>VAPM010062339.1_pt1 | contig 35271 bp, 48 predicted proteins | sample 3395091 | NCBI WGS metagenome assembly VAPM01 (sample SAMN08290445, study PRJNA428436) | hydrothermal vent metagenome | isolation source: Deep-sea hydrothermal vent chimney 3 | place: Pacific Ocean: Juan De Fuca Ridge
CAACAACACCAACAACAGACACTGTAAAAAAACCGCAAACCTTCAAGGGTGTGGTTGTAAAAATTTCTGGGAAAGATACCGCAGTGGTTTCCGTATCGCGCTACGTCAAGCATCCAAAGTATAAGAAATATCAAACACGCATTAGCAAATATCTTGTGCATGATCCGGAAAACACAGCGCAAGTGGGCGATAGGGTTACGATTGTCGCTTCGCGCCCAATTTCAAAAATGAAGCACTTTACGCTTCTTACAAAAACCGTATGATTCAGCCTCAATCCATAGTTACCATAGCTGATAATTCAGGTGGCAAGATAGCCAGGGTGTTCAAGGTGCTCGGCGGGCATAGGCGAAGATATGCGCATGTCGGTGATGTGGTGGTGGTGGCAATTCAAACCGCCGAGCCACGCAAGCCAGTGAAGAAAAAGGACATCGTGCGAGCGGTTATCGTACGTACAGCGCACCCAACACGGCGCAAAGATGGTTCATATGTTTCTTTTGACAGCAATGCCGCGGTATTGGTTGAAAAGAGAGGAAATGAAATGGTGATGAAGGGAAATCGTGTATTCGGTCCCGTACCACGTGAATTGGTTGATCGTGGTTGGCAGGCAATAGCCTCTGCCGCGCCGGAAGTAATTTAAATTAAACGCACAAATAGTATGAAATTAAAAAAGAATGATACCGTGCAAGTAATTGCGGGAAAAGACAAAGGCAAGACGGGAACAATCCTGCGAGTATTCCCGCACGAAGAGCGTATCGTGGTTGACGGTGTTGCGATTGTAACGCGTCACACGCGCGGTACGGAAGGGCAGGTGGGGCATATTGTGAAGCGTCCCGCGAAAATCCATGTTTCAAATGTGATGCTTGTTGACCCGGACACAAAAAAGCCAACACGCATTCGTATTCAAAATAAAGATGGGGTGCGTACGCGCGTGTCTGTAAAATCCGGCGCGGTCCTTAAATAATTTTAACGACAGATATTTAATCATGATACTTTCAAAAGAAAAACAAAAAACAGCATTTGAGGCGCTCTCCAAGACGTTTGGATATTCAACGTATATGGCTGCGCCACGAATCACAAAAATAACAGTATCGGTGGGTACCGGAAAAAAGAAAGATGCAAAGCAGGTCGCTTTTATCGCCGAGCGTCTTTCTGAGATTACCGGACAACACGCCGCATCGCGCCCGGCAAAACAGTCTGTCGCGTCGTTTAAGGTTCGCGAGGGAGAGCCTGTCGGGCTTATTGTTACTTTGCATGGTCCGCGTATGTATGATTTCCTGGACAAAGTTATTCACATTGCTCTTCCCCGTACTCGCGATTTCCGAGGTATCCCATCAAGCGCTATAGATGCCATGGGAAATATTACAATCGGCATCCGTGAGCACACAATTTTTCCGGAGGCGGCGAACGAAGATCTCAAGGATGTGTTTGGTATGGCGATTACCATTACTACCACAGCAAAGACACGTGATGAGGCGGAAGCGTTTCTGCGACACGTCGGTCTTCCTCTGCGCGTTGACGCGAGCAAGAAATCCTGATAGGATGATATACATGACGCACCTGCGTCTTTTTTCTTATTTACATGGCAAAAAAATCACAATTGGCAAGAAACGAAAAACGAATGGCACTCGTGGTGAAATATTCTGCGCGACGTATGGCACTCAAGAAAGCTGGAGATTGGGATGGGTTGCAAAAACTTCCCAGAAATTCATCAGTGGTGCGTGTAAAAAATCGTTGCGCAGTGTCAGGTCGATCACATGGATATGTACGCGCATTCGGTGTCTCACGTATTGTGTTTAGGGAACTTGCTCGTGAGGGGCATATTCCGGGAGTAAAAAAAGCATCATGGTAAGCGACAGAGTTGGTGATTTTATTATTCGCTTGAAGAATGCTTCTGCGATACATCGCGAAAGTGTGGTGGCTCCATACAGCAAGCACATACATGCGATTGCGCAGAAACTTCGCGAGCTCGGCTTTCTTACGGACGTGGAGCAATCAAGCGATAAGCGTGGGTTACATGTTGTTATCGCGTATGCTGATGATGGAAGTGCCCGGCTTAGAGATGTACGACGCATCTCTAAGCCGGGACGACGGGTATACATATCGCATCGTGAGGCGCATGTGGTTGCCGGAGGCACGGGCGTGCGCATTATTTCCACTCCGGAGGGAATCGTTTCAGATGCTCAGGCACGTAGAAACCGTCTGGGTGGAGAGGCACTGTTTGAAATCTGGTAATTAAAAAATATACTATGTCACGATTTACTAAAAACCCAATCCCGGTTCTTTCCAAAGTGGATGTCTCCGTAGATGCACAAACCCTTTCCGTTAAGGGTCCTCTTGGGGAGCTTGCACGTACGATACACTCAAGCATTAAAATTGAAGTTGGCTCAGAAGGAGTATCAATTTCTGCGAAGAACAACAGTAAGCTCTCCAATGCTCTTACGGGAACGTTTGCGGCTCATTTGAAAAATATGATGGAGGGAGTTGGTACCCCTTTTAAGAAAGTGCTCATTCTTGATGGGATTGGTTATAAAACCGAGCTTAAGGGGAAAGAGTTGATATTCGCGGTCGGTTTTTCGCATCCTGTCTTGCGCGATATTCCTGACGGCATTAAAGTTGAGGTTGTAAAAAATACTATTAGTATTGAAGGGATGAGCAAGGAACAAGTCGGGCAATTTGCGGCGGCTATACGAGCAATAAAACCGCCGGAGCCATACCTTGGGAAAGGATTTCACTACGAAGGTGAGGTGATACGCAGAAAGCAGGGGAAAAAATCAGTATAGTTAAAATTATTTATTATGCATACAATTATCACAAGCAGAATCTCAAGAGCTCGTCGTCATGCGCGCATTCGCGCGCGTATTTCGGGAACGACAGAGCGCCCACGACTCAGTGTATATTCTTCTTTGCGGTTTATATCGGCACAAGTGATAGATGACACGACCGGGCGCACTCTTGTTTATGCGCATGGAAGAGAGTTTGGCGGGTCAAAACTCGCGCAAGCAAAGAGCGTCGGTGATGCTATTGCCACAAGAGCAAAAAAAGAGGGCATAACGACCATAGTGTTTGATCGCGGTGGCTACACGTATGCCACTCGCATTAAAGCGCTCGCAGATGCAGCGCGGGAAGGCGGGCTGGTATTTTAATAATATACGCATTGAAATTTTATGACTACTACAACTGACACGACACAAGAAAAGAAAAATGAAGCCGAGGAATTGGCGCCGGCAGTCGTTGGTGCCGATGCCAAGAATAATGATGCGGCAGAGGGTGTTGTAGAAACCGTCGCTTCTGCGGATGCTGTTTCTGAGGTGGCAATCGCAGGTGTAACAGGCGGTGCTCAAGCTCCCACGACAGTTGAAAACGCGGGGCGTCGCACGCGCCCCGCGCGCGCGCGACGCCCAAGAACCGGGCGGGGCGAACGTCAAAGATCTGAATTTGATCAAATGACAATTGACGTACGCCGTGTTGCGCGTGTTGTTGCCGGCGGGCGCCGTTTCAGCTTCAGTGTTACCGTTGTCATCGGAGACCATAAAGGTCGCGTTGGTGTCGGTATCGGGAAAGGAACCGATACGGCACTTGCCATTGAGAAAGCCACGCGCAATGCACGCAGGCATTTAATACAAATACCACTTACGTCATCCGGCTCAATCTTGCATGAGGTATCAGCAAGATACACTTCGTCATGCGTCACCATCGCCCCATCCCCCGGGAGAGGAATTGTTGCCGGTAGCGCCATGCGCATCGTGATTGAGCTCTCAGGGGTAACCGACGTTGTCGGGAAGATACTCTCTCGTTCAAAAAATAAACTTACCATCGCGCGTGCAACTGTGCAGGCACTTTCCACCGCTAAGACGGGACGCGCATCAATTACAAAATCCGAAGATTCTTCCGAGCGGGCAAAAAGTAGCCATAAGGCGCAGTCGGTGGTATCGTAAACAGGCATTTCCTTAAAAAATAACATTATGCAACTTCATAACATAGGCACTACAGCACGAACACAATCAACCCAAAGAGTTGGTCGCGGTGGCAAGCGCGGGAAAACAAGCGGTCATGGCACCAAAGGTCAGAAATCACGTGCCGGACACAAAATCCGTCCGGAAATACGAGATCGTATTAAGAAGCTTCCAAAACTGCGCGGGCATGGGAAAAATAGAAGTCGTACCGTACGCACCAACCGTATCGCACCTGTCGCCGTTTCACTCTCAGTCATTGAGCAGTCTTTTGAGGCGGGCGAAACTGTTTCTCCGCGCGCACTTTTGGACAGGGGTCTTGTTCGTGTTCGTCGTGCAAAGATTAAAATTCTTTCCAACGGTTCCATAACCAAAAAAGTGCTCGTCACCGGCTGTGCAGTATCCGAGACGGCGCGAAAGTCAATTGAGTCTGTCGGAGGAACCATTTCCAATGCTTAATTTATTTTTTACAAAACTAAAACTTGTTTTTGCCGATAAGGAAATTCGTAACAGAATTCTGATTGTTATTGCCGCGCTTGCAATCTTTCGTCTTCTTGCCGCGGTTCCTGTTCCCGGCGTAAACTATGTTCGCTTGCAGGAATTTTTTGCAAACAATCAATTCTTAGGGCTTCTCAACATCTTTTCCGGTGGAGGTTTGGCAAATCTTTCAATCGTCATGTTAGGCGTTGCTCCATACATCAATGCGTCAATTATAATGCAGGTTGCAACTATGATATTTCCGCAAGTTAAGGCGGCTTATTTTGAAGAGGGTGAAGCCGGGCGTGAGCGATTTATTCAGTGGTCACGTATTCTCACCATCCCGCTTGCATTTGCTCAGGGCATCGGATTTCTCTTCCTTTTGCAAAACCAAGGGATCTTGCCACACTTGGGGCTTCTTGCGTTTTCCGCAAACGTTGCACTTGTCGCCGGCGGTTCCATCATACTTACGTGGATTGGTGAGCTGGTAACAGAGTTCGGCATTGGTAATGGTGTGTCGCTTATCATCTTCGCGGGTATTGTTGCTAGCGTTCCGTCGGCGATATCTCACGGACTTTTCACCGCTACCGCCGCAGACATACCTTCCTATCTCGGGTTTGCGTTGCTCGCGCTTGCAATGATATATGCAGTTGTTGTCGTTTCCGATGCGGAGCGACCAATCCCAATTGCTTATGCTCGCGCGGTACGTAGTACGGCAAATTCACAATCACCGGCAACCTATCTTCCAATCCGTATGCTCCAAGCTGGTGTTATTCCTATAATCTTCGCACTGTCGCTTCTTCTTTTGCCACAGGTTGCACTTTCAATGATTGGTGCGGTTGGGATACCGGGAGCCTCTGCAATGTCGCTCTGGTATGCATCATTTATAGCGAACCCGTGGGAATATGGAACGTTATACTTTCTTTTGGTAATACTCTTTACTTATTTTTATACCGCAATTACATTTGACCCGGATCGTATTGCCGATGACTTGCAAAAAAGCGGAGCATTTGTTCCGGGCGTCCGACCCGGGCGCGAAACAAGAAAGTATATTGGCAGTGTTGTAAATCGCGTTACACTTCCAGGCGCCGTGTTTTTGGGGCTTATGGCGATTGCTCCGTCCATCGTGCAAGGAATTACCGGTATCGCCTCATTTTTGGTCGGAGGTACCGCACTTCTTATTGTGGTGCAGGTGGTGCTTGATCTTGTGCTTAAAATTGACGCCCAAATTTCACTGAGAGAATATTAGCACAGCATAACCCCGCCTATATTTCGGACATCGGACATCGGATGTCCGATGTCCGAAATATAGGCGGGGTGTGCGCCTCCTTGCCACAGAGCGTTATATCGCATACACTAAGAGCATAAACGATTTATTTTATTATGGAAAAAACACATACGATTTTCTTTCTTGGGAAACCGGGTTCCGGAAAGGGTACGCAGGCAAAAAGATTAGCGGCACATACGCACTGGCCCATTATCACCGCCGGTGATCAGTTTCGCAAAATTGCAACCGAAGACACGCCGGTTGGCAGGAAAATAAAAAGTGAGGTGACGGCGGGGCTGTTGGCGCCGAATTGGTTTGCCATGTATTTATATCAAAAAGCTCTTTTTTCATTGCCCGACGGTGCCAGTGTTATTTTCGATGGTTTTAATCGTAAGCCCGATGAGGCGCGTTTGGTGATAAGCTCGCTTGAGTGGCTTGAGCGTTCTTTCATCGTCATTAATCTGATGGTTTCTGACGAGGTTGTGTATGAACGGATTAAGGGGCGCAGCAAGACGCAACAGCGTATGGATGATAACAGCATTAAAACGCGGTTGGATGAGTATCATAAATATACCGAGAAATCACTTGAGCTGTTTCGTGATGCCGGTGAAATTATAGATATCAATGGTGAAAATAATCAGGATGCTATCGCAAATGATATCGTTAAGACTCTCGGTTTCTAAAATATGATTGTACGTACGGCACAGCAACGGGCGCGTTTAATTGAAGGTGGTGCTCGCCTGGGAATTATTCTTGACGAAGTGGCTGAAAGGGCGCTCCCGGGCGTTTCAACCGCACAGCTGGACGAGTTTGTGGAAGCACGTATTCGTGAGGGAGGGGACATTCCATCTTTCTTGAAATATGTGCCGGAGGGAATGAGCCGTCCATTTCCGGCATCTATTTGCATCTCTGTTAACGAAGAGGTGGTGCACGGTATTCCAAATGAGCACCCGCGCGTATTGCAACATGGTGATGTGGTAAGTTTTGATTTGGGTCTGACACATGGTGGAATTGTTGTTGATTCTGCATTTACAATTTCAATCGGTATACCGAACAAAACAACACGCGCGCTTATGGAGCGCACAGCATCGGCGCTTGAGGCGGGCATTGCCGCTGCGCAACCGGGGAGCCGAGTGGGTGATATATCGCATGCAATAGAGTCTGCCATTAAGGGAAGTGGCTTTTCAGCTGTGCCGATCCTTGGTGGACACGGAGTCGGTGCACATGTGCATGAGGAGCCGTTTATCGCAAATGTGGGGCATGCTGGTACGGGCGAATTGCTTGAGTCCGGAGTGGTGCTCGCGCTTGAACCAATTGTAAACCAGGGTAAATCGGGTGTGTTTATAGATGAAAACGAATACACGTATCACACAAAAGACGGTTCGCTTTCGGCACATTTTGAGCACACTATTCTTGTTGAGGAGGGTGGTCCTCTTGTGGTAACGCGCAGACCATCTGAGTGTGCGGACTAGCCCGGGCGCGGGCAATTGCCCGCGCCCGGGCTTTTGGGAGGGTCTGACCCTCCCAACCTGTGGACTAGACTGCGTCGCATTAAACCGCTATACTTAAAAACATACAGTAACAAGGCGTGGCATCCGGTGCCGCATCATTTTATTTCATAGATTTATATTTATTCAGTATGACACATAGAATACATAAAGAACGAACGCTTATTATAGTGAAGCCCGATGGTGTACAGCGCAATTTAATCGGTGAGATCATTAAACGATATGAAAATGTCGGTCTGAAATTGATTGCAATTAAAATGGCAGTTGTTTCTCCGGAGCATATTGAAAAGCATTATACTTTGGACCCGCAGTGGCGACGTGTTACAGGTGAAAAAACTCTAAAGAGCTACAAGGATAGAGGACTGGAGCCCCCATCTGAAGACCCGTTTGAAATTACAGCAAGAATTCTGGAGGGGTTGAAAGTATATATGACATCCGGACCAATTGTGTGTATGGTGTGGGAAGGCGCCAATGCTGTGCATATCGTACGCAAAATCACGGGTGGAACCGAGCCACTGACCTCGGAAGTTGGCACTATTCGCGGTGATTATGTGCTTGATTCATATCAGTTTGCCGATGTGGATTCCCGTGCTGTGCGAAATCTTATACACGCATCCGGCTCGGTTGATGAAGCGGAAATGGAAGTGGAACACTGGTTTTCTCCTGAGGAAATTATTGATTACAGGCTGGTACGTGAGGATATTATTTATAGTCCGATATTGGATAATTTTTTATCATAGAGCGTTATGCACAATTTGGGGCTCTTTTTATTTGACGCTGTTGTCCGTCGGTATTAAAGTTGGTATAGGATTATTAACATTAATTTTATAAAAACAATATGTCATTTGAAGGAAATCCGGTAGCAAGGAGTAACAATGGAGGGAAAGTAAGAGCACCGCAGTACGGTGGAAGAGGAGCGCACGCACCGCACGCACCACAAGACAGAGCGAATCAAATCCTGATGGAAAATCTTAAAAGAGCGGAAGAGGGTCCCAAGGTTGTGGCACGGAAAGCAAAAGGACACAAGCCACCAAGTGAAGAAGACCTAAAGCGCGTGTCCGCGTGGAAGAAAGCAGAGGAGAAACGAAAAGCGCAACAAAATGTGCAAGAGCAAAAAGATAAAGAAAAAAGAGATGCTCTGGAAGCTAAGCTTGAAAGAAGGAGAAGCAAATATAATGACCCTGAAGGATGGAAAAGAAAAATGAAAGAAGGGGAAGAAGTACTCGCGCGGAGAAAGGGAAAGCTTAATACTGCGACAGTTGCTACCGAAAAATGGAAAGCCAGTATAGCAAGACAGAAAGCAGAAGAGGAGCGCACGCCAGTGGAAAATAGTGTCCGCGGAAAGCTCGTGAAAGCAGGTGTTTTTAAAAAGCCCAAGGGTGTTGTGAAAGTACCGGGGAGGAAGACCAATGTGCTGAATGCTAAGGCACTAGAGCGCAGAGAGCAAAGACAAGGAGACCTTGAGAAAAACCGTAAGAACCGCAAGAACAATAAGTAGCAATATTTTGTAAGTGGTACACCTCAAAACACACCGCCCGCGCAAAGCGCGGGCGGTGTGTTTTGAGGTGTACTTATGCACATAGTGACGCGCGTATGGTGATGGATTATACTTATAAACAGAGTCGCTCTTAGTATGCAACTTACATATTTCTCGGGAGCCTTATATGATATGTATGTGCCGAAGCACCTCTTATCGGGAGTTTCTTATCATACACTGCGGGCACCCACCTTTTTTACAAAAGGTTGCGAATAGGGCGGCTCCAATATCTACACCGGCGCCTTGGCGCCGGTGTAGATATTGGAGTATAACTTACACTATATTTATGCAAAAGCACTACATTGTCGGTATTGACGAGGCTGGGCGCGGACCGCTTGCTGGGCCCGTTAGTGTGGCAGCTGTGGCAATACCGGCAGGTGGGAACGCAATGCGTTTATTTGAAGGAGTTGATGATTCAAAAAAACTCTCCTCCAAAAAACGTGAATATTTTTTTACACTGCTTCACGAGGCAGCGCTTGAAAATGGTATACGTTTTCACGTTTCATTTTCAAGCGCTGCATATATAGATTCGTATGGCATTGTTCCGGCGATACAGCGCGCTCTCAATGAGGCCCTCGAGCATGTGGCTCCGGATCCCAGGAGTGCAGATATATTTTTGGACGGTTCGCTACATGCTCCGGAGTGTTACGCAAAACAAAAAACAATCATAGGCGGAGATGCAATTGTGCCGATAATTTCGCTTGCCTCGGTTGCCGCGAAAGTAACGCGAGATGAATATATGGTACGTATGGCAAAAAAATTTCCACGGTATGGTTTTGAAAAGCACAAAGGCTATGGCACAAAAATGCACGCGAATGCGCTTACGACGTACGGAGCATCATCAATACATCGTCACACATTTTTACGTAATTTCTTGAAATAATCCGGAGGCGAATCTCTCTATGATAAGGAGTAATTATCTTTTTGTGCGATGTGGTATGCTACATATGTTGAAAATATATGCGCGATTTTGGTGTTGAGAGTCCTGTCGGGCTGTAGTATACCGGTAGTACATACGCTTCGGGTGCGTATAGACCGGGTTCGATTCCCGGCAGCCCGACAGGGTTCTTAACATACTCTATATGGTAATAAACTATGTTTTCCATGGTCATATGGCGTTTGTCAGTCAGCATTTTCAAAAAAAGGTTTTTTATCCACAACAATATACACAACTAATTAGCGCTTTTGTATTATTATATAAGTAAAAATGACCATACTTCTTAAAAACATTCTTGTGGTGGAGGACGATGCGACTCTACGTATTGTGATTGAAGATAAGCTGACTAAAAGTGGCTATGTTGTTGAAGTTGCCATAGATGGACAAGATGCGATGGATAAACTGCGTGCGGGGCTACGTCCAGGCCTCATATTGTTGGATGTTATCATGCCACGCAAAAACGGTATGGAAGTTCTTGAAGAAATGCATTCGGATGCAAATCTAAATACCATCCCGGTAATAATGTTGTCAAACTCAGGGCAAGCAGCTGACAGAGACCGGGCGGAAGAGTTGGGAGCAAAAGATTTTTTGATGAAGGAAGCAACAGACATGTCGGAGATTTTAAAAAAAGTACAATCACTGATTGGCGGCGGTGTGCCTATGCCAAAGCAGGATGAGGGCATGCCGCCTAAAAGCAGATTTGCCATTGATCTAAATGAAACGGTTCATGTTCAAAATGCCGATGCAAAAAAAGGGCAACGCATACTCACAGTGGAAGATGACCAATTTTTAAGAAAGCTATTTGTGCAGAAGTTTACCACTGCGGGCTTTACGGTGAAAGATGCGATGAATGCGAAAGAGGCGTTTTCCGTATTGGAGAACTGGAAACCGGAAATTATTCTTCTTGATCTTATTCTTCCGGATATCAGTGGATTTGAAATTCTCGCCACTCTTAAAAAGGACGAACGCTTCAAAGATATTCCGGTAATTATTCTCTCAAACCTGGGGCAAAAGCAAGACATTGACCGTGCCATGAGTTTGGGGGCGGAAGGTTTTATGGTGAAGGCAAGTTTTACTTTGGAAGAAATAACCGAGCATGTGCAAAAGGTACTTGCCGCTCATTCAACATCATAAGTTTTTGTTTTGTGCTGTTATAAATTTTCTCGGGCCGTAGTATACCGGTAGTACACATCCATGGGGTGGATGTAGACCGGGTTCAATTCCCGGCGGCCCGACTGAACAAAGTGAAGTAGGGGCGAGAACGCGGCAGCGTTCGTCCGGAATTGAAAGGCACAGTAATGTGCGAGTATGCGAGCACACGAGCCGGGGTAGACAGCGCTTAGCCAGAGTGCGAATGAAATGAAGCACTCTGCTTAGCGACTGGTAACCAATTCCCGGCGGCCCGACTGAACAAAGTGAAGGAGGGGCGAGAACGCGGCAGCGTTCGTCCGGAATTGAAAGGCACAGTAATGTGCGAGTATGCGAGCACCCCCGGCAAAAATTTTGGAGAGTGCATTTTTTGGATATTGGATGTCTAAAAAACAGTACGAAAGATTAATACAAAACGCATTGCGTGTGTGTATTGCGTAAGCCCCTCCGTGGGAGTCCCGGTACCGGGACTCCCACGGAGGGGCTTCCTAAATCATGTTGGTGGTAATTTTCGTCGGGCGCGGTATGCTTGTAAGCAATGCAACATCACGCGTACGGAATATATGGAGAGCTCGCGGGAATCGTTCCTCGCGCCGTTGATTTTATTGAGAAAACACATGGCATCGTCTGCGCGGGTAATCCGGATTTTGAGGTGGCAACGTACGATACATTTTCAGTTGCCGATGCGCGCGCGCTTGTTGCGCGAGCATCGCTTTTGCCATTTGCGGGTGACACGAAGGTACTCATTATTGCAACAAGGCGAATATATGGAGAGGCGCAAAATGCACTTCTTAAATTGCTTGAGGAACCCCCCGCGGGAACTATTATCGTTATTGCCATTGCGCACGCGACAATGCTTCTTCCGACGGTTCTATCGCGATTAATACCAATATCACTTTCAGTGTCGCAGACAGGTGCGATATCACAAGATCCCGAGACCGTAAAAGTAACAGAAGCCGTGCGTACTTTTTTACAGAATAATCAAGCGGAGCGTACTGCGTATATAAAAAAAGCATTCACCGGCAACACGACCAGTCCGCACCTGTTGCGTGAGAACGGAGCATTGTTTTTAGATATTGTTGAAAAATTTGTGTATGAGGTATACGAAGGCTCAAATGATGCTGTTGTAAAAAATACTCTGCGAGAAGCGCTCAGAGATATTGAAACACTGCGACAATATCTGTATGAAAAAGTCACACAGGCACGCATGTTGTTTGAGCATTTGGCAATCGTGCTTCCTGTCATTGGCGCATGAATATAAGAGTTGTCATCACACCTTCAGCGCGTAAGGAAAAGATTGAGAAAGCAGGTGAGAATACGTGGCGCATCAGTGTAAAAGAACCGGCGTTGAATAATCGCGCCAATACCCGTATGCGGGAAATTATTGCGCTTCAATATGGGGTTCCGGTTACGCACATCTTTTTGGTGACAGGACGCCGTTCTCGGTCTAAAATGGTACGTGTAATTACTGGTTAATCATATATACGCCTATGCATAAAATATTTACCGCAAACCCAAAAGAATTACTGGATATTGTTCGTCGGCTTACAGATGAAAGATTTGCTTCAGTTGAGCATGTGTTAGCCGCGCGAGCTTCGCTCGCGCGGCTAACAATAGATATAAGCAAAGAAACAAAACAGCGCAACGGTCGTATCTTTAAGGTTACCGGAAATTTAATTGTTGAATCGGAGCACTACACCGCCTCTTCATCTGCAGAAACCCCGGAGCAAGCGATTGATATGGTTCGTGATGATCTTCTCCGATTGTTGCGAAGTTCCCACGGTAAGTCTATGCGTATTTTACGAAAAGGTGGCGCTAAAATAAAAGCACTGTTGCGCCTCGGGAGGTTATCATAACAATTCAGCAATCCATCGCGCACGAAGGAAATCCTCGTACGACTGTTCTTTTTTCCCTTCGGGTGTTACGCGCGTTATTATAAATTCGCTATGTGCGTATGTCGCACCGCGCATCTTGACGCGTATGCGTTTCCCATCTCGTGTCGCATAGAAATATACTCCCGGACGCTCGCCGTATGCGCGGTATTTATTCCATGATGTTTCCGCACTGTCATTTTTGGAAAGGCATCCCACATCTTTTTGCATCTTTGGAGCATACGTTGCATTGTTGGTGTCTTGTGTCGTTGTCGTGGCTGTCCCCGCTGAAATTGTGGGCATATTATCAGCAAGAAGAATTGCTCCCACATGTATCAGTTTTCCAAATAATTCCCGCGAAGTATCTGCTTGTCCTATTGGTACCTGCGCTGAGGCGATAATGTCTCCCTCGTCAAGTGCCTTCTTCATGTATTGTAACGAAACGCCGGTCATCGTTTCTCCACGAGCAATTGCAGTTTCAACCGGCGCCGCGCCACGATATTTTGGCAACAGTGAATAGTGAACATTGACTACGCCCATTGGGAAACTTTGTATGAGAGTTTCGGGGAATATCTTTCCATAGGCGACCACTATTGCAAGCGGGCAATTATACGAATGTATTTCTCTTGTGTATTCCGAGGCAAGTGCGGGCGGAGTGAGTGTCGGTATGTTGTGTGTGTGTGCAAATTCGGCGACAGGTGTTTGCGTCATTGTCATACCGCGCCCGCACGGCGCCGGCGGGTTGGTGATTACAACTGTCGGGGCAATGGATTTTTCATATAAAAGAGCAAGCGTATCGCGCGCAACTTTCGGAGTTCCGAAAAAAGCGAATGATGATGTGTTGACGCTTGGTGTTTTTTCATTCATGGTGAGTTACATCGTCGTCATGATTGATACGATACAAATTATCCGTGTGATCAATAAAAAGTATACCGTTTAGATGGTCTACCTCGTGTTGAAATGCTTGTGCCAATATGCCTCCACCGTTGCGAACAAACACCTCGCCTTCAACAGTATATGCTTGCACCGTAGCACGATTGAGCCGGCGCACTATTCCATAAATATCGCGTACCGACAAACACCCTTCTTCCATCCCTTCGGATTTACGTGCAGTACGTATTATTTTCGGATTGATAAATATTCCGATAGACGGTGTTGGCGCAGTATCATCGTCAATCGGTGGTGTAATGAGTCTGTCATATCTAACCACAAATATCCTGTACGAGATACTTATTTGCGGTGCAGCAAGCGCAACGCCATCTGGTTGTGTATCAAGAACATACAGCATGTTATCCACAATGTCTCTGAGCTCTTTTGTGCCAAACATGGTTTGTGGTACCGGCTTTGCTATTTTGCGCAATACTTCATCGCCCACCTGTGTGATTGAATTCATGTCGCTACTGTAGCATTTGTCAAGAGGTTGTGCACTTTTTATGGGTATTATTTATCCACATATCTTCATATGAGATGTTGCGTATCGGTCCTGTGGTGGGGTACACTGATGTGTGTGGGTATCAATTCAGTGTTATGTTTGTCGATACTGCAATTAAAATCTTTTACAGGTTTATTATCTTAATTATCTTATGAAAAAATATATTATCACTTCAGTAGCTGTGGCTTTCGCAACTCCTTTCTTGGCAATGGCTGCAGTTCAGGTAAACAATATCAGTGGGGTGGGGAGCTTCATTATTAATACCATAAACGGTGTTTTTGTTCCGGTACTTATGTCCATCGCGTTTATTGTGTTCATATATGGTATCTTTAGCGCTTTTATTCTCAATTCCGGAGATGAAGAGAAGCGCAAGAAGGGAAAGATGGTAATGATGTATGGGCTTATCGGATTTGCAGTTATGGTATCAGTTTGGGGTTTGGTAAACGTTTTTACCGGTTCAGTTGGGCTTAACAGCAATGTTACCTCTCCGATATCAGGTATGCATGTTACCGCACCATAATGATTTCCAGCGCACTTTCTCCTTTATAGGTAATAAACATCCTAACAGCCCCGGGCATTGCCCGGGGCTGTTAGGGTTTACACACACCGCCCCACAATTTTCAATTGTGGGGCGGTGTGTGTAACAATAATGGTGTATACTGTAACAATACTATGAACTCAACGCCATTAAGTTTTAATCAGCTCCTGGACAACATCATTACGCAGATTATCAATCCGTTGATTATGCTCATTGCCGCTGCCGCTTTCATATTGTTTTTATATGAGGTGTATCAGCTAATACGCAATGCCGGTGGTGATACCGGGCTCGCTGATGCGAAGCGTGGTATTTTGTGGAGCTTTATCGGATTGGTTATTATCTTTGGTGTGTACGGTATTTTAAATATAGTAACGTCAACATTCAATCTGAAACGAGTAACGCCGATTACCAACACGACTAAAACGACCAACACTAACCCCTCCGTTCCACGGGATATTATTCATTATTTTAGTAAATATGATACCAATTACAATATTAAGGGTTACATAAATAGAAAACCCGCCACTAAAAAGTCCGGCGGCACCACTCAAAGTGCTCCAAATTATATATATAAAAGTAGCACCAACCCCGCGCCAACAGATACCATTCATCTCATCAGTAATTATTTTAGTACTTCCGGTACGAAATAAATATAAGCGCGCGCCTGGTTATGCATCTTGGTTGGGTGTGATGTGTTATTTTCCAGCACACCAGCCCCATGAGCTATGGGGGCGCGACCATTAAGAGATATTTGAGGTTTTTGATAAAGTGCACACCTATGTGCTACACTATATTGGTACACACCGCAGGGAACGGTGCGTCGTTCGTTTATAGTTGGTCATAAGACAAATAGTCATTAATCATATGCATCAAGCGGGCACAGCAGGTATTCACGTTGTATTGCAGGCCGAGCAAATCGGTTCGTTTCTTGGCATACCCATCACAAACAGCGTCGTGATGACATGGGTGCTTATGGTATTGCTTATTGGCGGAGCATATGTTTTCAAACGTTCTCTTTCTTTGCGCCCAGGGAAAATACAGGCGGGAATGGAATGGGTATTTGAAAATTCGTTGGAGTACATGAAAGAGCTCTTTGAGCGCGATGGGCTTGCAAAAAGATTTTTCCCACTTGTAGCGACCATCTTTTTGTTTTTGTTAATCGCCAATGAGTTAGAGTTTTTCCCGGGTGTCGGTTCAATCGGTTTTTGGCAACATGCAAAATTTGTTCCATTGCTTCGTACACCGACCACCGACCTTAATACCACGCTTGCTCTTGCATTGATTTCGTTTCTAACAATTGAAATCACGGGCATCTTCACATTGGGTGTATTAAAGTATGGAAAGAGATTTATCAATTTCTCTTCCCCGATTGGGTTTGTGGTTGGAATTATTGAAATGATAAGCAACGCCGGAAGGATTATTTCATTTTCATTCAGATTGTTTGGAAATATCTTTGCCGGAGAGGTTATGGTATTGGTGGCGGGATATTTCATGCCGTATCTTTTGCCGGCGCCACTTATCGGGTTTGAAATGTTTATTGGTTTTATCCAGGCGCTTGTGTTTGCGATGCTTACATTGTTCTTTATTAAGATCGCCATTATGGAGCCACACCAGGTATAAGCAGAAGTATTTTCTGTTGCTTGGTGTGGCTTCGGAATGAACCGAAGCATATTATTATTCATAGCATTTTATCTAGATATATTTATGGATGTTGAAACAGCACGACTGCTCGGCATGGCGCTTGCCGCCGGGCTTGGAGTTATAGGGCCGGGAATTGGTATTGGACTTATAGGTGGTGGCGCCATGCAGGCAATCGGACGTAATCCGGAGGCAACCGGCAAAATCATTTCAAACATGATTCTCGCAATTGTGTTTACGGAAGCGCTTGGTATTTTGGCGATTGTCGTGGCGTTTATTATTAAGTTTGTATAGGTGACAGCAGTACGCGAATATGCATCAACTTCTTTCAGCTTTCGGTATTAACACAAGAGTATTGTTATTACAGGCGCTTAACTTCGGCGTATTACTTGTGGTGTTAACATATTTTTTCTATAAGCCACTTATGCGACTTATGGAGGAGAGACAGCGAACACTTACGCAGGGTGTTGACGACGCAGAGCGCGCAACAGAAAAACTCTCTGAGGCAGATACGGTAGCGGCTAAAATAGTTTCCGATGCGGATACTGAGGCTGTATCCATTGTGCAAAACGCAAAGGATGAGGGGAAAGATGTCCGTGCAACAATGGTAAAAGAGGCACAGCTTCGCGGAGAATCTATTTTGCGTGAAGCAAACACACAGGCGCTGGAAACCGCAGATAAAATTTTGCGAGAAAGTGAAAAAAGTGTCGCTCGTATGGCGATACGCGTAGCGGCAAAAGCAATTGTAGAATAGTCATGTCATCAGCAACAGCCATTGCTCGTCAATATGCACAGGCACTTTCGGCGCTTGTGCAGCGGTCACCGCAATCGTCAGATAAATATATTGACAATTTATTATTGCATCTGAAAAAAACAGGGCGAGTGAAATTGTTGCCACATATATACGGCGCGCTTTTGGTTTACCAAAAGCGCGCTCGGGCAAGCGAACCGGTCATTGAGATAGCGACGGGAAAAGACAGCCGGGCGGCGGCCGCCGCCACCACCCGGCTTGGGCTCAAAAATGTGCGCACGATAGAGCGTCCGGAACTTCTGCATGGATGGCGCATTCGTACACGGGAGACGCTTCTTGATTCTTCTGCAAAAAATAATTTATTGCAGATGTATTACAACATTATCAACACGCATTAATATTTTATGGAAAGCATACTTAAAAGAATAGAAAAAGAGATTGAGTCATTTACGCCGGTATCCAAAAGCGAAGAAATAGGTACTGTGCGCACGGTTGGGGATGGCGTCGCAGATATTGATGGGCTAAGTAGTGCCATGCTCAACGAGGTCGTTATTTTTGACGACGTGTATGACAGAACGCTTGACGAAGCATTGCAAGATGCTCCCGTAACATACGGGTTGGTGTTGAACCTTGAAGAAGACAGTGTGCGGGTGGTTATTCTTGGAAACGTTGAGCGTGTGCATGAGGGAATGTTAGTTCGTCGTGGTGGAAGATTGCTTTCCGTTCCGGTCGGAAAAGAAATGATTGGTAGAGTTGTGAATGCGCTTGGCGAGCCGGTGGACGGAAAAGGTTCCATAAAAGAAACGGTCATGAGCCCGATTGAACGCAAATCTTATGGCGTCATCGATCGTGCTCCGGTTGACACTCCGCTTCACACAGGCATCAAGGCGATTGATGCAATGGTTCCAATCGGGCGCGGACAACGCGAACTCATTATTGGCGACAGAGGTACTGGGAAAACAACAATCGCAATTGATACGATTCTCAATCAAAAAAATGAGCCGGAGAACACACGTCCGATTTGTATCTATGTGGCAATAGGACAAAAAGAATCAAAAACCGCAAAGCTGGTGGCACTTTTGTCCGAGCGTGGTGCCATGGATTATACAATTGTGGTTACGGCACCGGCATCATCATCGGCGGCACTTCAATTTCTCGCCCCGTTTACGGGTGCTGTTATCGGGGAACATTTCATGGAGAAAGGAAAAGATGCACTGGTGATTTATGATGACCTTTCAAAGCAGGCAGTAGCATATCGCCAAATGTCTTTGCTTTTGCGCCGTCCGCCGGGGCGAGAAGCATACCCTGGAGATATTTTTTATCTGCACTCACGGCTTCTTGAGCGCTCGGCAAAACTCTCAAAAGAAAACGGAGGTGGCTCGCTCACCGCACTTCCAATCATTGAAACACAGGAAAGCGATGTGTCCGCGTATATTCCGACAAACGTCATTTCAATTACAGACGGTCAGATATTTTTGCAGACGGACCTTTTCAACAAAGGTATGCGTCCGGCGATTGATGTTGGTATCTCCGTTTCGCGCGTTGGTTCCGCAGCACAGACAAAAGCGATGAAGAAAGTATCAGGAAAAATAAAATTAGAATTGGCGCAGTTTCGCGAGCTTGAAGCATTTATGCAATTCTCTTCTGACCTTGATGTAGACACAAAAGCGCGCATAGAAAGCGGACGTCGCATTACAGAAGTGCTTAAGCAGGAAAATGGTGCTCCTCTTCCATTTGAAATCGCCGTAGCAATATTGTTCGCGGCGGTGAATGGTTATTTTGACAGCTATGAATATACCGACGCAGGTATCGCGCAACAGAAATTGCAAGAATTTCTGTTGCGCGAAGGCAAGGATGTTTTGTCTGTAATCCATGAATCAAAAAATCTGGATGAGGCGACAGATAAAAAACTGCGAGCCGTCTTGGACATGTTTGTAAAGCGAACAAAATAGTACAAAACTGAAAGTGTTATGATGCATAAAGATATAAAAATGAAGATACGGGCGACCGAGCGTATACATAAGGTAACGCGCGCCATGGAAGCAGTGTCTGCCGTCAAGATGCGGAAAACACAGGCGTCGGAAGTTGCGGGGCGCCCGTATGTCATGGCATCACTTTCAATTCTTGCGCGATTGACAGGCACAACGGAGTTTGCACATCATCCATTAACCGATTTGCGCGAAGTGAAAAAACTGGCAGTTGTAATCATCACAAGTGACAAGGGACTTGCGGGTTCAATAAACAGCGGAGTCATTAAGATGGCAGTTGAAGCGATTAAAGAACGGGGAGCTAATGGTTCCGTTGATTTATATGTGGTTGGGAAAAAGGGGCAAGAGTATTTTGCGCGCCGCAACTACACTATCAAAGAATTCTTTGATAACTCCTACGATGAGGCGCCTCGTTCCGTGGTCAAGAAATTATCAAAAGACTTTATAACCGCATTCGCAGATGGTGTATACGATGAGGTCTTGGCGGTATACAATCACTTTAAGTCGACAATTCAGCACGTACCGATTGTGCACCGCCTTCTTCCTCTTTCGCTTGAGGCGGTGGAAAACTTGGCTGAAAATATTGTACCGGACATCGCAAAATGGAAAGAGGAATCCATTACATCGGTGCCGATTGCATATGAGATGGAATCATCCTATGACGATATCTTCTGCGCACTTGCCCCTCGTCTGCTTGCAGTGTCGCTGTATCACTTGTTGCTTGAATCAAAAGCGGTGGAGCATTCCGCGCGTATGATAGCGATGAAAAACGCAAGTGATAAATCAAAGGACATCATTCATGCATTGACGAGCAAATATAATAAAGCACGTCAGGCGGCAATTACGCGAGAGGTATCGGAAATAGTCGGTGGCAGGGAGGCGTTGGAAACATCCGTATAATTTATTTAATCGTAACACTTATATCACATAACATTATGAATGGAACAGTAACAGAAATAATCGGTCCGGTAGTAGACGTGCACTTTGATGAGAAACGGCCACTCATTAACGAAGCGCTTGTCATTGAAAAAAATGATATGCACGAGCGAATAACGCTTGAGGTGACGTCGCATTTGGGCTTGGACCGCGTGCGTGCAATCGCGATGAACGAAACAGCCGGGCTTTCAAGAGGGGCATCCGTTCGCGCCACGGGCGCGCCTATTTCGGTACCTGTCGGAGAGAAAACACTCGGCCGGTTGTTCAATGTGCTTGGCGAAACAATTGACGGGAAAGAACCATTGCCACAGGATACTCAGCGTTCGTCCATTCACCGCGACCCTCCAACATTTGATGAACAGACGACAAAGACGGAAGTATTTGAAACCGGCATCAAAGTCATTGACCTGATGATACCTTTCTTGAAGGGTGGGAAAGTCGGATTGTTCGGTGGTGCCGGGGTTGGCAAGACAGTGCTTATCCAGGAGCTCATTAGAAATGTTGCCACAGAGCACAGCGGGTATTCCGTTTTTGCAGGCGTGGGCGAGCGTGTTCGCGAGGGAAATGATTTATATCACGAAATGAGTGAGTCCGGAGTGTTGGAAAAGACAGCGTTGGTGTTTGGTCAGATGAACGAGGTTCCGGGCGCGCGCGCGCGAGTTGCTTTAACGGGGCTCACTCAGGCGGAACATTTTCGTGATGAGGGAGGGAAAGATGTTTTGTTTTTCATGGATAATGTATTCCGTTTTATTCAAGCCGGTTCGGAAGTTTCTTCGTTGCTCGGGCGGGTGCCAAGCGCCGTTGGGTATCAACCGACGCTCTCGGAAGAAATGGGAAAACTGCAAGAGCGCATTACTTCAACAAACAAGGGGTCTATCACATCGGTGCAGGCTGTGTATGTTCCCGCTGATGACTTGACCGACCCTGCACCCGCGACTACTTTTGCCCACTTGGATGGCACCGTTGTGCTTTCGCGAGCTCTCTCATCTCTTGGAATCTATCCGGCGATTGACCCGCTTGATTCTTCCTCATCGGCACTTTCGCCCGAGGTTGTAGGCGAAGAACATTACATGGTTGCAAACAAGGTGAAGCAGATACTGCAACGATACAAAGACTTGCAAGACATAATTGCTATCTTGGGTATTGAAGAGCTTTCCGAAGAAGATAAACTTGCCGTTTCGCGTGCTCGCAAACTGCAAAGATTTCTTTCGCAGCCATTTTTCGTTGGAGAGATATTTACCGGCACGCCGGGGCAATATGTCTCTCGCGAAGAAACCGTTCGCGGGTTCAAAGAAATCATTTCAGGTGAGCATGATGACAAACCGGAAGACGCTTTCTATATGAAGGGTGGCATTGACCAAATTACTTAATTTCTATGGCAAAGGCTTTTCATCTAACGGTTGCCCGCATAGGAGAGAATGTGTTTGACGGCGATGCTGTTTTGTTAACCGTGCCCGGTACCGAGGGCATGTTCACTGTTTTGGCGGGGCACGAACCGTTGGTTTGCGAGCTTGCAACGGGGGAGATACGTTTTGAGTCGGCGGATGGAGAACACTATCACATTCCTGTTCGCGACACCTCGCTCATTGAGATATCGCACAATCAAGCGACGGTCCTTTTGTAATATATACATACAATGCGACGCGATGTCGCGCACCCCGCCCAGTGCGCCGAAGGCGCACTGGGCGGGGTGCGCGACATATATGGAAATGGTATACTGTTTGCATCATGTCAGTACAGCATTTTCTTTTGCGACAATTCGCCAAGCATAAGATGAAAGATGTCCCGGAGGGACAGCGTGAGCAGATACTAACTCTGCTTGAGAAGAACCCGGAGCTTTTTAAGAAAATAGGCGATGAGATTGAGCGTCGCACCAAGGGCGGGGAATCGCAAACAAAAGCAACAATAGAAGTTATGAAAAAATACCGCACGGAGCTTTCCTCCTTGATGAACACATAAAATATGATGTCTTTGTTTGTTATCATTGCCGCCGTTTCCGTAGTCCATACGCTAAGTGCTTTCTTGGGTGTTGCAAGCATCACTGTGGCGCAGTGGCAGTATTTCCGCGCGCGTCGTGACGGGCATATTGATGAGGGCGAACATGCACATCTCGTTACACTCTTTTTCTCTGTTCGGTATGCATTGGTTACTTTTATAATTGCACACCTCATACTTGGGTTAATACTTTTGACCACAGCACATGTTTTTACGGAAAAGTTTATAACGATGTATTTGTTTGAGCTTGGTGTTGCGGTTGTGCTTGCGGTTACGTCGTGGCTTCGTTTCCACGGGCGTATTCCTTTCTGGGCTGGTTCGGCAATTGCGTTTGTCGGTTGGTGGTATCTTGCTGAAATAGATCTTGGGTATCTTGTCATCACCGGAGGCATTTCGTCAACGGTCGGCTTTATTGCAAACATCATCATCATCGCCGGGCTGTTTGGGGTGGCGCATTGGATGCTTGATAAAATTGTGCAACGCGCGTAGATACGGCATTTATGTTATCCATAGGCATAGTAGGTTTACCAAATGTTGGCAAGTCAACGCTGTTCAATGCGCTGACAAATGCGAATGTTCCGGCGGAGAATTATCCTTTTTGCACCATTGACCCGGCGGTTGGAGTGGTACAAGTCCCGGATGTGCGTCTTGACCGTCTCGCCGAATTTTCACAAAGCAAAAAGAAAACTCGCACGGCAATAGAATTTGTTGATATTGCAGGCTTGGTAAGTGGCGCGTCAAGTGGAGAGGGGCTCGGAAATAAATTTCTTTCTCACATTCGCGAAGTGGATGCAATTTTGGAGGTGGTTCGTTTTTTTGATGATGTGGATGTTGCTCATGTGTATGATGAGGTTGACCCGGTTCGTGATATTGAAGTTATCAATTTGGAATTAGTGCTTGAAGACCAGTCACAAGTTGCACGGCGCCGGGAGAAACTGGTGCGCGAGATACGAGCGCACTCACCCGGCGTCGCCGAAGAAGACGCGGTTCTTGAGCGTGTTGAGCAAACTCTTTCTTCCGGAGAACTTTCCCGCTCGCTCACTCTTACCGAGGAAGAAGAAGGATACATTGCACATTTGAATTTACTTACTCGCAAACCGATATTGTACGCGTGCAATGGGAAATCCGGCGGATACACTCTTTCGGAAATGGCGGATGGGCGTGCGCAAAAGGCATATGATTTCATCGCCTCGCTAGGGTCAAAAATCGTACACGTTGATGCCCGAACAGAGCATGAGCTAAACGATGTTTCCGAAGAAGACAAAACAATGTTTCGTCAGGAATTGGGTGTGCCAAACGATGGGCTTTCAGAACTTATAAGTACCGCGTACGATACACTTGGGCTGATTACATTCTTTACAACCGGCACGGACGAAAGTCGTGCGTGGACTGTTCAAAAAGGTGCCACAGCACCGGTTGCCGGAGCGACAATACACAGCGATTTTCGTGATAAATTTATACGGGCGGAGGTCGTTTCTTATGACAAGCTTATCTCTGCCGGTTCATACAGCGCTGCACGAGAGAAAGCCCTCATCCAGAGTGTCGGGAAAGATTATGTTGTACAAGACGGGGATGTAATGGTTTTTTTGCATAGTTAGTCAGAGTTAATAATCCCCCCGCGCTTTTTCGCATGCGAAAAAGCGCGGGGGGATTGTGTAGTGTTCCATTTTCGGTTTGTAGTGTAGTATAAGAACATATGAATAACGACGAAGTATTGTCCGAACCGAAGAAAATGCCACCGCGCTTTGTGCGTTTTGCGCTTCTTATCGCCATTGTTATAGTGCTCAATATATTCTTTTTTGTGTTTCAGCAAAATATTTTCCCCTCACCGAAATACGATACGTATTGTCCGCAACCGACACAAAAAGCACTTACCGCAAAGACATGCGCCACGCAACATGGAGTGTGGAATACTTACCCGCCCACACCATCCGGAGTGAAGCAGCCAGTAACCGGCTATTGTGATTATTATTCATCTTGTCAGCCGAAATATGAACAGGCGCGTTCAACGCAACATCTCTATGCTTTCGCGCTTCTTATGGTGCTTGGTATCGCTGCGCTTGTCATCGGGTTTATGCCGGTGGGCTCGTCAATTGTATCTTCGGGTCTTTCATACGGTGGAGTGCTGGCGCTTCTTATCGCCTCAATGCAATATTGGAGTGACGCAGGAAGTCTGTTGCGTCTTGGTATTTCCGCGGTGGCATTGTTTATATTGATTTATGTGGGTATGCGTAGTTTCAAAGATACGCCCACACATTAAAACGGCATATGGCAACACGCAGTTACGACCACAAAGAAATTGAAGCGAAAGCGCAAGAAAAATGGAGCGCAAGTGATTTGTACAAAGCGGACGTTTCCGACTCTTCCGATGCACCGTATTACCTTTTGGTTGAGTTTCCTTATCCGTCCGGGGATTTGCACCTTGGGCACTGGTATGCATTTGCGGTACCCGATATATACGCGCGTGTTTTGCGTATGCAGGGGAAAAATGTTTTATTTCCAATCGGGTTTGATGCGTTTGGTCTTCCTGCGGAAAATGCGGCAATAAAGCGTGGGCTTGATCCGAAAAAATGGACATACGACAACATGGATGTTATGCGTACACAGCTCCGGCGCATGGGAGCTTCTTTTGATTGGTCCAAGGAAGTGGTTACATGCAAATCGGATTATTATCGATGGACGCAATGGCTTTTTACAAAACTATACGAGCATGATTTGGCATATCGTGCAAATGCTTCCGTAAAGTGGTGTCCAAAAGACAAAACTGTGCTTGCCAACGAGCAGGTGGCAAATGGTTTTTGTGAGAGGTGCGGAACAGAGGTGGAAGAAAAACATCTCACGCAATGGTTTTTACGTATTGCAAAATATGCTGACCGCCTTTTGGAGGATCTAAACGAGCTTCCTTGGCGAGAGGACATTAAAGATGCGCAACGTGCTTGGATTGGAAAGAGCACCGGAGCGTATCTTTCTTTTAAGATTTCATCAGTGGAGGAACGTTTGCGCGTTTTCACCACACGTCCGGACACTATTTTCGGTGTTACGTATGTGGTTGTTGCTCCGGAACACCCGCTTGTGAAAAAACTCATTGGCGCAGGTTCACTGAACAACACAAAAGAAGTGCAAGATTACTTAATAAAAACAGAAAAGAAAACAGAGCGTGAGCGAAGTGAGAACAAAGGGAAGACAGGTGTTGTTCTTGAGGGAATAACGGCGACGCATCCATCAACGGGAGAAGATATCCCCGTGTATGTTGCCGATTATGTAATCGGTTCGTATGGAACGGGTGCGGTGATGGCGGTGCCTGCGCACGATGAGCGGGATTTTGCTTTTGCAAATGTTCATGTACTTCCAATTAAGACGGTCATACAAGAGACCGATAATGATGTGTTGCCGATGACGCGCGCCGGGAAGCTGGTTAATTCGGGCCCTTTTTCCGGACGTGATAGTGCCGAGGCTCAATCGGACATGATAAGCGCGGTTGGTGGAGAGCGAGCAACACAGTACCGTTTGCGGGATTGGCTCATTTCGCGTCAGCGATATTGGGGGTGTCCAATTCCGATTGTATATGACCCACAAGGCAATCCGCACGCCATTGGTGAAGAGCACTTGCCATGGGAGCTCCCCGATGATATTGATTTTGCGCCAACCGGCAAATCTCCGCTTGCAACTTCTGTGGAATTAAAAGAGCGTACCGAGCGCATATTTGGAAAAGGGTGGACGCCGGAGTGCGACACGTTTGATACTTTTGTTGATTCATCGTGGTATTTTCTTCGCTATCTTGATCCGAAAAATGAGAGCAGTTTTTCAAATGAAGTTGCAATGAAAAAATGGTTGCCGATTGACCGCTATTCCGGCGGAAGTGAGCACACCACCATGCATCTTCTTTACGCACGGTTTTTTCACAAGGCACTTTATGATTTGGGGCTGGTTCCCACAAAAGAGCCATTTCACGAACGGTTTAACCGTGGGCTTATCATGGGTCCGGATGGGCACAAAATGAGTAAATCAAAAGGAAATGTGGTGAACCCAGATGACTTCGTAGAGAAATATGGAGCTGATGCGGTTCGTATTTATCTGGCGTTTATCGGTCCGTATAATGAAGCGGGAAGTTATCCATGGAATCTTGACGGCGTGAAAAGTATGCGTCGCTTCCTTGAGAGGGTGTATGCTCTTGAAGAAAAGGTGACCGATGCCCCGGAACAAGAGGAAACTGTTGAGATGCTCTCTCAAACAGCCACTAAAGTTTCAGAAGATGCACAGCGTTTTAAATTCAATACTGCCGTTTCCGCGCTTATGATTGCATTGCGTGCTCTTGAGGAGGATACGTTTGTTGCGAAAGAATCGTATCTTACTTTTTTGAAGTTGCTGGCACCGTTTGCTCCACATTTTGCGGAACATCTGTGGGGGAAGTTTGGTCAAGAGGGAAGTATTCATAGCGTGCGGTGGCCAAGGCGCGCCGGCGCGCCGGCGCCGGCGCGCACTATTGTCGCTGTGCAAATAAACGGCAAGCGCCGTGGAGAAATTTCACTGCCGGCAGATGCAAGCGAAGACACCGCGTTTGCCGGCGCTTCTGAAATTCCGTTCGTGTCGCAAGCGCTTAAAGATGGGAAACCAAAACGCATTATTTATATACCCGGACGTATCATTAATCTGGTGCTGTAGATTATATCAGCCCTTATCAACGCATCAATTTTTATGATAATCCTAACCACGATTATTGCTCTTTTGTCACGCACGCTGTTTCATAAAGCGAAACAAAAACGGAAGGAATGAGACGAGAATAATAATGAGCGTGATGGGTAGCAGATAGTGTTGAATGTTTGGTATGTAGTTTCCAAGCTCGTAACTTATTGTGATGATAAGTGATACCCACAGCACGCCACCGAATACGTTGTATCGCACAAATTGTGCGTAGTTCATTTTTCCAACGCCAGCAAGTGTGGGAACAATGGTGCGCACTATCGGAACAAAGCGCGCCAAGATGATGGCATATCCGCCCCATCGTGCATAGAAAAGTTCCGTGCGGGTGATGTGTTCTTGTTTGATAAGTTTCGGGTACGCATGCAGGAGCGCGGTTCCCCCGCGCTTGCCGATCCAGTATCCGGTGTTGTCACCTGCAATCGCTGCGACCGCGGTTATGGCAAGTAGCAAAAACGGATTAAACATTCCTTGCGCGGAGAGAAGCCCCGCGGCAAATAGCAGGCTGTCGCCCGGCAAAAAAATACCTAACAAAATTCCGGATTCTGCAAAGAGTATGCCGGCGATGCCGAGATATCCAGCAATGGCAACGAAAGTGGTTGGATCAAACGTGAGAATATTTTGTATAAAATGAGGCATGGTGTGTAGTCGTATTTAACCATGTGGCGTCTTTTGTGTATACTGATTACATGATGCGTCTTTTCTTTCAGTGGGTACTTGCAACTCTTTCTGTTGTGGTAGCTTCGTATGTGGTTCCCGGAGTGCATACGACAATTGTACCGGCGTTTATCTTTGCGGTTGTGCTTGCGGTGATAAACTTGCTGGTCCGCCCGGTCATTTCAATCATAGCGCTTCCGCTGACTTTCATAACGTTGGGATTTTTTGCTCTTGTTATAAACGCTGGGCTTGTGTTATTGGCGGCATATATTGTACCGGGATTTTCAATCGCAGGGTTTTGGCAAGCATTCATTTTTTCAATACTGCTGTCTCTTATAAACATGCTATTTGGAGTTCGGTTCCTAAAGAGGTAATATATAATATAGGTGTGGTGATTTGAGTTTTTTGGTTATGTTTGGGTTTTGGGGCTATGGGCTTTAGGTTAGCCCATGTCCCGGGGCGTTGGCATCCGAACGGCAACATCTCGCAACACATTTCATTTCCGGGCGTGTAGCTCAATGGTTAGAGCTCTGAGCTTATACCTCAGCGGTTCCAGGTTCGAGTCCTGGCACGCCCACAAAAAATGTTGTACGCTTTCTCTTCCACACCTCGCCGGTTTGTCGGGAAAGCAGGATCTGTTTGGACAAAAAGATAAAATAATGGTAAATTCAAATATCCTGGGGGTCTATCTCACAAGGATGTAAAATCTAGTTCTTTAACAAACAAATAATAGGAGGTAATCAGTTATGAATCTAAGTGACAAGAATGTTTTCAACACCTTGGCTACCAATCGAAGCGAGAAAGCCGACAAGCTTCATGGAATTTTTCGTGAGCTTGGCGTGAATTTCGCATCAGGTGTACCATGTGGCGTATTGCGGCACATCATCAAGAACTTTAACGATGATGATACAGTGATTCACGTGATCGCTAACCGAGAATCTGAAGCCGTTGGTCTGGCAGCTGGCGCGTACTTTGGCGGAAAGATTCCGGTGGTATACATGCAGAACTCAGGTTTTTTCTCCGCATCAAACGACATCGCTTCGTTACTTGTTCCATATAAGATACCAATATTTTTTGTGGTATCTTATCGTGGATGCGAAGGAGAAAACGCTGTGCAGCATCTGACAACGGGTATGACAACAGAGTACTTGCTTAAATCATTCAGACTTCCGTTTGCGGTTTTCGAAAATCAAAATCCGGAAACCATTGTTAGGTCAATGTTTGAGACAATGCGTTCGGTAGAGCTACCGACATTTATCCTACTTAAAAGGGGGTGGCACAAATGAACAGACAAGAAGCGATAAAAATCATCATGACGATGATCGATCAACAAGACGCAGTTGTTTCTACCACCGGACTAATTTCTCGTGAAATTTTCGAGAAATTTGACTCGGAGAGAAACATCTACGTCCCGGGCTCCATGGGACTTGCGTCTTCAATAGGATTGGGGCTCGCCATGGTCTGTCCGACAAAGCTAATAGTAGTGATTGACGGAGATGCGAGCATCCTCATGAATCTTGGATCCATCGTAACGATTGGCAACAAGCAATCGACGAATTTGCTTCATATTGTTCTCGACAATGGAGCGTACGCCTCGTGTAGCGAAGAACGATCGATGTCCGACACTGCTCATCTTGATACGTTGGCGAGTAACGTTGGCTATCAATATGTGCGGGTAGTTCATAGCAAAGCGGATCTGAAACGTGTTATAATAAAATTCGGACGAGGCCCCGGGTTCATTCTCGCAAAGATTGAGCTCGGTGGTAGTCGCGATTTTCGTCGTCCGCTTAAACTTCCTGCGATCAAGGACAGATTCATGTTATTCTTGAAGCAGACAACAAAAGGAAAAATATCATGATGTTTAAAGGCAAAACCATTTTTAACGCGTCATTCGACGTATTTGCTGAAACTTACCATTCCATTCGTCCAGGATACCCAGCACAATTATACGTGGATATCAAGAAGCTGTGCGGGGTTGGCAAGGGATCAAGAATTCTTGAAATTGGTGCCGGTAGCGGGATCGCCACGGTAGAACTCGCTAAAATTTGTGGCCGAGTCGTGGCCATAGAGCCCGGCAAACATCTTGCGGCAATCGCTAGGAAACAGACCAAAAAGTTCTCTAATGTAGAGATTTTTGAAGAGACTTTCGAAGGTTTCAAGTCCTCGAATCGTTTTGATGCGGTTCTGGCATTCACCGCCTACCATTGGATTGACCAGGGAATCGGGTATCAAAAGGTACGCGACCTCATGGGTGATGCTGGAAGTTTCGTGCTTGTCTGGAACAGTTTCTTTCTATCGGATTCGGCGGTGACAGCAGAAGTGAATCGGGCATACCACAAGTATTTACCCAATGCCTACCCTAACGAATCATCCGTCGGAGATGTAAACGATGGAGTACTCTCGAAGCTACACCGAAGAGAGCTGGAGGTTGTACAAAACCCCATGCTTTACACTGTCGGTATTCGCAAATACTATACAGTGTACAACTACAAAGCCGAAACGTACCCGAAACTCCTCAACACCTTTCCGAAGATTGTTGAGGTTGAGGAAGAGAAGAGGCATAGGTTTTTCGAGCGGGTTTCGGAGATCGTGAGTAATCACGGTACGATTTCCGTTCCGGTACTCACAACTCTGATTATCTGCAATAAGAGAAGCGGTTTTCTTCATGCTATCTCACACACTGAATGAGGATATAGCAAAATGCTTGATATCGACGTAGCCACTCGTCTTTCGGGGCGATACGAAATACCTCTGGAAGACGTACTGTTCATCGCTCTTAATATAAACGGCGTTAATCTAAAGTGTGATTATAACAGAATGCGTATGGCTTTCAGTTTGGCTGACAGTAAATTGTTCGAATACGCCAAACAGCGAGGCGAAATTGACTATTACTTCGCCCTGCCGGTGAATCAATGTAGTCCATTTGCCATAGTCGAGAATGTTCTAATGTTGCAGAACACAGTTATTGGGCAGGCAATCGAACCAGCGGAGGATATCTGCGATTCACATTATCCACGCAGGAAAGGGACTTCGCTGAATATCAATCCGAACTCTCGGACATCCTGCCACGGGTGTCAATTCTGCTACACGGCGTACCAGATCCCTTGCGACAGGAAACGGCTCAAGACCGCATCGAGTTCAAGCGAGTGTCTCGTCACCCGCGCGTAGCGCGGAACCCGGTAGGTCATAAATTTTTTTATGACAGTGTGCAAAAGAAAAATTGTAAGGGAAAATTTCTGCGAGTTAGTCGCCATAGCGATAGTGGAGACGAGTAGTGCGGTGGAAGGTGCGACATTGTCAGAAATCGCCACGTGCTAGGCGCATGATTAGTCAGAGGTTTTTGCAAAACATGTTCACGGTTGTATAAAGATACCAACACCAAATCTGTGAACATCTTCATTGTCAGTGTGGATGGGCGTATGGTTAGGTATGCTGAAGAACGTGCGCATCATCCTTGCAAAAGGTGCTGTGTAGGATAGACTATTTCAAGGTATCATAGGCTAAAATATTACACATCTTAATATAAAAATATGCAAATAGCACAAAGTAAAACCAGGGAACAGTTTCCATTAAGTACGCGAAAGGTTTTAAAGAAAACAATCACAAGCACATGGATTTTTGTAGTTTTATTGTTAATTGTTTTCGGTGCCACTATCGCGATTGGTATGGGAATACTCGCGGTGATTACACTCGGTTTTATGTTCATAATGATTTTTTTAATATATTTATATCAGCGTTGGTATTTTGCAGTTTATTTTTACGATTTAACCCAGGACTATATTGTCATCAAAAAAGGTCCGATTACCCCGCAAGAAATTACCATTCCATATGAGCGTGTTCAGGACGTTTATGTTGATCAGGACTTGTTGGATAGAATTTTCAGAATCTATGATGTCCATTTATCAAGCGCTACGGTTTCTTCCGGAATGGAGGCGCACATTGATGGTGTAGAAAAGCCGGCAGCCGATGGTTTGCGAGCGATGCTGTTGCAGACGGTAAGCGAGCGCATTAGCAAAAGAAAAGCTCCAACTCCGCCTCCTCTCGCTCCGCAGCCAACCCCGTCGCAAACCCCGCAACCAATCCAAGCGCAGGTCCAACAATAATCATTAAAATATAAATATATGCCAAATAATGAAATTCTGGATTATATCAGGGCAGGTCGCGCAAGTGGTGAAAGCAAGCAAGAAATGACAGACGCTCTGCTCCGTGCCGGCTGGAAAAGTGGCGACATACAAGAAGCCATTGATACTTTTTCTACCGTAGCACCCGTCGCCTCATCCGCAACGGCCCCGCCCGTTCCCGCTCAATCGGCATCTGTAAATGTGTCTGCAAATAAAACAATCACCGAGAAAGAATATCCCATCACAACGCGCTGGATTCTCAGGAGCCCGATTATTGTGTTGTTCTTTGGCATTATCATATTGTTCACAGGTGATATTTCAAATTCCGTTCTGGCAGTGTTGGCGGCATTCATTTATGTAATCGTCGGTTACGTAATAAGGGCGAACTTCCATTACTCGCTGGATGATAAATATTTCCACGTTAAGCAAGGTGTTATATCAAAAACGCAGAGAAACCTGCCTTATGGTGTCATTCAGGACGTATTTGTAAAACAGAATTTATTTGATAGAATTTTTGGCATTGCTTCTTTAAGAATTGAAAACGCATCACAGTTGGGTGGAAAGGGTGGTGGAAAAGTAAGCTGGTTAAATAAAAACTATGGAATGGGCTCATATAGTGGGTCTGATGGCGTGGGGTCTTCCGGAAATAAAATAAACCTTCCCGGACTTAAAAAACAAGACGCGGAAACGTTAAAGAAACTTGTTCTTCAAAAAATGAAAGAGAATCCGATTGAGGAATCCGGGTTGTAGATAGCCCACCGCGTAAGACTGGGCAATAAAAAATCAAACCGGTGGGAACTCTGCAATAAACAGCGAACCCTTCCCGTCGCCGTCACTTTCTACACGAATGGTTCCTTTATGTGCTTCAATAATACTTTTGGCGATATAAAGCCCATAGCCAGTGGAGTGTGCATTTACTTTTATGGAATTTTTCCCATGCCCGCCTTCGGTGAAAAGACGTTTCTTATCTTCCTCGTTAATTCCAACCCCGGTATCCTTTACTGAAAAAACAATTCTCCCGTCTTTGTTTTTTCCAAGCGCAACAACGATGCTTCCTTTAATCGTGTACGCAATAGCATTGCCGATAAGATTGCGGAATACATGCTCGCTTAGTTTATCCGCGTCGGCAAGAATCATGTATTGCCCAGCGTTCTCGCCAATTGAAAGCGCAAAGGAAATTCCTTTATCATGGGTAGCTCGCTGAAACGAAGAAAAACACTTTTTTACAATCAAAGCGATATCTGTTGGAGCCATATTATATGTCACCGTACCTTTCTTTAAATTGGCAGCTTGCAAAATGCTTATGACAGACCGTACAGATTCGCGCGCCTGGGCGAGTGCTTCTCCGGCAAATGTTTTTGCGCTGTCCGGCAACGTACCGAAATCGCCCTCTGCAAGCATAGACATTGCATCTATATCTTTTGTCAAAAATCCCTTCACCTCGTGAGAGATAAAGTGAATGATACTTTCTTGCCGGGCGTTAGTTTTTTCAAGTTCCTTGGCAAGTTTTTGAATTTGTTCACGATGCTCAACTTCTTGATACACGCTTCGCACCAGAAGAAGACTAAAAATACTTACTAATATAAAAACTCCGAATTGTAAAATCCGGGTGTTAAATGTTGGCGCATTAATAAAATTAAAAAGCGTAGTCAACACTAACGCACTGGCAAAGAATTGTGAAGAGATAACTTTTATATTAAAGAAGTGATAACGAAGAACAGCGTATCCCATAAAGATTACATAAAGTACTATAAAATAATTTCCAAATGGAAAAATATTGAAAAGCTGTGGAAAGAAATCGGTTATTCCACCACTAAAACCAATCACAGCAGCTATCATGTGATTTCTAATCTGTCCACGGATAAATGGGTCTCCAGCGTTAATCCAGTATGTATGTGAAAGTAATAAAACCGCATATCCTGCCGTTACAATAAAATAAACCGGGAAAAGAAAATATAGTGGTCCGCTCTGTATCCAAAAAAAACCAAACTGTGACATACTGACCCCCGCTTTGTAGAGCGGGGTAAAACTCAAGACAATAAGCATAAGCGCTACAAGGCCTGCTACCGTTTCCGCCACGGGCTTTTTAGTGTGGATAGAGCTAAGTACAAAACGTAAATAGAAAAAAGGTATGCAAATAGCCCCTATGTCTAATACATATTGCCACCACGTTGCTATTTGTGTGTTAACTGCAGTAGTGACCCCGTATAAACCACCTCCCCATAGAGCTAAGACAAACGTAAACCATAGCCATAGGCGAATTGGTCGAGAAGATCGGTCGGCAATATAAATTGAGATTCCAAATACAATACTTACAACCGCCAATACCAATGAGGATAGAGCAAAAAAATTCATATGATATGGATAATATTTCCTATGTAAATAATAATACTTTACATATGGAATGTTGTATATGTGTCTGCATCTTACGAGACGGGTTTATCGCGAAGGGATGTGCCACTTTCTTAAGAAGTGGCACATCTGATACGCTGTCGGCGTAAGCCCATGTGTTAGCCCAGCTTAAATTATTTGTCTGAATGTAAATATTTGCTGCGACAACTTTTCCTTGTCCGAATATGATTTTCCCAGCGAGACGTCCTGTATAGATTCCATTATGCATTTCCAGCGGCGTTCCTATCGAATTTGGTATACATATATGCTTTGCAAGCGCCTGTGCAAGTGGTTCGTTGATGGTTGTGAGTAGCACAACATTCCTGCCAGCACTTTTGTGTTCTTTAATAATTGAAATTGCTTCAGAATAAAACACGAATTTTCGTGATTCAAGAAAATTTTTCATAAGTATTTGCAATTCTTTTGATGTCTTGCCATTTAGCCCCGAAAGTGCCAGTTCAAACGCCGGTCGCAGGCGTGATGAAAACCCAATCAAGTATAATGCATATTGAAAAATAGTATCTACATATTGCGCAAGAGAGATGGTGCGCCTTTTACGTAAAAAGCGCAAAAAAGCGAGTTGGAGATTTCCGCGTAGCAACGTACCATCGATATCAAAAAATACAACCTCTTTCTTGCTCGAGCTATTTATCATAAGGATATTTTTTTTCGGACAGCTCTGAAATCGTACGCATAAGTTTCTTCGTTGTTTCTTGTATGTGTTCTTCAGATGGTTCGGAGGTTAGTGGGTTTGGAAAACGTATTGGTTTACCGATATGCAATTCAATTAATTTTTTGAATTTTGGTTTTTTGTCAAAGCGAGACATGACTTCATACGCACCGCGAATACCGATTGGCAAAATAGGAGTTCCTGTTGCAAACGCATATCGTACGATTCCCGGATATGCTTTTAGTAATTGGTTATTTGACGGCGCACGTGTTCCTTCCGGGAAAATCCCAACGGCGTGTCCGGCCTGCAACAAGTTGTATATTATGTTACTTAGCCCGACCCTGTTTTCTTTATGCTCGCGGTCAACTTTTATTTGCCCTGTTGCGCGCATAAACGGTCGCCAAAGAGGATTGCGAAAGAATTTCTCCGCTGCGAGATAGTAGATATTGCGCGGAGAAATTGCAATAGTGGAAATAAAATCAAAATAGCTTTGATGGTTTGCGGCGATGAGAACAGCACCGTGTTTTGGGATGTTTTCATATCCGACAATTTTTCTAACCCAAACAGCACGTACGATTGGTCCAAATAATGTGCGTAATGCAAAGTAACTGCTACGCGTAAGTCGTGGAATACGATATCCAAATGCTTTATGTCGTTCCAACATTGAAAAGACGCTGGAGAAAATACGAGTCGCTTCTTCTTGGTATCCTTCTACAGAGGTGGCTGAAATTTGATGTGTGAAAACCGGCTCACCAAACTC
>VAPM010219851.1_pt1 | contig 34920 bp, 22 predicted proteins | sample 3395091 | NCBI WGS metagenome assembly VAPM01 (sample SAMN08290445, study PRJNA428436) | hydrothermal vent metagenome | isolation source: Deep-sea hydrothermal vent chimney 3 | place: Pacific Ocean: Juan De Fuca Ridge
AATCAGGACATGACCTTTAATTTCTATGGGTACGTTAGTGTGCATTGTGAAATAACTCCATTACTTATTATGTGGTTTGTTGTGACGTGTTGAAGAATTATCATTTCTTGTCATTCTGCGTACACTTGTGGTAAGTTGTTTTATTGTATTATTGAAGGCAACCGGCTCAACTTGACATTTACCGAGGTCGTATTGTGAAATAAAATCATCACTTACATTTGTAAATACAAAAGTGCCTTTATTGCCCGATATTTCAATGTCAATGAGTTCTACATCACCAAGACGTAAAACTGCGGCCAAAATTATATCTGTAGTTCTGAACGATTCCATCAAAGTTTTCCTTTATTCATTTTATATTAAACCTTCAATCCAGCCACCTGAGTTCCCTATAATATTTATCGGTTCCACAATAGCGAAGGTTGTGTAATTATTAGTAGAATTAAACACGGGTATTGATGATACTGTATATGTACCATCATTATTTACTACGCCATTTGAATGTATTATGTCAAGTGAAGCCCCATTGATAATATCTACAGTAGCATCACCATGTACAGTTATCGAGTTCACGCCAATTGGGCTTCCTGCGGTATCAGTAGTATTCAATATAACATATTGATACAATGCCTGTGCGGGTGAACCTGAAGTGATTACATTAACGACCAATGAATCTTCTATACCTACCTTAAGGACGGTATCTGGTATATCTTCACAAAATATTGGAATTTCACCATATCCAGTTGTACGGAAGATCAAGTTGCCCGGAACAAATGCATGAATTCTTCCAGATATGTCAGATAAGTCAAGTGGTTCAACTACAACAATAGTGGTAACCCCGGCAGCAAACACTACTGAGGTGATATTATATATCCCATTATTCTTATCTGATGCAATTAGATTTAACTGACTCACACCACCAAACGTGGGTGTTTGGTCGCCAGAAACTACTATAGCATTCGGTGCGGTGAGGTTACTAACGTTATTACCAATCCCGGAAATAATGTCTTCGGCAACACGAATTTGGGTTTCGCCATTTATAAATTTTGAGTTTAGGATGGTATATAGATTGGGCGCAGAGCCGGATATAGCTTCGACTTTGCCGCCCTGCTTAAAGTACTCTGTGTAATTACCGTTTATAAAAAATACATTAGAAGGGATTTCTAATTGAATACTTCCATCTACCAATGGACTAACGATACTTGATACATTTAAGGTCGTTTCATTTGTAAAGGAATTGTACACCAGTGATGATATGATATAGTTAGCATCGTTGCCTGTGGAATTAATTACAGAAAAACTGTCACCGGCAAATACATTACTACTTCTGAAATCACCAGCAATAACAAAATAACTAGGGCTACCCTGAAATACATTAATAATATCGGTAATTTGTCGGCCTTCATCGGCATCTTGAAATAGTTCTAAGGGTGAACCGGGTAATTGATCAGTTAATGTATTACTGTATCCCAACACTTTTGTATACGGAATATTTCCTGTGGAAACCAACGATACATATTTACTTGGAGCAGCAGGGGTGGCCGGTGGTACTAATGTAATACCCAGAACGAACACCGTGGTATGTGGGACCGTATTCGCCCCTCCTAATGAAAATGTAGAATTTGCAACAGTAAAGTTTCCAGTATTACTGGCATCAGGTGTGGTTGTATCAGCAATTACATTTTCAATAAAACTATCAATATTAAGTGTAAGATTTTTTGTAGAATCAAACAAGTTTCGTTTATCACCCAAAACTATGAACGTATTAGCAGTCATTGCTGGAAAATTTGTCAAATCAACAGCTGGATTTGGTGATAATACTGGAATTTTGTCTGGGTCATCATACCCAATTGCACCAAAGCCATGATCTGTGCAGCTGGATGGTGCATCTTGTAATTGTGTCGCAGTATATATATTTACGACATCATCAAGCGTGTGTGGTAATAAGAACGTAATTTGATTTGGGCCAGTAATTATATAATCACCGACCAGTGGGCTACCTAATGCTTCTATTTGTAAAATACCATTACGATAAACCACCGTATCGATGAAATTGAACGTCTGGACGGGTGGGCTGCCAACGAACATAATACCAGTGGAAACCGGTATAGTTGTATTAATTACTGTTTCGCCACCCATAGCTATATATGTTTGATTAAATGGGACATTATATGAATAATCTAAATTAATATTCAATAATAGATCTTCACGAATTACCGTATTTACGTTTTCCTGTGAAGTGTATTCAACTATTATTTCAGTGATTTTTGAATGAAATGGTTTAATATCATTAACATAACCAATCAACCCCTCAATGGGGTCCAAAAAATTAATATTATCGGCCATTCTCTTACCCTAGCCCGGTGGTGATTTTATATTTCATACGCATATCACTATTTATCACGATCAATCATCGAAGAATCCGCTATTAAATGGGCGAACGCCGTGTAAACTTAGCATCGAAGTTTTAAATATATCCGGGTGTTTATCCTTTGTAGTGAAGGCATCATGTAATACCGAAAAATACATTCTATTTACGTCGGTAAATAAGAAAGTATTGTAAATTTCATTCATAGCCACAATGATTGCATCGGGTGAATCGAAGTTATTATTAGCGAAAAATACATTAATATCAATCGGCGTGAAATCCACATTTGGGTCTGTAAGATATGCCACTATACTTCGTATGGCAAGATCAGCTCGTACAAAAGTCTGACCATCTTGAAGACCATATTGGGTTTGTGTTTCGTATTTACTATCATATAATTCACGTTCGTATGATGGAACACGTATGGCTGGGTCATTTAATTTGTAACCAACCATGGATTCGGTAATCCTATCCCATTGCCACCTATCAATATTGGTCTGTTGTTCACGTCTAAATAATTTCCATTCAACATGTGCATTTTTCAAGTCATCTGTACCAGTACGTGCATCAACTACATTCAATGTATCGCGTAGGGTAAAGTTTCGCGTGAACCTAATAGTGTAGCGTCGATCAGCATCGACAACGCTTTGTAAACCACGGATTATGGCTTGTGAGAACCTATATGGTAGTGTTACTGGTGTAGTATCAATACCAGTATAGGTTATTTTAATAACATCACCAGGCACCAGTGGGGCTAATATCGTAATTATTTGTGCCGGGCTCCCTGATATGGCGTATGCTGTACCGTTATTTACTAAATCCCCGCCATTAATTTCAACTAAAATTGGCGTGTTTGGTGCAATGGGGAGGTCTAATGATACATTAGGATCTACGATTGGTTGTACGATCTGGGTTTCTGTGCGTATCACATTATTAGTCACCATTGATAATTCTTTCGGTGGTAATGCTGTTTGGAAAAACATATGCGGTGCAGGCATAGTAACCAACTGGATTTGTGCTTCAGAAATTGACATTGTTCTATTTTTACCAGTAGGTCGCGTACGTTTATTGTTAACCCAAAAATAATAGGTCTGGATTGATTGGTTCAATGCATCAAAACTAGCAACCTGTGTAAATTCATAATCCAATAACAAATTACTGGCGGCAATTTCAGCCGCAATTACAACTGGATCAGTTGGAACCAATTGCACAAACGAAACAAGATCCGCTTGTTTTGCATCGGAATGTGGAATATTATATGAACCAAACGCAAAACCTTCTATAAGTTGATCAGCGGCATAAAGTCTACCATTAATATAAACATTTACTAAATATAGTGCAGGAAATCCACCAGGATTAAACTGTTTTAAATTACTTATATCAATCTGATTAAAGTCATAAGTTGTGCTACTAATAACAGCTTCGGTTGCAACGTAATGTTCAGTTATACGATTAACCGCAGGTATCCAATCACCAGGGGAGCCGGTTGATGGATCACGTTCAAATAATACCTTACGTGCAGTACCCGATTTACGAAGATGTTCAACTATAGTTCGATCACCTTCTTCTTGTGCAGCTAATACATCCCATTCAGCAGGTGGCACATCGGATTCTACCCATTCAAATATTTCCATTTCACCAAAATCAGACAATTGTCCCCAATTACGAAAACGTTCAGTTGTATCAGTAATCATTTCTTTGCTAAAATAAGGGACGTAGTTTAATTTATTAGTATTTAACCATGTTGTACCTATAAAATTAGCACCCCAATTATCAGAATATGTTGTAATAGTTTGGGGTGTTACAGTATATCGCGCTGGATCAACATTATTCTTTAAATCTATATTATGTATAGCTGTACCGAAATGCTTACCGCGTGCTGGCTCCCAAAATTGAATAGCGGATAATTGTGTTTCCGAACTACGATCGATTATACTTGCTGGATTTTGTGCATCGTCATTAAATTCAAATCCCCATATAGTAATAGGATCACTGGTATATGGTGGCAGCAAACGAATTATGTTATTATTTACAACTTCATAGTCCACACCTTCAACCCATACATTTGTTATACTAGGTGTGATGGTATCTACCTCTGTTATTTCAATAGCATCAGCGTCTAAATTATGTGTGAAATACTTCTCACCATTCGGCGCAAGTACAGAAGCGGTTGGAATTTCAGAAAAGTTGTTTTTCGGTCGCATGTTAAAAAACATTGCATTACCATTATCACGCAAGATGGCTGCTTGATCAGGTTGGTCATACCACCGGTCTTGATCTGATACTTTAATCGCGGCGAACGACTCTTGTACTGAAGTTATATCGGCATCATTATCGATAAATTCAAGCCGGAGTTCATTGGACCGCGAATCAGCCGTGGTGACAAACATTTCTGGGTATTCTTTTTCCTTAATGGAACCAAACTCACCAACTTTGATTGCCCAAAAATCGTCAAGTTGTGCATCAACAAATCTACGTGAATTAACAAATGCTTCAAAGGCCGCAATAGAACCTTTACTCTGTATTTGCCCACGCCAGAATAAAAATTGTGACTTCCGTGAAAGATTGAGATTGTCCAGATAATCAGCGGTGCCTTCATATCCCAGACCCTTACGTGAATATTCAGTCATTAAATTACTTTCAAGTTGATCATATGTGTCATATGCGTGTCTTAAATTTTCAACACCGGCTTCAATATTTTCGGTTAAATTAGTGCCTTGATTGAAAAACGTTTCAATTACATATCCACCAACGTTTGGACGTTGTGTTAGACTTGGTTGCTTATTAAATAACATTTCATATTTTGTTAAATTTAACCCAATAAATGGATCATACAACAGGTTCCCTTCAGTGTTATAATTATTCAACACCATGGCATGTTCGTACGTATCGACGAACAAATGTAACCCACCTAAGTGTAACAAATTATACGCGGAGGATACTAATGGCACATCATTTTCATTATTTTCAGCTGGGACCACTTGGATTTTTGTCTGTAAATCTTGACGATATACCCGTAATTGATCTTGTGGAATACGTTCACCGCGCTGATTAAATACAGCTGGTGTTGTTCTAATATCTTCCACTGGACCTGTTATAATATTGGAAACGATACCAACTGGGGTATCGATGGAAATTGAATTACGGAAAGGATTCAATTCAAACAGAGGTATGGTAGTAATGTACCCACTTGGTATAGCTATTCTAAGATCACCCACACCAGCTATAGTTAATATATCAATTGCAATACCAGCTTCGGCCTCTTGACGCGACGTTGCGATTCTAAAGGTATTCAAGGTATCACGAATCATATAATATTGTAATCCGGGAGATAACGGCGTTGGATATACACTATTGGATGATATGATGGTTAATGGTTCACCAGTGATAAACGATTGATTTGCTTCAGCAAATGTCCATATATCGGTAGAAATATCAACGGATACCGCATAGCTATCACTTACCAATGAACGGAGACGGCGGTGACTGTATGCATAATTAATAAATCGTTCCAATTCAACTTGCCATGAGATAATAGAAGACGAATCCGGGTCAAGTTGTGTCTTATCAGAGTTTATTTCCCAACCATTATCCACAGTTAAGCTATCATACCCTTGGACAATATCAACTAACCGTTGCATACCTTGAATTTCATATGGCGTTCTAAGTTCCAACGTTCTTGTTTTATCAAGCCTGTAAAATTTCCAGTTGGTACGTGTTAAATTACCACCATCCGCTTGGAATGAACTATTAATTTCTCCAACAAAATGATCCAATCTACCAGTAGATGTTATATCTATAGCTTGGCCAATCGCGGCATCTGATGGTGTATTTGCTATCTTAAAAATAGTATCTGAGATTTTAATGATGAAATATTTTGTTAACCCATTAACGGTATCACCTAACAATGGAATTGGAAGCAGCTCCGCTGTTGATAGATAAACGGTATCACCGGTATTCCATGGAAATTGTCGATGTATTGCGGTTAACAACCCCGCAGTGGTAGGTGAAGCTATTACTTCATCTACTATTATCGCGGTGATGTTAGTAACAACATCATACGTGGCCATATTAACAGTGTAGGTACCATTATTTCCAGTGGAAGCAGTTATATTAAATTGACTACCATTTGAAAATACTGGCGTTTGGTCGCCAAATATGTTAAATATTTTATTGAAGGTATCAACTGATTCTATTTCCCACGTATATAATAAACACTCATCATTAACAGGGTTTGCGTAAAATTGATAGTTATGAACATCATAATATTCGATATTACGACTAACATCAAGGTTAGTATTTAATTCAAAGCGCCAGTGCAGCTGATTATCGTAACGTGCAATATCATATGGGATGTTTAAAATTCCGACAGTAAACGCATCCATCCAGAAATCAGTAACACCCGGCGAGCGCTTCGACGTGATTGTGTAATCAAAATTAGTGATATCAACATATCTATGCGAAACATTCAATGACGGTGTATCTACAAACGAAGCAAATTGATATGTAAGAGGTGCTGTCCAACTGGTCCAGAGTTCACGGAAGTCAGAAAAGTTTGAATCATATCCAGAGAACCTATTAAAATTGACATACCATTGATTGATACCATTACTTTTAAATTGTGTATCATTTACGATATCACCATGAAAGTTAACACGTGTGTGGCTCGCGGTGTTATTATCATTACGATCAATATCCAAGCCGCCAATAGTTGTAAAATTAAACCCAAACGTGGATGATACATAATTAACTGGATCAATTTGATAAGCAATTGTTAATTGATCATATAAATATTGTGATGAAATGCGCCATTGCCACTCAATTGTACCACCATCACCGAAAACATAGTTAGCATTAGGTGATACTATTTCTGTACTAAAGTCACTAAACAATGATCTAATAGTAGCATCAATTGCATTAGGTGATAAAAATAACACAGTATGATCCCAATATGGCGGTAATACACCATCAGAATTGAATGTGTCAGTTCCACCATTAACACTTAATGGATCATTTGATATGTTCACACTGAAATAGTTGAAGGTTGGTAATGCTGGAACTGATAAACCATTAACTGAATCTATTGAAGGATTACCAGTCACACTAGTAATGCCGTTTGGATAAACTTGTCCAGGTGGAATTATACCAATACGGATGTTTTCCCACATCCCAAAACCAAACTGATCCGATTTTATTAAACGGCCTGATGGTGAAAGATTCGGCACCAACCCAGCTATTTTAACAGTGGTAGTATTATTAGACGGATCATACAACGAAGCATTTATAAAACTAACACCGATAGTAATATCAGCCAAGACAATTTCTTCTGCTACTGCTATTGTAAAAAATCCAGGTGAAACATTAACAGTTTGAATAGTGAATGTTTTTGTAATCGTATTATTAGCTACTGGAACAGTAGGCGTTTGGATTATTGAAAATACCATATCCGGGGTGTATATTGCACTAGCCAACCCACTAGGGTCTGCAATTACTATGGAGGCCGTTCCTGCGACTCCAACATTAACCGCAGTTATAACATCACGATTTGCAACAACATACACACCATCGTTTGTGGGAGCACCTACATAATTATCAATACTGAACGCATGACCGGACGTAAACTCAGTATGGAAGTCACCAGCAAAACCAAATGCACCATGAACACCATCAACGTTGTCATTATTGCTATTATCTGCTAATGTAATATCAAACCCATGTTTGTATTTCCAAATACGATTGCCCCACTTTGTAACATCATCATTACGATATTCAGCCTCCCACCAGATAGGTTTATCAACATATCCCTGTAAAACCCACGGTTCTAAATTCGGATATGGGGTACCATACACATTCGTGTATAATGTGCGCCAATCGCCGCCAGTTTCTGAACCATTGTTCAAGTTGTTTGGTGAAGTATTCGTTATTCGGCTAGGTAACAACCCGGCATATATAATACCAGTAGTTGAAGGCAATACATCACCTTGTACGAATACCCGTGTGGTATTAGTCAATGAATCATAATATGCCGCAAATGTTGGGGGCATTGATAATAATGTTGTCCATGTTCCATTATTGACATCAGCGTTCTTAATATGAAAATCAACACTTGATCCAAGTGGTACACAGCCGGGATACGTCGCAGGTGAGCCAGTGGCGGAGGCAGCACATGGATCAAAGAAAAATAATTGATCACCAGAAACCAAGAATGAATTAGTAAGGCCATCGGCTTCCAGTATATTTAATCCACCACCAGTTGCGGAGCGTTTATAATTCCAAGTGAAGGCATCCGAAGCATCAAACTCCGTATTTTGATATGGTGTTGATATTTTACGTTGCGAAACGTAATTCAAAAATGCAGCTTCAGAATACTGCACATAATCAATTGGATTATCTACAGCTGTCCTTGTGAAATCATACACCAATGATGGTACGATAGGAACGTTATTATATAAACGTGTTTCTAATTCATATACCGTATCACCTAGTATAATATCTAAATCTATTGCTTGCCATGCTGAAATAGTTGCAGTTGTTACATCTACAGGATTACTGCCATTATGCAGGCGACCATCACCCAAGGCTAAACCATTAACAATTTCCCAAGTGATATTATTCTGGAAATCTGTGGTTTTGATACGGAGGACTTCCGCTGCGGGGGTTAAATCCATCCACAACGTTCCATCAGGAAATGAGGGAGCAGGGGTGTTAATACCAGATTCAGCTACAACATAACGATATAACACATTCGCAGTATTATTAGGGGTATGGTACCAGTACACACCTTCTCTGTTTGAAACTGACGTGTTAAATGCACTAGCAAACTCCACCACGTTATTAGGTGGTAGAACCGAAGAGGTTTCACCAATATTATTGGAAACCGTCCGGGGATCCGTTGAATTAATAATCAACTGTGAAATTACATCAACCGCTGCGGGGGTTAATGAATATTCATTGCGATGACCATCATGGTGAACCACATCATTCAATGATAAATCAGAGTTAATAATGCGTTCTGGTGCATGACGATTCAATAACGCCAAATAAGGCAATGTCGCAATCCAATTACGAACACCTAAATCATTCACCCCATCAACATCAGTAAATGTGGTGGTATCACCATAAACAAAAGAATTTTGATCATTCAATTCATATTTTGTAATAACGGTATCAGCAACGAAGCTCGACAGGTTTAAAATGTTATTAGTTTCTAAATTTGTCAATAATTCAACAGCATCAAGACGGTAAATTTCTTTTAGTGAATTTAACAATGCTTCATACTGGTTATTTGCAAACTCAACAAGCGAAGGTGGTGTTACGTTATTCACGAATACAGATGATAATAATGTATCAAATCCATTATTAAACTCGCGGATAGTTCCACCTAATGCAAAATTTACACCATTGGATGGTATCAAATTAAACATAGATGACTTGGCACCGGAATACCCAGGTATCTTCGGTTGTTGGTCAATTATTGTAGCAAAATGCGTAAGCAACTCGCGGCTATCTAAAACTTTTCGGTTTTCATGTTGATTATTATAATACAATGGATCTGGGATTTCCCAATCACCAATCCACTGCCCAGTGCTAGATACATGATTAACTTGACTAGTAAACCATTCTTGTGTTGCTATAACAAGCGCTGCCGCCGGTGTTAATGTAGCGTCTGCATTTAATAGTTCAACGGTGCGTGCAGTAACAACACCCGTCATTTCCGTATTATAAGTGGCTTCAGAGCGGCGGTTCCAATCAACACGTTCAGGAACATATTCATCGTTATTGATACCTGCTTTCCAAATGGTTTGCAGATTTACATCAGTTATTAAACTATCAAATGCTGTGATTTCTACCCACGTACCAACCAATGTCATTGGGTCAATAACACGTGTGTATAATATATTTAATACAGTATTATACCAATATAAACCATTTATCGCACGATCAATTAAGTTGGGTTCAATACTGGACACTACCGCGCCGCGATATATGCCTGAAACTTCAGTTTTTAAATCCCAGGTTAAACCGCGCCAGAATTGCAATTCTTGTGTTTCAGGGTTATACCAAAAATCAGTTTGTTTATTGGAATAATCACGATATGCAAATAGTTCACCATTATCTTCATCCAAAAGTAACTGATCAAATTCATAAACATTGTGGCTGGCATCAAATACGATACGAAGACCAGTCTGATTAATTGGTGCAGTGGTGGAGGTGCGGTACCCAAATATGGGGTTTGCACGATAGGCAGGAGCACCAGATGCGGTAAAAATATCAAATAATGGATATTGATTATCACTAGTTTTAATCTGTTCAACTATTCTATGTTCAATCAAACTTACCGCCTGATCACCAAGAATGTTATATTGTGTAGTATCTTCCACTGTACGTACACGGCGGTAGTGATTACCTATATTATTATGCGAGGCTTCGGCAACTTCAATTATAACATTAATTCCACCCGGTACTGCCACCAGTGTTGTTATTCCAGCAACATACACCGTCACTGAACTTGTATTAACGAATTCAACACCCGGGTGCTCAACGGTTGTTAATGGTGTAGTGATGTTTGATATCGTACCGGAAACATTAACACCGACTAATGATTCCACAACTTTTATTCTATTAACCGCAGAAGGTGGCGTTGGAGAAATATTGTAGGTTTGTGTAGTCAGACCAGTATTCCCGCGCAATTGTATCATATCTGGACTAACAAACAACACCGCATGGTCGGAAACTATAAATTCGGAATTAATTTCATCAATACCAACAACATCCAGGACAGCTTCGCCAATTTCATCATACGAGCCAAATTGTCGAACTGAATTTGCATTCTGTGCATCCGTAATATAAACACGAATATCATCAAATCCAAATAGTGCTTTACGGCGCAACGGCAGTGTATCTATTGTTGCAACTACTGGATTAACTTCAAGTAAATTAAACGTAGAGACGGTGGGTGATGTTATTTGATAAAATTGTGCGTATAATGACGTACGGATTTCATAATCACTAGTTGGTAACTGGTCTAATAAATCACCATCGGGATTGGCATCAATATATTGATTTCTTACCAAATGTGGTTGCGGCACGGCATCAGAAGCTCCCAGAAATAACCAATGGTTACCATAGCCTGCCCATACGTCACCCTGTAGGGTGCTTTCCGGTGTTATTTCAATATTACTGGGACGTTCGCCCGGTACCGTTAAACTCCCATACAATGAGGCTGGTGTTGGTAACGCAGTTGTTAAAATTACATATGTTCGATATGGTTGGGTAGGTGTTACAGTTTGATAATTAGAATGATTAACCGCGTAACTAGTGCCACCAATATCCATACTGCGACCAGGGGTAAACCAGTCTGTCAAATCACCATAACGGGAATCCAATATAATGGTTGTGTTGGTAAAATCAGTTATATCAAGTTCCCACCAGCTAATAGGTTCTAATTCTATTAGTGGTGGGGTAAGTGTAGTTTCAATAAACCCAGCGGATATTTCAGTGCGGTAAGACCATCTATAATCGACGTAGGTCCATTCATTCAACTCAAGATCCCAGTCATACTCGATGATTGGTTGATTTGCCCGCGTTGCTGCGGCAAAGTTGGTTATGTCATTTTTATGCCGCCAGTTATTTTCATTAATCCATTGGTCAGTTGCTGGTATTCTAATAGCAGTGTCACATAATGGCGTTGAATCCCATAATCCAAATCCATCAGTAGCCGCCAGAATTAAACTAAAACTATTCCAAACTATAACCCAACCTAATAATGTATCATATTGAAATAACGTATCAACGCCCGTTGCGTACCATAATTCATTTTGGCTGCCCGGTAGTGCGGGGAGACCAGGGTTTGATATCCGAGTTATTAAGTTTTGAAAATCGGAAATACCATCTGCTGGTGGTGAACCTGTTGGGCCTTCCGTATCACCCCATAGTGGTGACGCTGGGTTATCATCCCAACCGCCATCATCCCAACCGGATAAGGTTCCTTCGCATTGACAGGACTGTTCATCGGCATATAATGATTGCTGTTCAGCCAACGACGCGCTGGCCACATTAGCAGTATCATCAGTAACAACCGTTTCTATTTGAATAATGGTTCTTAAATTTGTCGCATCCGTAGTAGAACTAACCACTTTAACAAATCTACTATCTAATTCAGTATTGCTCGGGTTCCGTAGAAAAACCAGAAATCCAGGTTCAAACAGGCTTGTATAATCACCAGTTGGTACTTCAGTATTTGCACCTAATGCTATTTTATCAAACCGGCGCAATACTACATTACCTATAATTTCATCAGCAACCAGCCCGGCAACAGCCAAGGAAGTTGTGTTGGTAATACCATCATATACCGGAACGGTTGTAATATTATACGTGGCATTATTAGATACCGTACCCGTGAGGTTGAAAAAATGACCATTTAACAAATCAGTGCGGGCATCGCCGGTAATGGTTACGAATCCACCAACAGAATCAATGGCAGTTACGGAATACACAGGAAGTGTGGAGGTGTCATCAATTTCCAAAATATCAACTATTGGGAATATTGAACCGTATTGTGTTATCAATCCATCCCAAAATGTTACAAGGCTTGTTGCGACTGCACAGCGACTTCTGATCGTAATATATTGTGGTGAGGAATTACTCTGTTCGTCAACCCAATAATAATCCCGGTAATTTATAATTTTATTAATATCAACAGGCGGAACCCAATTGAATTGCTGTGCTGCACCCCAACGGGCAAAATCATCCATATCAACACCAAGGCGTGTTAACTCATTCTGGATATCCTGCCATGAAGCCATATGTTCAATCGTGCCGATTTTATTATACAATATTGGTTGAAGCTGAAATGCTTGACGATGTACATCGTTTTCTTGTATTTGACGTGATACAATGGCATTGGTATTTCCCTGCCCAATATACCCAGAAACCTTTTTTATTTCCTGTTTAGACAAGAAACGATTAAAAAGATTGTTAAATAAACTAATATTTGTATCAGATTGATATGGTGCTGGAAGTAAATTCAATAAATCCATGAATTTCTTAGTATAATCTGTTTTATTATCGTTAGCCACTTGTATAACTTCTCCAATATTTCAAGTATTTATGCGCGCTACAATCACCAAAAACCGTTACATCATTGGCGAATATTTTCTGGCGTTAACGACTGGATGATTTCAATATTATCAGTAGATACATCAGGAATAAAGATTTCATCTTCCCGCGAAGTTACCTGAAATAAGTCACCAAACTGGTCTGTGGTGAATGATGGAACCAATACAATTGAATTTATTTCACCGGGTAAGGCGTTATGAATAACCGCTGCTAATTCGGTAAAATAAAATGTGCTGCCAAAATCCCAGTTTTCTATAGTAAAATATTCTTTAATTATTTCAACTATTCGCACTTTGACTTCATTATCTGTCAAATTACTAAGCGTAGGGCGAATGACTTTAAATAGGGCACGTAATTCTGCATCCGCACGTGTCCCAAACAGAAGCTTGAATCGGCCCGGGTGTAATATTACCGTGTCAGAAATCATACTATTCTGTAGTAAATCATCATATGCGGTACGCAATTCCAATGGTGTTGGATCATCCGGTTGGACATCGGTACGGTTTTCTAACCAGCGGATAATACTTTGATAGTAACCAGCGGTAATTATAAAGGTATCGATTATATTGGAAGCAGCTGGGTCAACCAGATGGAAACGTGGGGTTGTATAAAACCACGCAAAGTTTAATGGATAACGACCATATTCCCGCTTATACAGACCTGCGGTATCAGCCAGAAACAAAGAGCGCGAAACTGTGTTATTTGTTAATGGCACCCACGGACTTGTAATGGTTGCTTTATTGAAATAAACGTATTGTTTTGTTCTGACTCTTAAAGTACCGGTGACACTTTCCGTATTTAATTTAAGCAGACCGGCAGGGGTAAACACCACACTGGTGAATTCATCCCGATTACCGGTACCGGTTGGATTTATTAAGTCACCATCAGCAAAGGTGAACGTGATTGGTGTTACAACTACATTACCTAGTGTTACAACGACATGCTCAATAATTAAATCACCATCGCGTTCATCTAGGAGTGAGGTTTCTTCTAAATAATACATACCTACGGGGAATATATATTCATTACCGGACACAAACATACCGGTATCATATTCGCCGATTTGTGTATTTTGTCCCAGTAAATCAGTTTGTTCCAACCCATCAGGGAGGCCATCATCATCGGTGTCTGTAGGTAATACAGAAAGCCTATTATCATCAGGTAATCCAGCGTTTGGCAAACTTTGATCAATTAATTCCTGTGCAAGTACGTTATATTTTTTAGTATCGGTCAGTAATCCATCACCGGCACCATTAACATTGGCCTGAAGTATCAATATATTATCATCATTTGAACTTAATGTATCGGAATTGATTATCCGGGTGGTAGTATTTGTGTTCCTAAATCGTGTAGATTCACTGTGTGCGGTCATACGCCGCGTAGACCAACGTACCGACCATCCAGCAGGTTGACTACCGGAAAATTGAGCTTCAATGCGGATTAAAAATACAGAAGGTATAACTGGTGAACCAAGCACTGGTCCAACTGTCCACGCTTCATCGGTATTGGCTAAATCTGGTGCATAATATAAATCAACTTGTGGAACCGTGGTTGCAGTTGCAATCAGCGCCGCACGGATATTAGCTGTTTCTATTGCGGAAAATACACAGGATAAATCATTAATAGTATTCGAGGAATTTTCAAATAACCCAGTCATTATGTTATAAAAATCAGCACTACATAACAATGGTTCTACCAAATTAGTAATAACTTCTATTTCACCAAGTGCAGAATTTGTAGATGAAAGACCACCAGTTTCAACAGGCTGGTCAATCCAGAAAAGTGCTAAATCTTCACCAAAAATCTTAACGTCTTCATAATATTCTTTAGGGTCATGCCATGCAATATATTTTGAATCCCCAGAAAACGTCCGATTAACCGCTGTCAGTTTTAAAATAGAAGGGTCTTGTAACATAAATGAATTATAATCACGACCATTTACCATTCGATCTTGTGTATAATACACAGATGGTGCGACCCGTCGTACATGTTCAATATCTTCAGAAGCGGAGGCATTCTGTAATGTATTAATTAACGAAAATGTGAAGGTAAATGTCTGTGATGTACTGGTAATATCCAAATACGAAAATGCAGCCGTTAGGTCAGTTGCAGCGGTTTTTTGAATGCTGCTATCATTATTTGCAGATACACGGTACCAAACATCAAATTCACCATTCGGAATATCAGAAAATTCACCGTCACCGAAAATCAGTTTAAGTTGATCGGCATCCAGTGTTTCTGTTTCAAATTTCTGGCGGTTTTTGTTTGTATTAAATAAGATATTTTGTGCATTTGCTTGTGAAACTTCTTCCCATTCACCATATCGTCCGGCGTTATTATCAAGATGTGGTAGTAATGTGGCAAATGGATTAGTTGTAAGAACTTCCCGGGTCGATGGATCGACATTATTTAACCAAATGTCAGTTTCATTAATATTATCAACAAGTAAGTCAACTGTTTGGTTTGGTGTTACCCCATCAAATGAGCGTTCCTGTAGCTGTAATGTACCTTGTTTCGTATAAAGAAAAAAACCTGTGGTATCAGATGCATCACCTAACCCATCGCTACCAAACAACAAAGAGAATTTACCATTACGTTCAGGTCGTTTTTCAACAGGGGAGGTATCCGTAAGTTCCACTGGGACTAATTCAAGCGGAAATGTGGTACCCGACGAGGTGACTGAATAGTTAAATGTGGTGATACCACTACCTTTCAGCGGTTGATTGTTCCAAGTGTATAGTTCAAATAATACATCTTCAATCTGGACACGTTCATTCGGTGCAACTGTACCAAATGACTGTTCCAATACACGGTTCATAACCAATAGGAACTGCTCTTTCCAATTCACATTATTCAAATCATTCCAGATAATATTGGTATTCGCAAGGTTATTTCCTTGTGCATCAATGACTTGTTCAGACGTACGGATAGAATTGATTTTTACAAGCCCACGTGCAGGAATATTCCGGGAAGCCTTATATGAAATCAGTTTTGCTAAACGTAATATCGATTCCTTCCGTTCTGCGGTGCTGATAAAGTTTTCATGTGCGTTTAAATCTAAGCGATATGCTAAAATTTCACCTACATAGGCAAATAGTTCAAGAATAGCAATGAATTCCGAGCTTTCTATAAAATCATTATAGTCCTCAGGGAAATACAATTTCATATAATCAAGCAAACTTTCCTTGATTGTATTATAATCGAATGCGTTGAAATTTACGCGTGTAAAAACCTCATGTGCGCGTGTCCAAGCTTCTGCCCTTGATATTTCATGTGCCATAAAAAAACTCCAAAATATGTGTATCTTGTATTTATCAATACCCACAAACGCAAAACACTACTTAACACCCTTGTTTTTAATAATATTCCACGAATGGCTATGCCGGTTTTTGATATCGGTTTTTGATATCAGAACGGCGTGGTCAGACGTACCAAGCGAACGCGCGGGTACATATCACAAAATAATTTAAAAATAAACTGAACTTATTGCAAATCTGCGTGTCAAAAGAACAATCGTGGCACCCCCATACCCATAGATATACCGGTGCCCGGTACAAAGAACCCGCATTAATCCCACCTGCAAACTGACGCAGGTAGGATTAATGCGAATTTTTGACTGGAATTATTAAAAGCGGATAGCTTTAATAATTCATTACTATTACCTTTTATTACACTTCATTAGAAGTTTTTCTTTAACAGTTTTTCAATGTTTTTAAGGATGAAAAAAATACACTATTTTGACACAAAAGTCAAGTCTTTTCGTAAAATATTTTAAATTTATTATAAGTTGTTGTTTTTAATATCATTCTTCAAATTGAATATTCAAATCAAAATCATCTACTGTATTTAATTCAATATATCGCAATCTGGCGGTAGCAACGACTGAACTATTATCAAAATCTGGAACTATCCTTAAACTAATGACATCGACACGTGGGTCATAATCAAAAACACTAAGTAATTCAGTATACACTTCATCTATCAATAGTTCATCCAAAGGTTCAAATGCAAGAATAGGAATATTCGTACCAAAATCAGGCATCATTACCCGGGTGCCTTTGACTGTAAAAATATGGTTAAGTAGATCGAGCTGAACCAATTCAATATCAGTAATCGATAATGATTTATTACGTTCATACTCAAATGTACTGTATCCACGATACAAGTTCGGGCGGTGCGGCATTATAAAAGTCCTTTCATGTTTAAATATTTATCAATTCTACATTTACGTGATTATCGGTGCCATTTCGGATTCCGAAGGTTATCATGGCCACGTTCAAGTCTACCAACATTAGTATCATTGTATGGATATTCACTTGCGCCTTCATGTTTATTATTGGCATCATTATCCGTGAAATCAAGTTTTGTCATAACACGCGCCCATGGTTCATGTTCTGGAACACGGTTGGTCCAAAATGCATCAACGGTATTACTTGCTACAGTAGGATCAGCCATTGCAGCCATTGCAGCAGTTGGCCCATTTAAGTGGATTGATGTGCCGGTTTGGATAATTTCACCACCCGCTGAAATATTAGTAATCATATTAGATGTTAAATTTAAAACCCCACTAGAATTTATATGCGTATCACCGGCTGTGGTTAAAAATAAATCAGAAGTTAACACACTCATATTTCCGATAGCATTAATTTCAGTATTAATTCCTGATTCAAACTGTAAATTCATGCTGGATTTCAAATGTAAATTCCCACCTTTTGCTTGGATTCGTACTTCGCCTTCAGAAACCATATGAATACCATTTTTAGCGGTTACCCGAAAAGTATCCCCGGCAGTAAAGTTGATATCTTTTTCAGCATGTATTGATATATTACGTTCGCCGAATATATCAATATTGCCCTTTTCATCCATTTCGATCCATGTTTTACCTGAACTGGTGCTTAGATATATGCGTTCATTGGTATCATCCATTATTATCTGGTGACCATGTGTGGTACGAATCCGAATCCGGCAGTTATCGGAATTGTCTGACATTGAAACTGCATGAAATCCAGGGGTAGTCCACGAATATACTTGTGGATCATATACAAATTCAGTAACTGAAGATACTGCACCTTCCTGTACACGGCTTTTATGGTAACCATGTGTATTCTCTAATTCATTTCCATCTTCTTCTACAAATGGTTCAGCCCGGTCATCGGGATTACTGGTATAAATTATTTCATCACTAGATATTAAATCTGCGGTTATTCCAGAAACACCACTATCGGCAGCGCGTGTACGATATTCAAAGTTCAACCGTGGTGCAGGTATTGCTTGTCCGGTTGGGGTAAACCCTTTTGAGAAGGCTTCGGTTTGACTATCATATAATGGCTGAATTGGATCATCGGTTGATGATAATGGTCCAGCAGGTTTATCTGGTGATGCTGCGGTATCGCGGTAGATATATCGACCATGTGGCATAGTGTGTGGCAAAAATTGATCGTGCATTGCGCCTAAGTAAATACGAAACCGTGGATCACCTTCAATACATGCAATTAGTACAAAAGAACCCACTTTAGGTATATTAAACATACCATATGCCACTGGCCCGACCGATTTATCATTTCCACGGCCACGTGCCGCAGATTCATTAATGCCAGCGAGTGGTGAAATAGGGGTAGCCCATGGTAAATTTTCAATTATAGTACCCTGACCATCGCCTAAGTATGGGCACGATACCCTAACGCGGCCCATTTGTTGCGGATCGTTAGTATCAACGACTTCCCCGATTGATAACTGTTCAAACGAAGAATCATTATTTTCTATTTTTCTAACTTCATCAAATAAGCTCATTTATTTTCTCATTGCACTTATGGAATTTGTGATTTCCCAATCTTTGTTTTATCATTTATATCACTAATAACCGCGCCGACGGTTTGTTTATCAGTCTGTGGGGCATTTGTTTGTTCAATATTAAATGCGTTATCTATTTGATTATATGCTGCTTTAATTGCTTCCTTATCAATTGGTACTGGTGCATCTGATGCAGGCCGCTCTTCTAATCGATCCGACACAGGTAAACTCATCATATCCAATTCTTGCGTGAATTCACCTTCATTAAAGTTTTGTGTTACGCCGAATAACGTGTAATAACCGGTGTACCAAAAATCACGATATTCAGTATTTACATCATTTGTATCCACTGGCATTTTAATATTAACCTTGGTTAGTGTAGGTGTATTCAGCCAACGTGGGTTGATTGTCCGCCCTTCAACTGGTGGTTCCGTTTCGCGTTGTCCAAGTTCCGAAGGTAAAACCTGCATTTCCCCTAAAAGTTGTGGATTGCCATAAATCACCATTTTGGCTTGAATATTTTCCAAAGCGGCATGTCTATTTAGTAGTGCCTGAAAACTAGCCGCATCCGTAGAATTTTTAGAGTTCCGCGCCACGGTTTGCTTCATTCGTGAACCTAAAAATAGTGGTGTTTTGGACCTCCGGGTTTTACAATTGGACGCTACGCATGACGAACCCATTACTTTAACACTATCCGAAGGTATTCCCTGTTTTGTGCTTTTTTGTGTAGGTACGGTGTCGGTGGTGGCGGCGATTTGAAAAAAAGCCATGCCCATTTCCATTTTAATATCAAATGTTTGAACATCCACATTTTGACCAGTAAATATATAATCAAATTCAATAGATTGCCCGGGTGCTGGAAAAAACTCAACACCATCAAATGCGGCTTCATACGGTAACATCAACATTTCATATCGATTAACATAATATTCCACTATAACTTCATCGTTATTTGAACGAACACCTGATGTTATTTTGTAGATATATCGTTTACTACCATCTATCCCCTTACTATCCTGTAGCACACCAGTGGTAGATGTCATTATTCTTTTAATTATTTCTTCAATTGATACATCTGGTCCAAAGTTAAAGGCACCATCCGCCGCTTGTTTATTAGCGACACGTACTATTTCATTATCACCTGCTGAATACTTATCTTTATCAGCATAGTCCGGTGCAATTATTTTGTATGACACAGGTCGATAATTTGAATCAAAGAACCTACGCGCTTTTGTTACACTTTCTTCCGCAGTTAAGCCTGCCGTGCCTTCCGCAAACAACGTCCTTGCATAATCCGCTTGTGCTGAAGCACTGAATTTGTCATATGATGTATTAATTTTAGCAGCAACATCTGTAAACGTTTCCGCTAAACTATCATTTTCATTTATTTTAAAACTAAACCCTTTAAAAATCTGTTGCGCTTGAGGGAGTTTACCTAATCCATTAATCGCACCAACGAATGACATTTTATATTTTGCACCTGAACTATCGAACACCGCAGTAATATCATAGTTAATAAACAATAAAGGTTTAATATTGGAAATCATTTCGGTTGTACCATCATCATTATGGCCAACGAATATAGTTTTTAATACAAATACCAACCCAACTGGATCGGTATCTAAGGTATCGCAGACATTGGTTAATACGTTCAGAAAATTCGCACCCAGAGGTTCCATAATGTCTAATTCACCATCTAGCGACATTGATGTGGATTGTGGGATATCCCCTTCGCCCTTATAATCTTCCATGGCAATAATATTTTCCCACGTCGCGGATGTGATATAAAACCGTGCATCGGTGGTCCCATCAATTAGGGTGACATACTGATTTCGATCATCACCACCGATCGGTCTAGGAAAATAACGATCTTCGTCACGTGCGCGTTGAAAAACAGTGATTTCGCTGGTGCGCGCTAATGCTTCTGCGGCTTCGGAATTATTACATACCATCAGTATATGATGATATGCATACGACCTAAACTGTCCAAGGAGATTTTGTGGGTTTGACATATGGTCCCTTTATTCTGAAACGGGTTTTCCGCCTTCTGGTTTTGTAATTATATCTAACGTTAATCGTGCTTGTGATGGTAGCGCAATGGTTGCCCCGGCAATTAATTCTAATTCAGGGTCAACGATATTGTTGTATTGTAATACTAACCAACTATATATGGCTTTCCCATATACCCGGTGGGCTATCAAATCAGGTCGCCCCGCCTCTTGATCTAATAACACGACGATGTAATCATCATCCTGCCGCTCAAATTTCTGCCGTTCCCACCAACCGAGGCGTGTATTGTAAATATCAGTAAGTCCACCTTGGACTAATCGCGAATTTCGGTTTTCTGTTGACTTTATTGGTCTATTGTTTATTGTTAATGCCATAATTAAAACCCCGGTAAAATGCCTTGTTTAAATGCATCTAGGTCAAATGCTTCATAACTGTTTGGCGAATGTGTTTCCAATAATGCTAGGTCTACACTCATCAACATGGGCATCGGTGTGCCATTACTGGTTGCAATGTAGTTGACATCAGTTGGATATGGAATACTAAGCTGCTGAATTACTACTGGTATGCGGTTTATATGCTGTTGTGTCTGCCAAACATTAGTAGTGCCCCGGTTATTCTGGGCGGATGTTTCGGTACCAATAGTGCGGGAATATGCACTAAGGTACAAAATAGGTGGCGGTGCGCCTAATAATTCAACACCTGTAACACCGTATAATGAATCAATTTCAGAATCAGTCAACGTACCCTTGCGTCGGGCATTCCGCGATTCGATATTTCTGGCACTAAGTGTGGAACTATTACCGAACCGTGGCATACACCATGCCCGCATCATCCATAATTTATCCAGATTTCGTTCAGCTTCGGCTATTGTACGTGAAACCAGTTTAATATCAGACAGTTGAAAGCTCCGCGAAGAAGTGTTTTTGTACACTTGAATCTGACCAGGTGCATGTAATGGTTCCAGTGAAGTGTAATTCACGTTCCGATTTTCTGAAATACTGGGCGTAGCATCAAAGCTTACAGTCCCACCACCTGTTACTGCACTGGTCAACCGTACTTTGTATGGATTTTCAATCATTTCATTTTGTGGCATATCAGTTGCTCTTCCTTTGTGTACTTGATATTTATGCAACTTGACATATACGATTTTATGATATATAATGGTTACAATGGAGAATAATAATAAATGGTTACTAAAAAAACAAAAACAAAAACATCGAAACCAAACGCAACTCCTTCACCGGAAGCAAAACCAGAAGTCAAACCAAAGAAGCGCAAAAATTACATCACGAACAAGGTATTATTACCAGAAGTGATTGAATGTAAGAAAACCGGCGTAATGTCTGACAAATTAGCCAGAATGTTGCAATTGATAACAACCCGATACGCGACTCATCCAAAATTTGCAGGATACACCTTCAATGAGGATATGCAGGCATATGCCATGATGCAACTGTGCAGAACATGGGCAGCCTTCGATGAAAAGAAAAGTTCACAAGCGTTTTCGTATTACACACAATGTATCACCAACTCTTTTTGGCAATTCTACAACCGTGAAAAAACACAGCGAATGGTACGTGATGCTTTGTTGATAAAGGGTGGACTGAATCCTTCATATAATTATGTAAGTAATACACTTGGTAGTGATCAGTATGAGGATGTCCAATCATCCGATAATGATACCAACGACTAATATTAATGGTTGTATTTGAGATAAACATCTGATAGGGTCTACAATCGGACGAATGAATTTGTTTAAAATAGGTAGATAATAATATGAAAAAACTGAACCGAGGCGCGTTGTTTACTGATTTACACGTTGGTGCCAAGTCAAATTCTGAGCAGCATAATGACGACTGCGAGGCGTATATTAATTGGTTTTGTGACCAAGTGACCGCCGATCCATTAATCGACCATGTTATTTTTGGCGGCGACTGGCACGAAGTAAGAAGTGCCATAAATATACAAACATTGAAATATTCGTACGATATTGCCACGAAACTCAATGACTTAGGATTACCAATCTATATGATTATCGGTAATCATGATTTGTATCATAGAAATAGTAGGGATATTTATTCGGTCCTGCCGTTTCATGAATTTGAAAATTTTACTATTATCTCCGAACCTACCGTAATTGACAATATTGGAAATAGTGTATTACTTTGCCCATTCTTATTTCATGATGAATATTCAAAATTAGTAGAATTTAGTAACGTACCAATATGGGTTGGTCATTTTGAATTCAAAAATTTTGTGGTCGCAGGATATAATATTAAAATGAAGGAAGGTCCAGACCATACTAACTTCACCAAACCCAAACACATTATATCAGGACATTTTCATAAACGACAACAAAGTGGAAATGTAACCTATATTGGTAATGTTTTTCCGACAAACTTTGCAGATGCTGGTGACTTTGAACGTGGTATGATGGTGTACGACCATGCCGCCGACGATATGGTATTTTTCAACTGGGATGATTGCCCAAAATATATCACCACCACGTTATCTGAATTAATTAATGACGATGTTAAACTATTTCCAAACGCTCGGGTCAAAGTATTGGCAGACGTACCGGTAACCTTTGAAGAAACCTTAGAATTGAAAAAGAAATTCATATTAGAATATAATTTACGTGAAATGACCATAGAAGAATCAAGCGAGATTCAAACTGCCTTGTCGGAAACCACCACCGATATAGACATTTCCAAGTTGGCCAGTGTAGATGAAATGGTTGTGGAAATGCTTGACGATATCGATTCGGAACACATCGATAACAAACTTCTTGCTAAAATTTACAAAAAACTATAACAAATAAAAATAGGGTATGCATGAATAAAACAAAACGCTTTAATAGTTGATGTATTCGGTGAGTCATTTTCACCTAAACATAATGATGCCTCCACTGATAATATTTCAAGTGGTCACACCGCAAATAAAACGGGTAGGGATTCCATTTTTCTCACGGAAATCAAATGGCAGCGTAGGAAGTTCCACTTCGTGGTTCTTCGCTGCGTTCAGGTCCGCATCTATATCAAGACCACAATTGTGGCAATAATATTGCTTTGCTTCCCTATTCGACTTCTGTACCAATCCACACCCACTGCATCTTTGGCTTTTAAAAGCCGATGGACTTAACTGTATAATTAGTAATAAGAACTTCATCAACGCGTCCTCGTTGATTTCCTTTTCGGGAAACCGAGCGTAATGCTGAAACCAAACCAATAGAGAACGCGCTATATAGTTCATTAATAAAGGCTGTATTAGAATTAGATAACATAAATAATGAGCCGTTATTATGTATTTTATGACACATTTCTGCCAATGTGATATGTGCCTCATCATTAAAACCTGCTGCTGAATAATTACTATAAGTTTCATGGTATGGTGGATCAAAATAATAAAAAGCGTTTTTTTCAATTGGGCATTCGGAAAAACCATGATTATGAATTTCAACAGTCTGTAAATATTTTGAAAGTGTATTTAATGCATCTTCATCCAAAATAGCCGGGGATTTATAATTCCCTATGGGAACATTAAACCCTCCTGAGCGGTTAACACGATATAATCCATTAAAACAGGTCTTGTTTATATAAATAAACATGGCCGCTAGTGCGAATTTCTCAGTTTCCGTGTTAAATTGTGAGCGAATGTTATAGTAATATTCTTTATTATGTAGTTCTTTATGTAATTTCAAAAAATTAATCACACGTTGGACATCATCGCGTATAGCGGTATACATTGTTATTAAATGTGTATTTGTATCTGAAATATATGATTGTGAATGTTGTAATGAAAAACATAAAGCCCCGCCGCCAATAAACGGTTCAAAATATTTAGTTACAATACGTGGCATCCTACCGCGTAACTCATGTAATATTGAGCGTTTTCCACCAACCCATTTTATAACAGGTTTTATGTTAGTCATGTTGCATTTCCTTTATGTTTATAATATAGTATATTTATGATGTTGTCAAATCCATAATCAATGCTTTAGACTTGCATTTTTGCGTTAAGTATGGTAGTTTATGATAAAATATCAAGATAAGGTTATCGTTTAAATGATAAAATTCAAAAAGCTTTCAATTAAAAACTTTCTATCATATGGAAATGCCCCCACCGTCATACAACTTGATACCGTAGGCACCACACTTATCGTAGGTGAAGACCTTGATAATACCGCAAGTGGTACAGGTGGTAATGGTTGTGGCAAAACCAGTTGGGTTAATGGACTAATCTTCGCACTGTATGGCAAACCCATTTCCAATATCTCACTGGATAATCTGGTTAACAATGTCAACAAAAAAGATATGCGAGTTGAAGTTGAATTTGAAGTCAATAAGCAGATTATTCTTGTCAGGCGTGCCAGAAAAGAAAAAGGTGCCGGAAACTATGCCAAGGTATTTGTACGTGATATAGGTGAAGACCTAGACGAAAACCGTCATGATAAAACCCCCGATAGTGTATCCAATATTAATGGATTCATTGAAGACTATCTTGGTATTCCCTATGAACTATTCATCCGAATTGTCACGTTCACGGCAACCCATACCCCGTTCTTGGATCTTCCTATACGCCAACAGTCGGATATGATGGAAGAATTATTCAGTTTAACCCAGTTATCCATTAAGGCTGAAGCGTTAAAGCGTGAAATAAAGGATACGAAACAAACCTTAGAAATAAAAACAAAACACATCGAACAGTTGGAAACGGAACATGAACGGCATAATATCTTAGTAGATAAAGCTAATAATAGGGTGGTTTCGTGGGCAGAAGAACAAGAAACAACAATTAATGATACACAAGCATTATTAGACGAACGGGTGGTTGTACCGGTGAAAGAACAGGAAAAACTCCATAAATTATTGGATTCAACTGTTAAACACCTGGATACCGCTAAGGAAAAACTTCACACTATTGAAACTGATTCACACGCACCAAACGCAGAATATAAGGATTTACAACGGGAATTCAAATATCTCACAGATGAAAAACAAAAGGTTGAAAAACTTAATAAGGATTTCATAGCCAATTCCAACACAACAATTGGAAATATCAAGGAAGAAATTTCAGTATTAAACGCGGTGAACGTTGATCAACAATTGGCATTACTTGAAGATTTAGAAACAATGGTAGTAGAGTTGGAAAATATTACACAATCATCCACCAACAACACTACTGAAATTGATACATTGACCCAGCTTAAATCAAAACATGAAAGTGAACTGGAACACTTAAATAATGCTAAGTGTCCATATTGCTTACAAGATTATGATGGTGCCAAGAAGAAAATGGACAAATATGTTAAAGATATTAAAAAAATCAACACGCAAATACTTGATCTTAATAAAGATTTAACTGGTTACAACAAAGAAAGTTCTACATTGATGAAGAAAATAGACAAAATTAATGATAACGTACAGTATGATTCTAACGAACTACTAACCATTGTACGTGATTTAGAATACAAGGAAGCAAAACTTGAGGAATTAGCAGCGGCAACAAACCCATATGTTGAACAACTGGCCAACTTTGCCGACTTTAATGATCAAGAAATGTTGGCTGATATTAAGGCCATTGAAAAAACAATTAAACAGTTTAACAATAAACAAGAAAAACAAGAAAAAATCGTGCTTGAACTTAAGACCACTATGGCTGAAGTTGAATCGAAAATTACGATATCCGACATATCCGCCCTTTATAAAATAAAGAGTGAAATTGAACAATATACATTGAAACTGAAAGATTTACATAAGGAAGTAAACCCGTTTATTGAACCATTGGACGAACTAAAGGCGGTTAATATTGAACCTATTGATATGGGTGTTATCAATAAATTAGATTCATTAATAACGCATCAAAATTATTTGGTTAAATTATTAACCAAAAAAGATAGTTTTATAAGAAAAACCTTATTGAATAAAAACTTAGCATTTTTAAATCAACGGTTACAAAACTACTTATCCAGTTTAGGGTTACCGCATAGGGTTGAATTCACACAGGAAATGACAGCAAAGATAACGCAATTTGGCCGCGAATTAGATTTTGGTAACTTATCAAGTGGTCAAAAAGCCCGGGTAAACCTGGCACTGGCATTTTCTTTTAGGGATGTATTGCAACAATCACACGACAGTATCAATGTGTGCATGTTGGACGAAGTATTAGATGTTGGATTGGATATGGTAGGGGTACAGAATGCCGCAAGAATGTTGAAGCATAAGGCCCGCGAAGAAGATTTAGCATTGTACATCATTTCCCATAGGGATGAAGTTAGTAATATTTTTGATAATAAATTGATCGTTCAAATGAAATCTGGGTTCAGTTCGGTGAAAGTAGATTGATAGGAACGGCGGTTTTAAAACATGATATATACAGATAATACTTAATAAATTGAGGTGAATGATGAACAAACAAGAATGTATCAATTTTGCAGCATCCACAATAAATGAGGTGATGATGGAAAATTTATTCGAGTACGAGACGGCACAAGTATGTGACCACATGTGTAATCAGATATCACTAGACTTATTTGACCAGATAGACGCGGGTTTCAGCCTTAATGTTGAATTTGCAGATGATTTAACACCTTTTAATAATTTCCCACCACTTCCTATGGTACAGTTAGACTTATTTGATATTGATGGTTGTGATGTTACACTCACTGGTACTTATGCCGGTGGCTTCGCTAGAATTGACATATTTGAAGATAATGCAATATTATCCGACGCAGAACTTGCCAATATTACTGAGCGGTTTTTAGCAGACTTCCAGGTATTACGACTTGCGGTTGATGAAGAACTAAAAAATAATGCATTCGATAATGCAATGAAGATTGTTAAATAAAAAGGATACGCACTATGGCGACTTATGCTTACAAATGCACGAATAAGGAATGTCTGGTTCATAACAAGACATGGGAAGTAGCACAACGGATGACGGATAAAACACTCATCGAATGTCCTGAATGTGCTGAAAAATCACTAACTAAGGTGATATCTGGTGGTGGTGGGTTCAGAATTGGTGGTCTTGGTGTACATAAGCCTACCGCGCATTGGGGTTCGTAAACGTACCGACAAAGCTAACCATCACATATTATCAAAAATTAACCATAATAGGTACCCAAAACAGCAAAAAACAATAACATCCGGATAAATACGTTGGAAAATATGGGTGTTTATATATGATAGTACTTGGTATTGACCAAAGTTACAATTCGAGCGGTATTGTCGTACTGGATGATGATAAAATCATTCACTGTGAATGCTTCAAATCTAATAAAGAACTTAATAGGTTTGGCCAAGCACACCAGATTGCCTTGCATATTGGTGCAATCTATGATAAGTTTAACCCTAAATTAGTTGGGATTGAAGGTTTACCATTTGCAATGCGTGGGAATGTAACCCGCGATCTTGCCGGTTTACTATTCGTAATCGTGGCAAATATTCAGGAAAATAAAGGTAAAGAGGTCGGAATTTTTGCACCGACCGCTGTGAAGAAATCAGCCACTGGCAACGGAAAAGCAGATAAACAAATGATGATTGAAGCACTACCCGCTTATGCATTAGATAAATTCTTAGCATTAGGCGTAAAAAAAACAACCGGGTTATCTGATCTTGCTGATAGTTTTGCAATAGCCCAAATAACCGCACGACAACATAAGGAGAACTATAATGACAACTTATAATTCCGATGAAGGACATCGGAATTTCTATCCTGAAGAAGGTGCAGGTGGATTTATTATGGATGAAGGGATGGGCGTTTGACGCCCTTGAAATACAATAGATATACCAACCCACACTGGGTCTGGTGAGTATATGGAATCCCGGAAAGAAGATATTGTTTTATTAACTTCTTCCGAGATTCCTATTTCTTTTTCCCATTGGAGTGAAATTTTAAAGTATTTTACCCAATATAAAACGCAACTTGACGTTGCTGATCTACAACTAATTGTTGATAGATCCGAAGAATGTAGATTGTACTTAAATATACATTCTTCATCGCATATAGAAAAGAATGAAGTTGTTCCCAATGTTTACGAATATTTGAAAGAACTTCAACCTATTAAAAAATAATTTTAATGGTTAAAAAACGTATAATAAATTAAATTGTCAGGCGAGTGGGTGAAACCTACCTTACCCTAGCCTTTGAAACTGAACCGGGCGACAAACCGTATTAAAAACATCAGTTTTCTATTATAAACTAGTAGATATAATAATAATAAACAGAAGGCCCGGGATCTACCCCCGGGCGGAAAAGTACGTGATTCGAGCCCGTGGAAGTTACTCCCTGTGCAGCGCAACTACCCGAATCTTCATCGTCTTACATAGGCGTTCACAATAGGCATGTTGTTTCTATGTTTAATCAAAAGTTTTGCGGTCCATTAACTTGTACGCGAATGTACTTTAACATTCGGGGGGGCAGTATTGTTTCCAAAAAGTGGCACTGCCAGAATGCATCAATTCCGACCATTATGGTTTAAGTGCGAAAGCACAAGTACGTGCGGTGCGCGAAACAAGCGAGTAGCGCCGTAGCAAGCACTAAACGTTGCCGCAGGCAAATCAATGTAATGATTACAATATCAACATTCGTGGAGATCTATTCACTATAGGTGTTTTCATAAACCATAGTCTTATCTATTGTGTTTTGTTGGCAGTTATGGTATATTAAATAGATGAAAAATATTATAGACTACTGGCCAACGCCAGAATTCACCCCACGTAAAAATCAAGAAACAGCACTTGAATGGCTCTCAACTCAAACCGCGAAATATCTAATATTGGAAGCACCTGTTGGTTCAGGTAAGAGCCATATTGCATTGACCTTCGCAAGGTACCTATCTAATAAATCAGATAACAGCTCATTTATATTAACGCCACAATTGATTTTACAAGAACAATATGAGCGTGATTTTAAAAATAATGGTAAAAAGTTCCTATCATCATTACGTGGTAAAAGTAATTATAAATGTAAATCAAAAAAGACCACCTGTAATATTGGTGCAATTGTAAAACCACGTTGCGCCAATTGCCCATTCATTACGGCAAAAACAAATGCAAAATCAGCAAGTAATACGGTACTCAATTACAAATTAGCACTGACTTCATTTACATATACCGAGACATTTAGTAAACGAAAGCTTATGATAATGGATGAAGCACATACACTTGAACGTCACTTGGTTGATTTTGATGCATGTGATATTACCTATGCTCGTTGTAAACATCATGATATTGATTTTAAAGTACATACCACACTACCCGCAGCATTAGATTGGGTTAAAAATACCTATATCCCTAAAATTGAAGCTGCCTTCAACCACTTGGAAGCTGATAGTGAATATCTATTTGAAAAACCCGGTTCCGAAATAACAAAAAAAGATTTGAATAAGTTAAAGGAATTGGATGAATTAGGTGCGCATGTTGATGATGTCCTTCAGATGTCAGTCCGTAGTCTTGAATATTTGAATGAAAACTTTGTGTTAGTCCATGATAAAACGATGTTTCAATTCAAACGCCTTTCTGGTGAATATTCATTCAATAAAATTATTAAAAATACTGCGGACAAATTCCTTTTTATGTCATCCACTATTCTTGATAAAGATGAATTTTGTAAAGAGCTAGGTATTGATCCATCCGAAGCAGCATTTATATCATTGGATAGTGACTTCCCAGTAGCAAATCGACCAATCTATTACATGCCGGTTATGAAGATGAATAGCAGCTGGAAGAAACCAGAACAGGCAAATGGTCGAAAACAAATGATTCAACGTGTTACCGCCTTATTAAAAATACACGAAAATGACTCAGGTATCTTACATACGGCAAACTATCAAATTGCCATGTGGTTGGTTAAAGAATTAGAAACCAACAATACACATACCATTTACCATCACAATCCTGATGATAAGGTTAATCGTACAACTGCAATAAAAAGCTTTTTAGAACACACAACACCATCAATTCTAATATCACCATCCATTACTGAAGGGCTTGACCTGAAAAACGACCTTGCGCGGTTTGCAATAACAGTAAAAACCCCCTTTGGTTTCTTAGGTGATACCTGGATTAAAAAACGTATGGAAATGTCTATTGAATGGTATAGAAGACGGGCCATAATCGATATAATTCAAGGTGGTGGCCGTATTGTTAGAAATGAACACGACGAAGGTACTGTTTATATTTTGGACGCAAGTTTCGGATATTTACATTCACAATCAATAAAAATACTTCCAAAATGGTGGAAAGAATCATTCAATGCAATTTGAAGTGGTATTCCGGCGATTGGATAAATAGTTGACTTATTGTTTAAAAAACCATTCTTGCTGGAATTCCAGCATTTAGCAAGAAAATAAATCGACGATATGTTCTAAGTGCTTGATATTATTAAGAAACTATTTGTAACCTATTTGTTGACTTTTGTAACCTATTGTTCTATAGTTTAGACAGTTACTTAACCAACTCCAGGAAATAACATCATGACCAACTTAATGTTTAAACTTAGTTTACTTGCTTTTATTGTTTATTTTGTATATGTAGGCGTTGCTACCGACGGTAGTGTCCTTACGCAAATGGGCAGCTTTTTCGGCTGGTTTTATGTTGATGTTACCATGGTTATATTTGATACAACTTCCAACAATATTGAAGCAGCTGAAGCATATATTGATAATTTGCCACGCGAAGAAGATATTTTCCGCTCGCTGGTAGGTGCTATGTGGTGGCTCCTTAGCTTCAGCCTTTTAGTTTGTTCTATACTAGGTTGGGGTGTGTTTATAACTTATATTTTCTTTTGTTGTCTGCTTTCATTAACATGCAATGCTAATTTTTTACACCCATCACTTTTGACTGCGGTTTTACAACCAAGTACAGGTGTTAGTATTAACCACCTTTGGGTAACAGGTCAAATCACTACAGACGAAAGCATCAAAATGCAAGGCGAGGCCACTTCAATCGCTACCGCCATACAACAACAGGCAGTCGCCGCCGAGACTGCCCGCCACCATGCATCGGAAATTGCACGCCATAAAGAAGCTCTGCGCAACTATCAACAACAGTAGTATTATAGTGCCACATAGCCGGAACATTTCATTGAAATGTTCCGGCTTTTTAGTAGTTGGGGGTTGCTGATTTCATTTCAGCCTTTACCCGATCTGATACAAAATCTAATGCAACTTCACGCTCCACGTAGGACATCCCGTATAATAATTCATTATACGACATGCCACCACGCATGAAGTATGTTAACTCTACGATACTATGTAGTAAGTTTCGTACTTCACTATTTAACCGATTGTACATCGCTGAAATCTGCTCGGGGGTTCCTGTTTTCAACGTTACATAAAAAAACTTATTGGGTTTATTGGGCTTTCAATTTGAATTTCAGCACCACAATCCTTACACTTAGTCTCGAATGTAAAATCAGGTCCAAAGTCACTGGTTTGTTCGATTACGCTGGATAAATGGCGTACCCACCCTGCCGGGATTTTTTGAATCCATTGCTCAATCATTTTATCATCGGTAATTTCATCAACTGAGTGAATCACACTTTTTATGATGAATACGGTCATGGACAGTTCATCTTCAGTTGAATGGTCCCCGGTGTTGACATCTTGATACATTTTAAGTACATCTTTAAATTTTGCTGGATGTAATTTAACAATCTGGTTATTTTCCATGTTGGTTGAATATATACTACCCACGCTGGTCGGTTCTATTCTCTTAGTATTGGTTAAAAATGTCGAAATATTAACCATATACGAATTGTTGTTTGCTTCCTTACAGTCATGCGTATACTTGATTTCCAGTTCATCACCAAACGTTACTTGTCGAAGACATACCAATAAAAAATCTACATCACGCGCCAATAATTCGGTTGGTTTTAATATTTGTGGAATACAACGTACAAAGACTTCATTTACCGCTTCGCCTGAAAATAATTTATCTGGCGTTTTCATTAAAATTTCATCATAGGTACTCATGGGGTGTACGTGTACTTCGCCCATATTGACATCTTCGCGTAGTTCGTTGTTAACGTAAAATAACCCACGGGAGGGCATTTGAAATGTACTACCCGGTAGTTCAACGCGCGCTAATAGTGGGTTTACTATTTCAACCGGTGCGGGTACATGTGCTACGTGGGCAACCGGCGTGGGTGTGACTGGCGGCGTAGCTGACATTGGCGGTTGATTGTTCTCACCTGGTGGGGGTTTTTCGTTGTACATGTAATTATCTCCATATTTATTTTTGGTATATAGCTATTTATCATCAGTATTTTTCCTTGTGTTTTCGTTGAATGCGCACACATAAATACATAATATTGATATTTTAACGGTGACGATATGGCAATTGATAATGAAATTCTGGCTGAACTAAAAGCTCTTCGCAATGATATGGCGAAAAACTCAAGCAAATTATTTGCAAATGCTGGTGCTGACAAAAATAGCATCCGTGATGATTCTGCACGAAAATTAGAAACTAGTGTTAAAAAGGCCGAGCAAACGGCTAAGGGTATGACTGATGCTACTGATTTACTTCCACGGAACTTAAAAAAAGCATTCAACGAATCTGGATCTTCGTTTGTTAAAAGTATGGCCCAACAAGTGAAAGGGTTTGAAGACGTATTAAAAACTAAAGATCAAATTACCACACTTAAGGTACTATCAGCAGAAGTCGGAAAATTAAAAGATGTTAAAACCGCCGATTTATCAGCATTTAATGATAATTTAGATGTAATGGCGAAGCGCGTGGGCCTTACGATAGGTACATTAAACGCGAGTGAGTTAGACCAACGTGCGTCTGACCTTGAAGATGCGATGAAGTCGGCAGAAAAGGCAACAAATAAAACTGTAGTAGCTAATCAGAAAGCTACACAGACAGTGGCGCGGTTACGTTCGGGTATCATTTCCGGGCGTTCCATTAGCCCGAGTTGAAATCATTGCCGACAAAATTAAAACAAACATCTTTTCAAAGATTAAAACACCTAGAGAAACTGCAGTAGATATAAGCATTGGTACTGCTGAGTATACTCACCATAGCCACCTGATCTCAGATGATGTTTCTATGGGCATGAGCGAAGTTGAAGCCCTGTTGAATATAGCGATTGGAAAGTGTTTTGAATCAACAAGTACATAATTATTTACACGCCCCTAAATAACAAAAATTAGCAGTATAAACTTATGCCTGTCGATATTCTAATTACTGTGCTTATAACAGCCGTAATCCAGTCAATTTCTGGTGTAGGTGTTCTATTATTTGGAGCACCTATTCTTCTGATACTCGGCTATGATTTTATTAATGCATTAAGCGTGTTACTACCTATTTCAATAGCAATTAATTCATTACAAATAATTAAGCATTATCAACATATTGATATTTCTTTTTACAGGCGCGTACTAATTTATAGCATTCCTTTTGTTATTATATTTTTGTTTCTAGTTAGCACAAAAAACGTTAACATCAATCTACTGGTGGGTAGTTTTCTTGTTTTAGTTGCATTAAAAAACTTTTTCCCAACGATTGATCAAAAACTTGAGAAAACGTTTAAATATGAAAAAACCTACTTATCCTTAATGGGAATAATACATGGTTTTACTAACTTAGGCGGCTCTTTACTCACGGCTATTGTTCATAGTAAAAACT
>VAPM010391961.1_pt1 | contig 34919 bp, 25 predicted proteins | sample 3395091 | NCBI WGS metagenome assembly VAPM01 (sample SAMN08290445, study PRJNA428436) | hydrothermal vent metagenome | isolation source: Deep-sea hydrothermal vent chimney 3 | place: Pacific Ocean: Juan De Fuca Ridge
ATAATTCCACTTCTTACAACACCATTAGGCCCTTTACATCCGTCTCCAAAATCTATGGTGATGGTTTTGTTTTCTTTGTCGTGAGTAATTTCAGCACAATGAAATCTTTTATCTTTCATGCTTTCTACTCTTCCGCCCGAATTACTTTCTGCAAGCAACATTAGGTTTGTTGTCATGTCATCAATCTCTTCATAATCAGATTGTGCGACAGACTCAGCTTCAAAGGTGGCATCATCAATTTCACTTTCAGGTGAAACAACATCACTATCATTGTTACATGATACTGAAAAAATTAGCATTGCCATTCCAAATCCCAGGACGGCGTTTCTTGTTAACGAGTTTAAAAATTTTACCTTTTTCATAATTATTTAATTTAAGATTGTTTTGGTTCTTAGAGAGGCACAATCCAAAAAGGTTTAATCAAGAATTTAAAATTGTTACTCATTGGAAAAGTTATTGAGAAAAATTTGTCAGAAATATCAATGGGGAATATTTTAGGTTTCAATAAAAAAATAAGGTTTTACGCCCATATTAGTACATTTTACTACTTGGAACATTGACCTATCAAGTAGTTTCAAGCCAATAATTACTTTTGATTTTATAGCTAAAATATTTTTATAATTATTTTATAATTTACTGATACCCTCCCTCAAGTAGCCTGTCGGAATACCAACATCATAATTTATATCTTTCAAATTGATTACAAATAGTTATAAACTTTAATTATTTTAGACGCATTAATAAAATTTCGAAAGATGGATACAAAAATTGGATTGAAGGTAGCAGAAATTCTTGTGAAAAAATTAGGCCTTTCGGAATCTGAAATTACTGAAGATGCCAATTTCACAAAAGACCTTGGTATTGATTCGCTTGATTATGCAGAACTAACCATGGAGTTTGAAAGTGCTTTCGATATAAGAATTCCAGATAGTGATGCCTCTCAACTTGCCACCATAGTGCAGGCAGTGAACTACATTAAGAAAAAAGTCGCGGATAAAAGCTAACTTTCAGCTCACATTGATTTCTTGCAGTACTCCTTATCCCCTGGTTAATTCATGAAGTTTTTATTTTTGGTTCAAGGCGAAGGCAGAGGACATATGACCCAAGCCATTGCACTCTCCAAAATTCTTGTTGATAGTGGCCACGAGGTTGTTCATACATTTATTGGTAAAAGTAACCGCAGGAATATTCCAAATTATTTTATAAAAGAAATAGAATCTGACGTTACAGCTATCCCCTCGCCCAACTTTATCCTCGACAAGGAAAACAAGGCCATTAGTCTTCCAGAATCCATAGCCTACAATTTGCTATTTCTGAGGAAATTTAAAAAAAGCCTTGATATTATCCATCAAAAAGTAAAACAGACCAAACCCCATGCAATCATCAATTTATATGAATTTTTGGGTGGGTTGTATTTTCGATTTTACAATACCAAAAATATTAAACACATATGCATCGGTCACCAGTTCTTGAGCAATCATCCCAATTTTCCATTCGCTCCAGACAGGAAAATTGAGAAATTTATCTTCCTGCTCAACAACAACATATTTTCTCAAAACTGCGATAAATTTCTTGCGCTGTCTTTCAGGCCATACGATCCAATTCAAGTAAAAAATACAGTTGTAGTGCCTCCATTACTCAATTTAAAATCAAAAAATAAGAACACCAAAAATGGCAATTTCTTTATGGGATATATGGTCAATGACGGATATGCCGAAGAGGTGATATCCTGGCATCGAGACAATATGGATACCGAACTGCATTTTTTTTGGGACAGAAAAGACATGCCGGAAAAGTATGTTCCCCATGAGCATCTCACGTTTCACCAAATCAATAACAATCTGTTTTCAGAACTCATGGAAAATTGCAAAGGTTATATTTCCACTGCTGGCTTCGAATCAATCTGCGAAGCCATGTACCTCAAAAAACCAGTACTGATGATTCCTGTGCAAGGGCAATACGAACAAGCTTGCAATGCAATTGACGCCAAAAATTCAGGTGCCGGTATTATTGGCTCTTCATTTGATATCTCACTGCTCATGGATTTTTTACCAGATTATAAGCCAGCCAACAAATTCGTGCAATGGACGGATCAGGCTAATTCAATTTTTCTGAAAGAAATAACCAATATTTGACATTCCTCCAACTTGTAATTTATTTTCTGCTAAATTTGTCAATATCGAATCTATGATGATCTATGGCATTTATAAGTAGAAAAAAAATAGTTTATTCTATCAAAGAACCATTGCGACAATATCTTGTCAATCAAGATCGTGAGGTAAAACTTCCTATAACTTATAAGGAACTGCATAGGTATGTCAATGCCATTCCATTGATTGACAATAAAGGCAAAGACACACTATGGGAAACAGTAATGCACTCGCACTCTGAAATGGCGCAGGTTCATGAAGCGCTAAAAAAAATATATGCACTTCTGAAATCATCTGGAGATGTCTCTGTCATGGAGCATCTTTTTATAGACAGAATAGATCTTTGTACCTATGGAAATACAAAACCCTTCAGGATTAGAATTGTAAATAATATCAATGACCTCTTTGATTATTTTTATATAAAAACTGCTGATGCCTCTCGGGTTTATGGCCTGGAAATTGAACATCTTATTTCGCCCAATAAAATTAACTATCTGGTACATGGCTCTACCTTGGTCGAGGAACACATACAGGGGATTCCGGGTGATGCTTTTATAAATAAAAGACTCAAAGATCCACACCTCAATATCATGAGACTTGCCAAGGAGTTTATCAAATTCAACGAAAGATGCCTTGTGAGCTTACTGGGAGATATGCATTCGAGCAATTTTGTTGTAGAAGTCATTCCTGACTTTGATGAAATACATTACAGGATCAGAGCAATTGACTTTGATCAGCAAGCGTATGAATGGAGAACTGCCATTTATATGCCTCAATATTTTAAGCAAAATAATCCGATAGTAAAACTTGGAATGAACAACCTTGCTCCCGAACTTGAGATGCAATATCAAAAAGAAGAGCGATCACTAATTGCCAACAGACTCAAATCAAAAATCTCCGGCCCTTCCATAAGAAATCTTGTCAAGGCCATGATCAAGGATGAAATAGCTCCCAAAGAGCATGTGAAATTATTGAGAGAAGATCTTTCGAAACTTTACAATGACAAAGAGTTTTTGGAATGCAAAAACATGGGCGAGATTCTCTACACCAACCTGAAATTTGTATTTAAATATCCGATCAGACATAAGTATTCATTTGTTAACCAATAATCGTCATGTTCACAGGAATAATTGAGGCTACTGGAATCGTTTCAAAAATCACAGAAGAAGGGACAAACAAGACCTTTGATATCGAAGCTGATTTCGCTTCCGAATTGAAAGTCAATGAAAGTGTTTCGCACAATGGCGTGTGCCTCACTATCGTCAATATCAAAGACAATACCTACCAGGTTACCGCTGTACAGGAAACGCTCATTAAGTCGAACCTTGGAGATCTTAAGGAAGGTGATATCGTAAATCTGGAAAGAGCTATGGCTTCGGGCTATAGATTTGATGGTCATATCGTTCAGGGCCATGCCGATCAAATAGGAATTTGTACAGATGTAAAAGAAGTAGAAGGAAGCTGGCTGCTTGATTTTAAATATGATTATAATGAAACAGGAAATATTCTGGTAGAAAAAGGTTCTGTTTGTATTGATGGCGTTAGCCTTACAGTATTCAATGTCGAAAAAGAGAGTTTCAGGGTAACCATTATTCCACACACCATGGAAGCCACCAACTTCAAAACTTATAAAATTGGTACGAGGATAAACCTTGAATTTGATGTGATTGGCAAATACATAAAAAGACTATTTGATTTGGGGTATAAACCCTGACATCCCGCAGACTCCGGGTTCATTATCAGGTGATTCGGAGTAGTAGTAAATTCCCAAAAATCGCTTGACCAGCATAGAGTATCAGTATTGCCGCACCTTGCCTGCCCTGTATTTTCGGCCCGTCTGCCGGACGAGGCAGGGGTTCCACCTGTCCGATGTGGCGGCGCATCTGTCTGTGATCTGCAAGAATATCTAATATAAAAAGCATTAAATATCCCTGCCTTGCCGGAAGGCAGGCATGAGCGTAAAAAATAATGTCGTGTCTATTGTTGGTATTGGTCTGCACTATTTTGCTTTGCCGCAGATAGCCAGCTAGACCCCGGAACAAGTCCGGGGACTAAATCAAAGTCAATTTCTGATTAATCTCTATCGCCATGGCCTCTTGATTGAGCTCCTTTTTTATTCCTCTAACAAATTCCACCACTTCATCCAAAAATTTCTTCAGATCCTTGGATGTAGCATAGGTATGCACCTTGTAAAGCTTCTCTCCTACGAGGCCAATGTCTTCACTATTCCAGATACCTTTTGCTTCTTCGCTAGTCGCTCCTCCAAAACGCTCACCCAAAAAAGCAAGTGTTTTATCAATATAAGCTGAGGTATCGAGATACACATTTACATCAATGGTCGTTGGAATAAATATGCCAATATGGTTGTTGCGTTGGAGCCTGTCAACAAAGGTTTCAACTGCATCATCAAATGACTCAGAACCCAGTTTTGAGTTTTCCTCTGACCAAAGCTGGTAGTCGGTAGTTTCATCAGAAAACACAACATTAAAATCCGGTGCGGGGTGTACGTTGAAATTTTCGGATTTATCATTGTTGATCAGGATAGTAAATATTTTCGTGCTGTTGTCTTTTGTATGTGTCTTGATTTCTCTATGCAAATTTGATATGGATTTCCAATGACTTTTCTCGCTGGAACCAACAACAATTACTTGGTTGACACTTTCAAAAATATTAGAAAGGTTTTCTTTGAAATCATTATTAAGGTAAATAACCAGATTTTCATATTTGTTGAGCAGGTCATCGACCATCAATGCCATTTTAGAGTTTTTTGTTGCGCCAGATTCATTTTTTTCCAGAAGAATGTCAAGTCCGCTTTCATGGTGAAAGGTATCTGATTTTACGCTCGACAAATCCAACTCTGCAGATAGTGTTCCTCTAAATGGATATTCAGCATATATCGTTGCTTTATCCGTGCCTTTTTTCAATCTGATAGCCAGCCGTTTACCGAGCTCTGCTGCACCATGAGTGTTGAATAGATCGAATACTAAAACTACCTTTTTTTCTTTGTCACCGCGTGTCAATCTTTTATTGGACTCTGTCAAATAATGCCCTATCAACTTGGCAAGCTCGATGGTTACTGTTGGATAATCATGCAAAATTTTCAAGAAATATTCTCGATCAAATACCAATACCTCTACATCAGTCAAGGCCACAACCGTTGCAGACCTTGGCTGATTATCTAAAATCCCAACTTCGCCAAACGTACTCCCCGGCAATAGGTAGGCAAATATTTTATCGCGCTTATCAGGAACTACTTTTTTTACAGTGACTATACCGTTAATTAATATAAAAAGACGATCACTTGGCTCCCCTTCCCAAACGATCACTTCTTCTGGCTTATAGGCTTGAAACCCTGCTTTTTTAGACAAACTAACCAAGACATCATCATGGATATGCTTGAATATATCAGTCTGATTTAACCCTCTTAATATTTTACTTTCGTTTAATTCGGCCACTTCATTATTATTTGCTCTTAAAAATACTTAACTGATATCGCGTTTGCTCCAACTCCAGTAACCTCCAAAGTAATTGAGGCACTTTTTCTATCTGTGCTACAGGTATGGATAAAACCTTTACTTTTCCAGAAAAAATAAAATTCTGCTTCCTCCGGTAGGCGTTTAATAAATTTGACCCTCCAAAATGATCTCCTTCTTTTACACTCACATGGTATCCTTTACTATATCTTATTTTTACATTTCCTTTTATTATAATAGAAATATTGGATAGTAAATATTCCTCTGAAAGTCCTTCTTCATCAACTGTCAAGGTTTCTGAATTTATGGATATGCGATTGTAAACTGAATTCGATAAAATGCCACCAACTAGTCTTGATTTTCTTAAAATTGTGTTGGTACTAATTCTTTCATTGAAAATATCAACAAGACTATTTTTCTTGATGAACTTATTTATAAATTCCTCATCAAACTCCAGGCAATTGACATGGCTCAATGCCTTGTATAATTTTGGTAATTCGTACCTAAAATATCTCTTGGAAAATCCAATAACATTGCCGGAATCTATAGTTTGCTTATTCCCTTCATCATCTTCAAAAAATACCAGTCCACTTAAAATAAGCAGCAGCTTATTTTGCTTGTCATCCTCAGCAATAATTAGCTGGTTCGGATCGTAACTCTTGATTTTTTGTTGAGCAAAAAATTCTATTTCATCTTCCTCAACAGTGTTAAAATATTGCCTGATAAAATTAATGGATTTTGTTTTTAAAAAGCTGAACTCTTCATTTTGAATTAGCGAATGAGCATCTCCAAATTCCACATTGATTATTTTTTCTTTTTTGGTTTCTACCGGAGCAGTTGTGTGAGCAACTACCAGCACATCTGAATTATCATTTTCATAGTCAGCCAAATGTCCATGGACAAATCCACCTCCAATATCAATTTTTTTTAGGTTGACTTTTGACAAATAGATTTTCTCTAGTCTGGATATGTCTTTGGTAGAAAACAATTCTGGGGAAGCACCAACGATTGCCTTATACACATCAAAATTTATTGCATCGGCCAAGTGAGTGTAGGTTTTAAATTCCTTGCCATCAAATATTCTAAAATTAAAAATATTTGTTTCGACGGTATGTGGAGAAAAAATGGGTTTTACCTCCATTCCATCAACATCATTCCAGCTATCAAACTCTAAGTCGATACAATTAAATGCCACATCAATCAAATCAATTTTGGAATTCATCAATGCCTTCAATTTCTTTTCTGCGGTCCGTCTGACGAGTTTTGTTGTATAGAGATTAAGTTTTCGCTCGACATTGATCAGCTCAGTTATTCCAGCAAAATGATCGTCATGAATATGGCTTAGAAAAATGCCATCAATTTCCGACAAGCCAATTCCCAAATACGACAAATTATTTAGAATATTTGGGCCAGCATCTATCAGGTATATTTTCTCTCTAAAATGTATGACGCTCGCCATACAAGGCCTATTTTTATCCCAGCCATTTCCCTCACCTGTATGGGTAATTGAGAATAAATCTGAGGTAATATTCTTGAATGGCAGTTTATAAGGTGCTAAAAAGTGCTCATGCTGTTTGAGATTGAGATCAACAGTTACCGATTCATCTTTGTAAGAGATTTTGAAAATATTAATTCCTATCCTATGAATGTAAACTCCATTTATAACCTCCACTTTTGAATCACCGACTGTACATGTTGCAATCAAATCATGCAAATGCTTCATTTCTCCACTTGAAAAGTGAAGCTTTGTGGCAATCATCTTATTGGCGTTTTCAAGTGAAACACCTGTTTCCATGATTTCATCAATACTGGTAAGTCCATGGTTTCCAACAGAAGCATAATCGAGCTGCGATATTATCTGATCTTCATATCCAATTAATATGGGTTTACTTTTTTTATAATTAGGATGATTTACCAGATTCATTCCTTGCATGTAGAGCATTTGTAATATTGGAAATTCTGCAAGGTTGGCAATTTGGCCATTCTGGATAAGAGTATCCGACAACAATATAGCGTTTGGCCCATCTTGACTCATTATTCCTTCTATCTCAACATCATTGATGCAGCCCGATTTTCTGAGATGTTTTACAGTATCAGCAGGGCAGCCACAACAGAGATATAGATTTGCCTCCTTTATCTCTACCCAGGAGACGCCATTGGAAATATGCTTTGCAGTGATTAAGGACATTTAACAAGATATAACTTCAATTGTCATTCTATAAAATTATTATTTGCTTGAATTTACAAAATTGATCTTTCTAAAATTGTAAATCCATTTTAAGAGCAAATTGTTTATTTAACTCAATCTATTTCCCGGACTTTTGCAATCCTTGCTTTACTGCATTGTTGAGTTGCTGATATTGTTGATTCTCAGGATCCAGGAATATTAATTTCTCAAGAACAGGTGCTGCGTCACCAAATCTATTTTGCTCGACATACAAATAACCCAAGGCATATAAATTAGATATGGAATTGGGATTAATTTTTAAGCCCTTTATAAATGCAGACTCAGCCTCAGTTCTTTTCCCCAATCGCTGTAAAATAAGGCCATAATTATATGGCACACGATCATTATAATCTATCTTTTCTGTAGCTTGTTCTAAATACCCAACAGCCTCCAACATTTTATTTTGCTCAGCATACAAAAGCCCCAATGAATAATAAGCTTGCCCAAATGACGGTTCCTGCTCGATAACTTTTAGAAACAACTTCTCAGCCTCATTAAATCTTTCCTGACCATAATACAAGCTTGCAAGGTTTATTCTGGCAGGATTATAATAACTATCAATTTCTATTGCTCTTGCATATGCCTGCTCTGCAAGTGATGGATTGTCGGTTTTTTCATAATACCTAGCGATCTCCATTTGGCCTCCCGGAAAATCTGACCTCAATTGCAATCCGGTCCAATACTCGTCAAAAACATTGTCATAATTCGCCTGCGCAAGATTACTCAATAGATTCTTTGGTACACCAACCAGGGAACCAAGCGCTGATATGCGAACAGTTCGTACACTATCAACCAGCAATTGGGGCAATAATTGCGCTCTGTTTTGAGGGGGCAACACATCGAGCATTCTGGCTGCGGTATATCTCACCAATGGTTCCGCATCATCCAAAAGAGATGCTATTGTATGAAAAGCCTGCTGATCGGCAGTTTCACCCAGATATAAAATTGCCGTTGATCTGGCAATAGCTGGTTGCATTATATCACCGGCAAGCTCCACTAAACCGGGGATAGCTTCCGGAACTCTGGTATTACCAAAAGTCAAGGCTTCCGAAAAGTGCTTCACCCTTTCAGGGCCATACCAATTTCTTACGGCCTTCGCAGCCCAATCCGGAGTTTTATCATCGTGACATTCATTGCAGGTATTTGGTACGCCATATCTTGCGCTAAGATCAGGCCGAGGAACTCTAAAACTATGATCTCTTCTAAAATCATTACCCATATATGTTCTTCCCGGCATATGGCAATCGATACATTCAGGTGGGTTTATTTCATGAAAATTGTGTGAAACGACATCATACTTTTTTGGCTCATGGCATTGAAGGCACAATTTATTGCCCTCAAATTTCAACTCCAGCGAATGCACATTATGGCAATCGTTGCATTTTACATTTTGAGCATACATTTTACTTTGAATATAAGAACCATAAACGTAAACCTCACCAAGAATCTGCCCATCCGGGAAGTACACACCATCCCGTAATAAATCGGGAGCATAATGGTCCATGTATGATCCTTGGTGGTCATAATATTCTGTGTATTGAGTTCGTAAAGAATGGCATCTCGCACAATCATCCACCTTATTCTTTGGCAAATCATGCTTTTTCATATAAAGTTTGCCGATAGACTTTGTGGTATCTGGGTTATTTTTAAATGCCTCAGAATTAGTAATCGTCACATGTTCCTTCCCTGGCCCATGGCAAGCTTCGCAACTGGTATTGATATTGGCAAACGTAGTATTATAAGTGTCTTTTATCGGGTTGTAATTTTTTTTCACTAAGGTAGAATGACAATCTGCGCACATGGTATTCCAGCTCAATCCACCTTTGGTCCAATGGATCCACTCATCATGAACAACTTTCATATCTGGATAAAGATCAAACCATACTTTTTTTTCGGTGTCCCAAGCTGTACGAATACACTGAAATTTTCCTCCTGGAAATTTAACAATATATTGCTGAAGCGGTCTTACTCCAAAGGTATATACAATCTCATAATCATTGTATTTGCCATCTGTACCTTCGGTATTTACATAATATTTATCTCCTTTTTTGAAAAATCGCGAAGTGACATCATTACTAATAAAAGTGGTATTAAAATCTGCCAAAACAGAATTCTGATCTGCAACCATCATGGCTTTTTCATGATCAGAGCCTTTCCAGTCACTGTACTGGATTTCATGGCATGATTTACATGACTCACTACCAACATAATCGGCATTGGTCAATAGATCACTTTCTTGCTGAGTAATTGGCTGTATTTCTTTGACTTTGTTTTTTGACTTATCAGAACAGTTATAAAAAACCAATAAACTAATCGTCGAAATAGAAATTAAAAAATAAAATAATGATTTGTCTTTATTAAAAAAACGACTTGGCTTCATATAATTCTTTGATGATTGGGAGGGTGCAATTTACTGAAATATGCATGGCAGTCAAACCATTTTTTATAACTCTATTTTCAAAACATTGTAAAATTGAATAAAGCATTGATAAAATAGTTTGTAATTTCATACAAAATTAAACCCACCAATTATTATGCAAAAAAATGCAAAAACAAGAAGAGGCTTTTTGAAAATTTCTGGTCTCACCGCCGCCGCTTCAATTTTGGCAGTAGGCACATCAAATGCATCGATGTCAAACAAAAAAGGAAGTTTGAAATTGGGACTTGCTTCTTATTCTTTACGGAAATTTAGTCAAGAACAAACTATCGCCATGACCAAAAGAGTCGGGTTGGATTACGTGTGTTTTAAAAGCATGCATTTGGCCATGGATTCTACTGCAAAAGAACAAATGGATGCTGCAAAAAGTGCAAAAGACGCTGGCATTGATCTTTACGGTGGTGGAGTAATATATATGAAAAATAAAGCAGAAGTCGACCAGGCATTTGAATATGCAAAAAATGCAGGGATGTCTGTAATTGTTGGCGTACCCAATCATGAGCTATTGGATTATACCAATGAAAAAATCAAGCAGTATGATATAAAAGTAGCCATCCATAACCATGGGCCCGGAGATGATATGTACCCAAGCCCGGAGAGTATTTACGAAAAAATTAAAGGCCTTGACCCAAGGTTTGGTTTGTGTATGGATATTGGGCATACTCAACGCATAGGGGTAGATCCTACTGAAGCCGGTGAAAAGTATTTTTCGAGACTATTCGATATCCATATGAAAGATGTTGATAAGCCCTACTCAGATGGCAAAGCAGTAGAAGTGGGCAGAGGTATGATTGATATTCCCAAGTTTCTTAATATGCTGGTAAGAAAAGGATACGATGGTGTGGTTGGTTTTGAATATGAATTAAATGCAAAAGATCCATTACCAGGTCTTTCCGAATCTATTGGATATGTAAAAGGATGCCTCGATTCGATTACCTAATTTCTTGAAAAATGAGCTGAATAAGACTTGTTTCTTTGGTGACAAGTCTTATTGCTTTCCATACATTATTCCCTATGGGGTCTTCCTTTTGGAAACCCCACAGCTCAAATGGGATCCAAAAGAGACTCGTGAGGACGTTTGTTAGGATTTAAGTCATTGAATTCGGTACTAAGCCTGTCCGCCTATCTGTAGCTTAACTAAACCATAAAATATCAGTTCATTTTGATTTCATCTTTTATGCATCAATAAATCCGCAGGTTCAATAATTATCCAAACAATTGACATACCTTTGCCGGCTTTAATAATTACATATGACTTTCAAAGAACTAGGCATTATTGACCCCATCCTGAAAACATTGCAGGAAGAGGGTTATTCACATCCCACTCCCATTCAAGAACAATCAATACCGATATTGCTGCGTAATAAAGATTTGCTTGGTTGCGCCCAAACAGGTACTGGCAAAACAGCAGCTTTTGCCATCCCTATCCTTCAACACCTTATTTTTGAAAGGCAAAGAAATAATGGCCCTCGTCGAATAAGAGCACTTATTGTTACGCCAACCAGGGAATTGGCAATTCAGATTGGAGAAAGTTTTACGGTCTATGGAAAAAATACAGGAATAAAAAATACGGTCATATTTGGTGGTGTGAAGCAGGGGACACAAACGCAAAAACTTCGCTACGGAATTGATGCTCTTGTCGCAACTCCCGGAAGATTACTTGATCTCATGCAACAGGGATTTGTGTCATTAAAAGACATCCAATATTTTGTGCTGGACGAAGCAGATAGGATGCTGGATATGGGCTTCATTCACGATATTCGAAAGATTATCGCCAAACTACCAAAAAGAAGACAATCGTTGTTTTTCTCTGCTACGATGGCACCAGAGATCGTTAGTTTGTCCAATAAAATCCTTGGAAATCCAGAGAAGGTTATCATAAAACCAGAGCAAACTACTGCCGAAAAAGTAGCGCAAGAAATATATTTTATAAATAAAAAATCGAAAATTAAATTACTCATCCATTTACTACAATCTAGTCTCGATGGATCAACTCTGGTCTTTTCAAGAACAAAACATGGTGCAAATAAAGTCGTTAAAATGTTGGATAGAGCTGATATCCATGCTGAGGCCATACATGGAAATAAATCTCAAAATGCTCGTCAGCAGGCGCTAAGTAATTTTAAAAATGGAAGAACAAAAGTTCTCGTTGCCACTGACATTGCAGCCAGAGGAATTGATATTGAAGACTTGGCTTATGTTGTAAATTTTGATTTACCTAATATTCCTGAAACTTATGTTCACCGAATTGGAAGAACAGGAAGAGCAAACGCCAGTGGAAAATCGGTATCTTTTTGCGATCCTGAAGAGCGGGCATTCCTCAGAGATATCCAAAAATTGATTGATCAAAAAATTCCAGTAATCTCCGATCACCCATTTCTTAACGTTGAAGAAGAAAGTTCGTCAAAAAGTGATACCAATCATCATTCAAGGCCACAGAATAAAAACAATGATAATAGAAGAAAGTTTCAAAAACGCCGACGCAGTAATTATCAAAATAGGAGTTGATGTTGCCACTAAAAATGTTGCTTATTTTGTCTTTTCATCTTCACCATACGCAAAAAAAGCTTAAAAATTCCATTCAAATAAATCGCATAACAATTCTCAATAGCTTGCGTAAGGAATATCATTGTTTAATTTCTAATCTCTTTTAAGTAAAAATGAAACCATGAATGCCGATAACAAAAAATCCAAAAACCACCTTAAATATGTGATAAAGGAAATTTTATTACCTAGAAAATGGTTGTTGCTCTTGGGCTTATTTCTCATCGTAATCAATAGATTATCTGGGTTAGTTCTTCCGGGATCAAGTAAATATTTGATAGATGAAGTTATTGGAAATTCCAATTATGATTTATTCAAATTGCTGCTGATTGCTGTCGCTGGTTCCGTTGTAGTACAATCAATTTCTTCATTTTTTCTTACAAAATTATTGAGTGTTGAAGCCCAGCGTCTTATTTCATTGTTAAGGTCAAAAGTCCAGAAGCAAATTATAAAATTACCCATTAGCTTTTTTGACAACAATAAATCGGGTGCCTTGGTATCGAGAATTATGACAGATGTTGAAGGAGTCAGAAATCTTGTTGGCACAGGGTTAGTTCAGTTATTTGGAGGTTTACTCACATCAATTATTGCACTTGTGTTGCTTATCAATATCAGCCCAACGATGACTTTATATATTCTTGGGCCTTTATTGATATTTGGAATTGTTTCTTTAAAAGCCTTTGCTTATATCCGTCCTATTTTTAGAAAGCGGGGAGAGATCAATGCGGATGTTACCGGAAGACTAACCGAATCACTAAATGGTGTAAGGGTAATAAAGGGATTTAATGCTGAAGCCCAGGAAATAAAAACTTTTGAGCATGGAGTTGAAAGATTATTTAAAAATGTAAAAAAATCACTAACATCAACAAGCCTGATTACTAGTGCGGCAACATTGCTGTTGGGTTTGGCAACAGTGTTGATTATGGGTGTCGGTGGTAATCTCATCATAAAGAGTGAGATTACCGTTGGAGATTTTGTACAGTTCATCTTTTTTCTTGGATTTTTGATAGCACCAATAGTGCAAATGAGCAATATTGGCAGCCAAATTACAGAAGCATTTGCCGGTCTTGACAGAATGCAGGAACTGCTTGTTATGGAACGGGAAGATGAAGACCCAGAACGTAGTGAGGTAATAAAAAACATTACTGGAGATATTAGTTTTAATGATGTTTGCTTTTCATATGAAAAAGGAAATGAAGTTTTACACAACATTAATTTCAATGCAAAATCAGGATCAGTAACGGCTTTGGTAGGAAGTTCGGGTTCTGGAAAAACTACTATTGCCGGTTTAGTGGCATCATTTCTGAATCCAAACTCAGGTACTATTCTTCTTGATGGGAAGGACTTAAGAAAATCTACCCTTCAAAGTTATCGCTCACACTTGGGCGTTGTTTTACAGGATGATTTTTTATTTGAAGGGAGTATAAAAGAAAACATCCTTTTTCCCAGGCCAGATGCCAATGATGAAGAAATTAATGATGCTGCAAAATCTGCTCATGTGCTAGAGTTCGTTGATCGTTTTGAAAACGGCCTTGATACGCTAATTGGTGAAAGAGGGGTAAAATTGTCTGGTGGACAAAGACAAAGAATAGCCATTGCCAGGGCAATACTGGCCAATCCAAAAATATTAATATTAGATGAAGCTACCTCAAATCTTGATGCTGAAAGTGAATCTTATATTCAGGAAAGTCTCGCCCTTTTAATGCAAGGCCGAACAACATTCGTAATTGCCCATCGGCTGAGTACGATACGAAAAGCTGATCAAATATTGGTAATTGAAAATGGCAGGATAGTAGAAAGAGGCAACCATGAAACACTAATCGATAAGCATGGCAGATATTTTGGCCTTTATAATTTTCAGGCCAGAATATAAAAAAGCCCCCCCGAAGTATCGGAGTGGCTTATATTTCTTTTTGATGAATCTCTTAAAATGTTATATTCCAGTTAATTCTTTGATCTTTTCTTCCAAAGCCTCAGCCTTTTCATTCATTTTAAGTCGATAATATACACCCTGCAGTGTTTCTAACAATTGTATTTCCTCATCGGGTCTTAATTCAACTGATTTTTCAAAATAAGGTAATGATTTCTTAAAATGAATATTTGATTTTTCTATATATTCAGCTTCCTTTAACCTATAGTCAGCCAAAGAAAGATTATTTAATTCACTCAATAATGCTCTTCCAGCATTATAATGAATTACTCCTAGATTATAATTGGCATCGTAATAATCAGGATTAAGCTCAATTGCTTTTTCGTATTGCTCTATTGCTCCATCAGAATTTTCCTCATTTTCATACAAATAACCTAAGAAATAATAATATAATGAATTGGTAGGATCATTGCTGATAGCGGCTTCAAGCTCATTTTTGGCTTCATCTGCTCTCTCCATCAATATTAATGTAGTTATCTTTTCCTGAATGAGGTCCTTATTATCAGGAAAGGCTTGAATACCTTGAGTTACTACTGTAAGAACACCCTCAAGGTCATCTTTTTCATTTCTATAGATGTAGATCATTGTTTTGTAATTATCAACCTTGGCTGTTCCACTATCTGCCATAATTTGATACATCTCCAAAGATTCATCATACATTTCTGCTTGTTGCGCTGAAACAGCACCATAAAGTAATGCGATGGTGTCTCCAGGAACTATTATTAAAGCATTTCCAAAATCACTATAAGCAGCTTCATATTCATTTTCATTATATGCAACTGCACCTTTATTAATTACCGCATTATAAAGACTGTTTATTTCCTGATCGGAAAAAATAACATAAGCTGATGTCTCTTTTTCCATGGATTTTATCTTGTTAAAAGCTTCCATGGAAATGCCTAATCCTTCTTCGCCTACAAGATCTTTAAACGAAGTACTATCATCAAGATACAGCGCTTTGTAGATCTTGCCTTTTAATAACCAGTTTTTTGCTGAGCCAGTAACTTTACCTTTATTATCTATCTTAAAAGCTTCATCTATCTCGGCTTTAGCGATGTCCAACTTACCTTGACCAAGGGCTATTTCAGCCTTAGAAGTCTTGCCCTTAGGCACGTATTGACCATAAGTTAAATTACCAATACTTATGAATAAAATTGCAAAAATTAACTTTTTCATTTTATAAAAAATTGAGTTAAAAATTCGTTTATAACTTTTATCTCGTAAAATTAATAAATTTTACTCTTCGTTTTGTTCGTTTTGTTCAGTTTGATCATCTTTAGTGTCAATATTTTCTTCATCAGACTCTATTCCTTCACTTGTCTCCTCCAATTTGTGAATAGCCTCTACAGAAGATATCTCATCATTATCGTTTAATCTGATAAGTTTAACACCTTGTGTGGCTCTTCCCATAACCCGAAGATTCTCAACCTCCATTCTGATTGTTATTCCTGATTTATTGATAATCATTAAATCGTCAGTATCCATAACCTCTTTTATAGCTACAAGATGACCTGTCTTTTCAGTGATATTTAAGGTTTTCACACCTTTCCCACCTCGCTTGGTAATTCTATACTCTGAAACTTTTGATCGCTTACCATAGCCTTTTTGCGAAACAACCAACAAATCGGCATCTTCTCTTTCTATACAAACCATGCCGATTACTTTGTCATCAGAACTTTTGTCAATAAAGATTCCTCTCACGCCTGCTGCAGTTCTACCCATAGCTCTGGCTTGCGTTTCGTGGAAATGTATAGCTCTTCCTGACTCAACTGCAATGATGATATGATTATTGCCATTTGTCAATTTTACTTCGAGCAACCTGTCACCTTCATTTATAGTAATCGCATTGATGCCATTCTGCCTTGGTCTGGAATAAGCTTCAAGTGTGGTTTTTTTAATGGTACCTTTTTCGGTACACATCACAATAAAATTATTATTTATATAATCCTCGTCTTTTAGGCTTTTTACATTAATCACAGCACGGACAGTATCGCCAGGCTCTATGCTTATTAAATTCTGCAATGCTCGTCCTTTTGCAGTCTTGCTGCCTTCAGGTACTTCATATACTTTTTTCCAATAGACTTTCCCAGAATCAGTAAATATCAATAATGGATTATGCGCAGTTGCAACAAATAAATGCTCTGTAAAATCATCATCTTTTGAGCCTGCGCCTCTGCTACCAACACCACCTCTACCCTGGGTTCGGTAATCAACCAATGGCGTACGCTTTATATATCCTTGATGTGAAACAGTAATTACCATTTCATCATCAGGAATGATATCTTCAATATTTATATCATCGGCACTATGAATAATTTCTGTCCTTCTTTCATCGCCGTATCTCTCTTTTATTGCCAAGAGTTCATCTTTGATGATATTCATTCTTATTTCTACACTTTCAAGGATTTCCTTAAGACCTTGAATTAATTTAAGAATTTCCTCATGTTCCTTCTCTATTTTCTCTCTTTCAAGTCCGGTCAGTCTTTGCAGGCGCATTTCTAAAATAGCCTTGGCCTGAATCTCGCTTAGTTCAAATTTCGTTATTAAACCTTCTTTGGCAGTGTCGGGATCTTTAGAATTTCTTATAAGTGCAATTACCTCATCTAGATTGTCAAGAGCGATTAAATAGCCTTTTAAAATATGGGCTCTTTTTTCTGCCTCTTGAAGCTCATATTCGGTTCTTCTTACTACAACTTCATGTCGATGCTCGACGAAGTGTTTTATCATGTCTTTAAGGTTGAGCGTTTGCGGCCTTCCCTTAACCAAGGCAACATTATTCACCCCAAATGATGATTGTAATTGAGTAAATTTGAAAAGATTATTGAGAACAATATTTGGAATAGCATCTTTTTTCAAATCATAAACAATGCGCATTCCATCTCTATCCGATTCATCTCTCAAACCAGAAATCCCTTCGATCTTTTTTTCATTGATTAAAGCGGCAGTCTTTTCAATCATAGACGCTTTATTTACCATATATGGAATTTCGTCAACAATGATTTGCTCCTTGCCTGTTTTTGTTTGATCAAAGTGGGTTTTTGCTCTTAATACTATTCTACCTCTACCTGTTTCGAAAGCATTAAGAACTCCTTGGTACCCATAAATTATTGCACCGGTTGGAAAATCCGGCGCAGAAATATGGGTCATTAATTCTTTGGTATCAATGTCACTATTATCAATATATGCTCGAATACCATTGATCACTTCTGTAAGATTGTGCGGAGGCATATTGGTAGCCATACCAACAGCTATTCCCGATGCGCCGTTTAAAAGTAGATTGGGAATTGCAGCAGGCAGAACGGTTGGCTCCTTTAAAGAATCATCAAAGTTGGGCTGAAAATCAACAGTATTTTTGTTGATGTCGTTAAGCATTTCTTCTGAAATACGCTTGAGCCTGGCTTCTGTATAACGCATTGCTGCTGGCGAATCTCCATCAATTGATCCAAAGTTTCCCTGACCATCAACCAATGGATATCTTAATGACCATTCTTGAGCCATTCTAACCATACTATCATAAACTGAAGAATCGCCATGTGGATGGTATTTACCTAAAACTTCTCCTACAATTCTGGCTGATTTTTTATACGAACGGTTGTAGCTTACTCCCAACTCCAGCATACCAAATAACACGCGCCTATGGACAGGTTTTAGCCCATCTCGAACGTCAGGTAATGCTCTCGAAATGATAACTGACATCGAATAATCGATGTAAGCTCCCCTCATTTCATCTTCAATATTTATCGGGATAATATTTTCTCTTGATCCTTCTAACATAGATACAATTTCTTCTTGTAAAATTTCGGCGCAATTTAGTCAAAAATAATGACAGTATTATGATTAGATTTAAATATTGGGGTAGAAAAAACAACCTTTCAAGAGGTATAAATTCATATAGGAAAACAAGAAAAAATCCAATGATCTAATTCAATAAAAATTAACCAGGATTTTATGCTGGACAAACGAATATATTGCATTGTTAAAAAAAAATATGTGGAGATAAAATGCTAAGACTATTGAAGAAATAAATAAAAAAGAACCATTATAAATGGTGTGATTTTTAACGTTGCTTTTTTGAACTGCGCTTTAAATCTTTAGAGACTTTGTCTGGAGAAGAATACAATTCTCCGATTTTTGGATTTTGTCTTTTAAAAAAAGATTGCCCTCTGAATTCACGACCTCCATGGACATGTTTTAGCTGGGTTTTACAAGATTTTATAGGACACCTTTTTACTTCAGGCAATTTCATTCGTACACCAAAATTTAGATAGAGTGCTGGCTGATTGTATTGAAAACCGGCTGAACCATCGTTTTGAGATATACTCATTGTGTAATTTTTGAAATCAAACGACGGACGTACAACAATCCAGAAGTACTCTGAGAGTTCATATTCAATTGGAATTCCCAAGTTAAAGTATATCCCATTTTGAAGGGCACTTTTATCATATTGATTTCCATACTTAACTTTTCCTATTTGGATATCAACATTATAATCCCAACCCATAAAATGATATACCCTGGCTCCTGCCATAAAATAATACCTAAACATAAAAGTAGAACCGAAATTTGGCACATATGGGTAAATCCCTTGGCCAGATGGCTGCAGGTTCTTAATTTTATGAAATTCATACATGATTCCACCACCAATCCTGAATCGATCTATGTCAAGCTGTAATGAAACATTCAAGGGAATATTGAATCCACTTCCCTTGTAACCAATTGTCGAACTGTCTGAATACAATATATTGTTCCCTGTACTTTGTCCTATTACTGCATTTCCAGCAACTACGGTCGGGGCATTCAGCCAATCAACCAAACCGGTATATTCTAAATCATTTCCTGTGAGCGTATATTCACCCAGCATAATTAATTTATCAGGAGTTTCCAGTACATCAGAATTAACATTATGACTATAGAAAGTTCTCCCATATCCGAGCGATGTGTTTAAAGAAAATTTATTTAAAAATGCTCTAAGGGGGGTGGCCTTTTTAATGTTGTCTCCATTCCAGCCTTGATATGCATGTTGATATGGATTATAAGCCTGACCAAAGGCAGAATTGGTTAAAAACCCAAATTGGAGAAGTAAAAATATAGAAAATATGCGCCTATGCATAAAATATAGCTCGATTCAATGATTTTCAAAAATATGAAGGTTAGTAGAAATATCTGTTATCAAAATCTCAAAATAAAGTACAATGCTCCCGTATATGATTATTTAATCCCTTTCTGCAATTAATATTGCTCATTTGAGCAACTATTTGGCGATTTTTGACTTATATATAGAAAGGTGATATTAGTCCCTTTTATAAATCTGTTTCTGGGAAATATGGACATTAATGTATTCTTAAAACATTGATCGTATTATGAAGTACTGGAGATGAAAAAATACTGAAACCGAATAATCTATGTATGATACAATTTGATAGCATCGCAAAATCTTACCAGGTAGGCAATAATTCTCTGAAGGTGCTAAAACAAGTAAATTTACAAATAGAAAAAGGTGAACTTGTATCAATCATGGGATCTTCCGGATCTGGAAAATCAACTATGCTTAATATCCTTGGAATATTAGATGACTATGATTCAGGTACTTATAAGCTCAATAACACAGTTATAAAAAACCTTTCTGAAAAGAAAGCAGCATTTTACCGCAATCAATTTATAGGTTTTGTATTCCAGTCATTTAATTTGCTCCCCTTTAAAAATGCCATGGAAAATGTGGCCCTCCCATTATACTATCAGAAAATAAATAGAAAAAAACGAAATGCAATAGCACTGGAATACCTTGAAATGGTAGGCTTGCTTGACTGGGCATACCATATGCCATCTGAAATGTCAGGAGGTCAGAAACAAAGGGTCGCAATTGCAAGGTCTCTTATCACAAAACCCAAGGTAATACTGGCCGATGAACCAACTGGAGCTTTAGACTCTCAAACTACTATGGATGTGATGAATCTTTTTAAAGATGTCAATAAAAATGGCATGACGGTAGTAATTGTTACGCATGAAAATGAAATTTCGGCGCTTACAGACAGGGTAATATTTCTGAAAGATGGAAAGATCGTTGACCAAGTAGCTGAACCTGCAGTTTAGTAAAATATGATTGATATAGACAAATGGCAAGAGATATTTTTTACTATTAGAAAAAATAAACTCCGTACATTTTTGACAGCATTTAGTGTAGCTTGGGGGATATTCATCCTCATGATTCTTCTGGGAGTGGGTACAGGTTTACAACGCGGGGTAGAATACGACTTTCGCAATGATGCTATAAACAGCATTTGGATAAGACCCGGACAAACAAGCAAGCCTTTTAAGGGGCTGCAATCCGGGAGAAGACTCTCACTAAAAACAGAAGACTACACACAGATAAAAAACAAGGTTAAGGGAATTGAATATGTGGCAGAAAAATTTAATTGCTGGGGAAATTTCACTGTTCGCTACAAAGATAAATTCTCTGCATTTAATGTGTATGGGGTAAACCCGGAAGTGATGCATCTGGAAAACCAATATCCTATCATGGGCAGGTACATTAACCAACTGGATATTACTGATAGACGTAAAGTAGCTGTGATAGGCACAAAGGTAGTGGAGGGATTGTTTGACAAAAACGAAAACCCTGTAGGCAAATGGATTGATGTGCGCAACATTCAGTATTTGATTGTGGGTGTTTATGAAGATAAAGGAGAAGAAGGTGAAAAGATGAATATTTTTATTCCGATCTCCACAGCACAACTAGCCTACAACTCAAAAAACAAAATTCATAGCATTTCATACACGGTAGGCGATGCATCTGTTGAGGAAAGTAAGATCATGGTTCAACAAACCATAAAAATGCTGTCTGACAAATACAAATTCGATCCTACCGATCAAAGAGCAATGTTTATTTGGAATAATGTAGAAAATTTTCAAAAATTTAAAAACCTCTTTTCGGGCATTAAAGTCTTTTTATGGTTTATTGGAATTTTCACAATCATTGCAGGAATCGTTGGGGTAAGCAATATTATGTATATAGTTATTAAAGATCGCACAAAAGAAATTGGTGTGCGAAAGGCCTTGGGAGCTACTCCAATTTCAATTGTTGGATTATTTCTTCAGGAATCTATTTTGATAACAGTTGTTGCCGGATACATCGGATTGATCACAGGCATCGGTGTTATTGAGAGCATAAAATGGGGGTTGAATAAGTTCGAAGTAGATGCTCCATACTTCCGTGATCCAGAGATTAATCTTCTCACAGCAGTTTTAGCAACTTTACTGCTGGTTATTTCCGGAGTTGTTGCCGGATATTTTCCTGCCATAAAAGCTGCGAAAGTAAATCCTATTGTTGCCCTAAAAGACGAATAAATGTTTGATTACGACAAGTGGCAGGAGATATTTGGTACGATCAAAAAAAATAAACTCAGAACATTTTTGACCATGTTTGGAGTATTCTGGGGAATATTTATGCTATTGATCTTGATGGGTTTTGGCAATGGTCTCGAAAATGGCGTGAACAAAGAATTCAGAGGCTGGGCATCAAACAGTGGATTTATTTGGAGAGGCAGAACCACAATGGCATACAATGGATTGCAGCCCGGCAGGTATATAAAGTTTACAATTGATGATCTCAATGCCATGCGAAAATCAATACCTGAATTGGAATACCTTGCCCCAAGAAACTCGAAGCAAAACCTGGGAAACAACATCATTCGGGGCAGTAAATCCGGCGCATTTAAAGTATATGGAGATTATCCAGATATTCAAAAAATAAGAATCGTAAATATTACTGATGGTCGACACCTCAATGATCGAGATATTTTACAGAGAAGAAAAAACGCAGTTATTGGAGATTTTGTTAAAAAAGTACTTTTCGAAAAGGGCGAAGACCCAATAGGAAAATATATCAAAGCAAACGGCGTATTTTTTCAGGTAATTGGCGTCTTCAAATCCAACAGAAACGGACAGATGGCAGAAAGAGATGAACAAAGCATTTTCATTCCATTTACTACATTTCAACAAACATATAGTTTTGGAAATAGTGTAGGTTGGTTTGCCTTTACGGCCAAGCCAGGATATTCTGTAAATGAGGTTGAACAAAAAATTCGCAGGTTGCTCATGGGAAGACATAAAATCCATCCGGAAGATATAACCGCCATGAGATCAATGAATCTGGAAAAAGAATTTGAAAGAGTAAACAGGCTGTTTGGCGGCATCAATATTTTTGTTTGGATTGTTGGAATTGGCACATTAATAGCCGGCGTAATCGGTGTAAGCAATATCATGCTCATCATCGTAAAAGAAAGAACCAAGGAGATTGGCTTAAGGAAGTCCCTTGGCGCTACACCGCTTTCGATTACCGGACTCATCATCCAGGAAGCTATATTTATTACGTTAATTGCCGGCTATCTTGGCCTGGTAAGTGGTGTTTTGATATTAAGCAGTATTTCGTTTGTAATGGAAAAATGGAATATTGAAACAGGCATGTTTGCCAATCCGGAGGTTAATCTTCAATCTTCGGTTTTATCATTATTAGTTTTGGTTATTTGTGGTGCATTGGCTGGGTTATTTCCCGCCGCCAAAGCAGCCAGGGTAAATCCCATTGAGGCGTTACATGGAGAATAACACGAAGAGGAATTAGAGAATTGAAAATTATTTAGTAGAAAGAAAACAAAAAATGAAAAAAGTCTTTGGAATATTATTGGTATTAATTTTAGTGTTAAGCTTTTTTGGCGTTGGGTATATTCTTATAAAAAAATCATTGAAACCAACGGTTATTTATAAAAGTAAAAAACCATTTTACATTGATATTGTGAATAAAACTGTAGCAACAGGATCAATTACGCCAAGAAAAGAAATTGATCTTAAAAGCCAGGTATCCGGTGTAGTGGAAAAATTATATGTTGAAGCGGGAGAAATAGTCAAAGCAAATGACCTGATTGCAAAAATCAAAATAATTCCTGATGTGGTAATGCTAAACGGTGCAGAAATGAGACTAAAAACCGCATTTATAAATTATAATAATGCCAATATAGAATTGAACCGACGGAAACTACTGTTTAAGGATAACGTTATTTCTGAGCAAGATTTCAATCAATATTTGCTAGAGTTTGAATTGCGAAAGCAGGAAGTTGAAGCTGCTGAAATAAATTTGGATCTGGTAAAAGAAGGAGCATCAAAAAATACTGGAACGGTATCAAATATTGTTAGGTCCACAGCTGGAGGTATGATCATTGATGTCCCTGTTAAGGAGGGTTCTTTCGTAATTGAATCAAATACCTTCAACGAGGGTACTACCATCGCCACAGTTGCCAACATGAATGATATAATTTTCAAGGGGAAGGTCGATGAATCTGAAGTAGGCAAAATCAAAGAGGGAATGAACCTCGATCTAATTATTGGAGCATTGCAAAATGAAAAAATTAGTGCTGAGCTGGAATATATTTCACCAAAAGGAATTGAAGAAGATGGTGCGATTCAATTTGAGATTAAGGCAGCAGTTTTGCTAAAAGAGGATTTATTTTTAAGGGCCGGATATAGTGCCAATGCCGATATCGTTTTAGAAAGAAGAGATAGTGTCATGGCTTTAAATGAGCGAGACATCCTTTTTGAAAACGATAAATACTATGTGGAAATTGATATTGGCGAACAACAATTCAGAAAACAAGAGGTCAAGACCGGTCTATCCGATGGCATCAACATTGAAGTCTTATCAGGAATTACGGCAAATGAGAAAATTAAAGAGCAATAGAATTTGTTGAATGAAGATTGCAGCCTACGGTATTTTTAAGAATATATTTACTGGAGTTTTTACAATATTTCGATACAAGCTATTTAATATCGACCACTAAGGCTTTTCTGTATTTGCTATTTTCTAAAATCATTTTTTTCATATTAGCATGAAACTCATTAATGATTTTATTATGGAAAAAAGGATATAAATATTTATCTCTAATTTTTGAGTTACTTCTCACATAGCTTTTATGAACTATCTTCGTGTACCCATTTTCTGTATCCACAAGTTGTATCACCTGCTTCCCTTGTGCCTTGCCACCTTTTAGATAACTTAATTCAAAAAGTCTATTTGCAGGATCAACTTTAATTATTTTAAAAACTACAGGGAGGTTAAAAATTCCGTTGAGCACTTTCAAATTGAGGTAATAAAGCAAACCTTCTTCCATCCCATATAAATCTTGGTTGGCGTAAACAATTGATTTGTTCTTTTTGGAGACAAGCATCCCAACTGATATTCTATTAATATCCCAGACATCTGTTTGACTGGTATTGTTATAAATACTCCATACATCGTCAATATTTTCTTTTACGATATAATTTTTTTCATAAGCTGTAAATTCAGATAAATCATCATCACACTGAACTGATACTTGTAATTCCGAAAAAAAATGAACTTCTTGTTTTTGTTGCTCAATAATAATCTTTTTGACTTTTTTTTGTTTTATCTGGTCAAATTCAACGGAACTAATTGAAGTTTGTCCAAAGACTGTTCCAGCAATAAAAACTAAATACAGAAAGTGAGAAAAAATAAAAAAACTTTTCAATTAAATGGGCTTCAGAAATTATAAGATAAATTATCCAATATTTTACCTGAACAAATGGAATAAATATCTTTTATAAAAAAATCACTGGGTTAAAGATAGAAATAATTTTCACAAAAAAATAACCATTTTCTAAAGCTCTTTAAAAACGGCAGCTTCAATAATGAAAGATATGAAATGAAGTACTTATGGTTTTTCTGGATAAAATTGAGTATATTTTTGCTATCACTTAATTAGAGTCGGTCAAAAACTCTATTTAACTATGTTGCGTTTAATCTACTATTAGGTATAATTTAATTTTGTAATTATGAACTTCAAACCAAAACTAGAAAAAAAAGACTCGCAAAATTCCGGAGGAAACTCAGTTAAAAATTATGAGCCTGTTACCAAATACATGGCTATAAATTTAGTCACATTTACACGTGATACGGAAATAAGTGAAGTTGTTGAAACATTGTTAAGTAAAAGGATATCCGGAGCACCAGTATTAAATGAGCACAAAGAGATTATTGGCATGATAGATGACAAAGATTGCCTTCATGTATTGGTTGATAGTGTTTATCATAATTTACCCATAAGAAAGCGCATAGTAGATGCCTACATGACAGATATTTATAAAACAATTAGCATAGATGCTGATATCGTTGATGTAGCCAACGAATTTCTGAAAACGACTTTCAAACGATTATTGGTAATAGACCAAAATGGTAAGCTGATGGGGCAAGTAAGTCGTAGAGATATTTTAAAAGCAATTCAGTCAGTTAATCGAACAAATTGGCATCCGCAGACATAATATCTGATATGAGAAATTTATTCTGAATTTTTAATGGGGTTTTCTTCTCAAATCACAGACTCAATTTTTTGGCTGTCCTTTTTTGTAGTTTCTACCAATTTCGTAAATATCAAATATTGGTACGCCATCTTCAGTAATCCCTTCCACGCATATTTGCAGGTTTCTGGCTACATCGGAATTGTAAAAACCAATTTTCACTCTACCTCGTTTATTTGTAATCAATTGCGGATTCCAATAAATAGTTGAGCGACTATCAAATTGATTTTCTGATTTTATTGCTTTAGAGTAATCAGGTGAGGCAAACAATTCTTTCTCAATTAGCGGTATCAACATCATCTCTTCCCAATCGCCAGACTTTAGTATCGAACTTTTCCCAGCCTTTGAATAGATAGCAATAATTCCACTCGCTCTTTTTACTGGATATGAAGAGGTATTTGATACATTTTTAATGATTTCAATCCTGTCAATAACATCTGGGTCAATTCCAGAAAGTCCTTCTTTAATATCATTATTTCCAATGACAAAATGTTCCATATTTTTTGCATTTTCTCCAATTCCATTTCCCTTTTCAAACGGATTATAAATTAAGACACCATCATAGATGATCAATGGCTCATCTTGCAAACCATAAATTTTGACATGCAACTCACTCCCATGTTCCAATACGTCAATTTCATTTATTGACTTTTGAAATACCTCAATCATGTTGGAATATTGCCAATGAATATTATTCATTTTTATCACATGGTCTGGATTTCCGTAAGGGTAATTAATTTTTTCACTGGCTTCCTCATACAATATGCTTTCAGTTCTTGAACTGGATTCTTGCTGCTTTTCTAATTTTATCTTCTCAAGATAGTTTTTACCATAGTCCGATATTTCTACCTGTGCCGTACCAAACTCACTGGGCTTTATGGGTATATTTACAATTTCTGCAATAATATTTATTCCAATATCCTCACCATGTTCATTCTTTGCTTGCGCAATAGCCATAGAACTATTGTTGAGACCCACTCCTGTTAAACGAAATTTTCCATTTTGATCTGTTTTTACATACCAACTACCAGCAGATGGATCCGGCTGACAAACAATAGTCACAAATCCATTGGACAGAGGCTGATCATCTTTTTTATCCGAGATCAAACCACATATGGTCAATCCTCTCCTTGGGATAAATGTTGAGTTCTCTTTTTCGACATCATCTTCAAAAGAATTGATATTAGGTAAAGTAGATTGTTGGGATAGCATAATCCAGTCTAATTTTTTTAATGCGTCACGGTCATCCTTACCAATTAATTCTCCTTGATTTTCGATATTATAATCTGCGATAAAGCCATAATTGAAATAGGTAGAAATATTTTGCCCCCGAACATTTCTGGAGATTTTGTCTTTATCTAACACGGAAACAGAAAAATTAGCATTACTAAGTGGTTTACCATTTTCATTTTTTAGTTCAAGTACAAAATCAATTCGTTCTCTCCTCTTGAATTCTTTTTTGGCCTGATAATACTTAATACTGGCATCCTCAGTTTGATTTACGAAAACCAGTCTTTTGCATTCAATGCTACCAAATTCATCCACTATCAGAATTTGGGCTATTCCACCGGGCAATTTTGATTTCGGTATATCTACTTTAAATAAACCTCGTGTCAATATTCCAAGTCGTTTATCAAACAATACACCATTTGCAATTACTAAAACATAAAACTTTTTACCTTCAAATTTGAGAGATCCACGGATGGTAATTTCAATGGCATTAGGTTTTAGATTATTCACCATTAAAGAATAACCTGTTTCTTCCATTTTAGGAAAATTAATTTTTCCCATATCATGTGACATCACCATGGTTCTTAGAGTGGTATTGGGCTTTGGCAACAAAAATATACTCCCAGGCAGGTTTTCGGTAGATTTTACATTTGATATCACTCGCCCATTCTGGTCAATCATCCTCGCTCTAAGATCAATGATTTCTCCAAATTTATTTTTTCCAATAAAGCCTACCTGAGTTGGAATTGACGATACCATCTTACCCCCTTCAGGGAAGTAAATCAAAGAATTTATACTATCGATAAGTGATTTTTTGTAGGTGATACCAATTTCTGAGGGATTGAAAATTTCCAAATTTTTCTGGTAATGAAATTTCAGGTTAAAATTTTCCATCCACCCTGTATATGCTCTCAGTTGATAAACGCCAGCTTCCAGTTTTTTAGGGATATTCATTAGTCCATAACATATTCCATTTTCTATTTTATAACCATTGGAAATTATTGATATTCCTTTGGGAGAAATAAGATCGATATGCAAAACGTCATTTTGTGTAGTCGGCAAATTAGTTGCCATGTTTACCAAGTAAGCTTTAAACCACATTTTTTCTCCAGCAGTATAAAATGGTTTGTCATGATGAATATATACTTTCTCTCCTTTTCTTGGGAGATCGTATTGCTTGAGGCTATTTTTTACCTGAATTATAAAAGGATCCAAATCCAATTCATTTTCATCAAGTATAATCTGATTTTTATTATTGATATAAATAGACCCAAAGGCACGCTCTTCTTCAAAGGAAGAAATTACTTTTGTCTCTACCGGTGTACGCTTAACAACAATATTTTCATCCCAAAAAGATTGGTTGTATCCAATGTTGTCAAGCACGTCTGCATCTCTCCGATTGAACCGTAAAAGTCTTCCTCCTAATTTTTTTCTTTTAGGAGGCTTATAATATTCGTAGTACATAAAAAAGGAATTTGTCTCTACTTTGTTGGCAAAAATCCCATTGACGTAATAGTCAAATTTTTGTTCTAGTTTAATATAATCCAGCAACATCGCTTCATCATCAATTGGTTTAAAAGCTATTTCGCAAGTCACTACATAGTTTTTCCACGATCCCTTTTCACCTTTAAGAGAAATAAATTTTAGCTTATCATCAGCTATTGAACCCTTGATTTTTAGCACATGATAAGAATCTACATCTATTAACAACTCACCCTCCATGGCTGGAGTAATTAAATTTTCCTTTTTGGAAAATTTAATTAGCGCCAATTTTCTATTGCCAACATTCGTAATATGATCTAAAGTCAAGAAATAATTTTCTTCAACATTTTCACTTACCGGCATGATAAGATCATCCGTCTTTGGTTGAACTATGGTGAGAAGCCTCACCATAAGTGTAAAATTTTTATTGTAAATAAATGAATCTGCTGATGAAAGTTTCAGCGCATATCTGCCTTCCTGGATTGCCCAGTCATCTACACCATTCAGGCTAAACCTTGTATCATAGAATATTTCGTAGAGCTCTGAAAATTCATCTCCATTTTTTGAGATCTGTCTATAAAATGCTTTTCCATATTGATTACTGACTTTTCTTCTTGCAATTTTACGAAAGGCATTTCTTACTAGGTTATAAGCAAATTTATTACTTCCTTTTCCTTTGATTACCAGCTCACTCATCATCATTTTTCCAGGCGCCAATTCTATAAGCAAATCAGAATTGTTAATGATATTGAGTTCTTTAGATTCGTAACTAAGATGTGAAAAAAGCAAATCAACAGGCAGACTATCAACCTTAAAAGAAAATTCACCTAAAGCATTTGCTGCGGTTCCTTTGTAAATTTCCTTGAGCGCAATATTGGCAAAAGGTATTGGCTCTTTTGTTTCAGCGTTAATAATTGTTCCTGAAATCTCAATATTCTGGGCATTTCCATTATAGAAAATACTTGTAGAAAACAGTAAAATAAATACCCTAAAAAAATTACTCATTAACACGAAACTTAAATTTGCATTTATTACCAGAAAAATTACAAATAAAACTATGCAGTCAAAAGAGAATTAAGATAAACATTAAATAGTGTCTCTAAATTAAACTATGTTTGCGCATTATTTTAATAAAACCAACCATTGCAATGAAACATCCCTGGCATGATATTACTCCTGGCAAAAATATCCCGGAATTTGTCAACGGCATCATAGAGATTCCAAAAAATATAAGAGCAAAATACGAGCTAGATAAAAAAAGCGGACTACTGAAATTGGATCGTGTACTTTATTCATCGATGTATTATCCTGCCAATTACGGTTTTATTCCAAGAACCTATTGCGACGACAAAGATCCATTGGATATTCTTGTGCTTTCTCAAATTAATGTAGTTCCCTTGTGCATTGTTCCTGCAAAAGTAATTGGCGTCATGCACATGCTCGACCAAGGTGAGGCCGATGACAAAATAATCGCAGTAGCAGAAAACGATATGAGTGTCATCCACTATGAGGATATATCAGAATTACCGGATCATTTTTTTAGAGAAATAAAGAATTTCTTCGAAGACTATAAAAAATTGGAAAACAAGACTTCACTTGTCGAGGAATTTGGAAACAAAAAAGAAGCCATGGATATTGTCAATAAAGCATTGGAAGATTATAAAGTTAGATTTATAAATTAGAATCTTTGGAGATTTAGAAAGTATCGCATTATCCTTTGAAGTGTCATTATTGATTTAGCCCTTCTTGACACTGTCTATGGTTATTTTATATTGATGGTACAATCGGGGTTTGAACATTGTTGAATAAATCGAATATTTGCCAAATGTCATAAATCCTCAAATCCACTCAACACAAAATGTACCAGAATCTAAGCGGGAGATTTCAATTCTACTCAATAATCATTGTCTCTAAAATCCATCTATTTTTTAAAAAGATTCAGCACAGTATTTTGCTGATTTTTTTTTATAATTTCATAGCCTAAAACCTATCAATTGTAGTAATACATATATTATTTTAACACAAAAATTACAGCAATATCAATTGAAATAATTACGCCGATATCACCAAGATAATTATAGTAGTTTAATGAAATACGAAGGCAAATATCAAATATTCGATTCCTCAAAAATAGTAACGTACCCCATAAGCGAACGAGAAAATAAAGTAAAACTTGAAGACCTTTTAGATCCTGTAATTATTGGATCTATGGATTTTAAGGTATCGCAGGAAGTTCAGAAAGACTTACAAATGCTTGCAAGGCAAGTAGTGAAATACCGGAATGATGACTTACCAATTATCCTTTTTACGGGCGGACATCTCATAAAAAATGGTCTGGGATTATTGTTGGCTGATTTAGTAGATAGAGACCTGCTAACTTGCGTAGCTGGAAATATGGCAACATCAATCCACGATTTTGAATTGGCAATGATTGGCCAAACAAGTGAATATGTTCCTCAAGCCCTGGAAAAAGGACAATTTGGCATGGCTTATGAATTTGCATATATCAATGAGGCTGTGTCGCTGGGCAATGAATACAATCTTGGATTGGGCGAATCTCTTGGCAAAATGATAATGGAAGAAGAATTTAGGAGTGAGGTCATGAAAAAAGTTTTTAGAATTGGTGCTCCTAAGCAATTTCTTTATCCTGAAAAAAGCGTATTGGCCATGTGCTACAAAAAGAATATTCCTTTTACTATTCATGCTGGAATAGGTACCGACGTGATAGATCAGCATATTTCTTTTGACGGCAAGGCAAAAGGCGGATGCTCAGGAAGAGATTTTTTAATTTACACACACGAAATTGAGAAACTTTCTGAAGGAGGCATGGTTTTTAATATCGGTAGCGCAGTTACCGGACCGGAGGTATTTCTAAAAGCTGCATCTATGACAGGAAATGTCGGCAAGGTACCTTATAAAGTCATTACTGCAGATTTTGATATCAAACCTTTCAAAAGGTCCAGTATCACAAACGAATCAAGCACGGGATATTATAACCGTGATCAAAAAAGCATAGTAGTACGTGTGCCGGAAGCATACGATGGCAAAGGATATTATATTGAAGGAAACCAAAAACAAACATTTCCATTATTTTATAAATATTTAATTGAGTTATTATAAATCACATGAGACAAAAAATATTAAGCAATATAAATGAGCATAAAAAAGCCATTCTTTATTTTGAAGAAAACAGTATAGAAATAGTTATTGCTATCACAGAACTGATTGAAAGCACCTTTAAATCAGGCAATAAAATTTATCTATGCGGAAATGGAGGATCAATGGCAGATTGCCAACACATTGCCGGCGAATTTGTTGGAAAATTCCGAAAGGTGCGAAAGCCCCTTCCTGCCATCGCTCTCTCAACAGATGCAGCGCTTACTACTTGCATTGCCAATGATTTTTCTTACGAAGCCATTTTTTCGAGACAAATAGAAGCCTTGGGAAATGAAGGAGATTTACTCTGGGCTTTTTCGACAAGTGGCACCTCTGCCAATGTGATTGCAGCTGCTAAGGCCGCAAAAGATAAAGGGATGAATGTTATTGGTTTCACTGGCAAAAGTAACAGCCTGCTTGAAGATCTTTCAGATATCTGCCTTTGTGCCAATTCTAATATGACCAACCATAGTCAGGAAGTTCATGAGCTTGCTTATCATATCATTTGCGAATTGATTGACGAAAAATTCAACTAATATCAACTATAACAACATGGACCAGCAAAGGGTAAAAGAAATTCTCAAAAAAATAAAATCATCAAAAATAGCAGTATATGGAGATTTCTGTCTTGATGCCTATTGGAATATGGATTCCAGGGGATCTGAAGTCTCTATAGAAACAGGTCTTAAGGCAGAAGCTATCGGTTCGCATTATTATTCGCCGGGAGGAGCATCGAATATTGTTGCAAATCTATCAGCCCTAGAGCCTGCCAAGATAAAGGCTATTGCAGTAATTGGTGATGATATTTATGGGAGAGAATTGACTTCTCAAATGGAGGCGCTTAATGCTGATACTTCTTCTCTGGTCATTCAAAAGGAAAATTTTAATACATATACTTACCTAAAAAAATACAAAGGTGATGTTGAAGAGCCTCGACATGATTTTGGTGTGTACAACCATCGAACAAAAGAAACTGATGATAAAATCTTACAAAATATCAAGGAGTCACTTCAAGAATATGACGTACTCATTTTTAATCAACAAGTTGCAGGAAGTCTGAATAACAAATTATTTATTGATGGCGCAAATGAGATATTTAAAGAATTTAATGACAAAATAATCATTGTTGATTCAAGACATTATAATGACAAATTTGAAAATATTTACCGCAAAACAAATGATATTGAAATTGCGGCACTTTGCGATGTTGCTGTAAATCCCAGTGAGATTATCCCGTCACATGAAATAAACGAATACGGCAAAGAAGTTTATGAACAACACAGCAAGCCTGTTTTTGTGACTTGTGGCTCAAGAGGAGTAATTGTATTTGATGATAAAGGAATACATGATGTTCCGGGTATTCAACTTACTTCCAAGTTAGATACTGTTGGTGCTGGAGATACAGGAATCAGCGGCATAGCTCTTTGTCTTGCTGCCGGAATAGAACCCAAAGAAGCCGCAGAATTTGGCAATTTCGCCTCCGCAGTTACTGTTCAAAAATTATTCATCACAGGCACTGCATCTGATGATGAAATTATAGAAATAAGTGATGATCCAAGTTATGTATTCAATGCAGATCTGGCTGAAAATCCTCGTGCGGCAAACTATATTCCTGAGACAGAATTTGAACTTTGCGAAGAAAAAGCTTTATCCCAACTTGGGGATATAAAACATGCTGTATTTGATCACGACGGGACAATTAGTACCCTTAGAGAAGGCTGGGAAGAAATCATGGAACCCGTGATGATCAAGGCTATATTGGGTGATCAATACGATAGTGTAGATCAGGCAGGATATAATGAAGTGATCAGGCAGTCAAAAGATTTTATTAATAAAACGACCGGCATCCAGACGATATTCCAAATGGAGGGTTTAGTACAACTTATCGAAGAATTTGCTTATGTCCCAAAAGATAAAATTTTAGATAAATATGCCTACAAGGAAATTTATAATGATGCCTTGATGGAAATGGTAAATAAAAGGACTGAAAAATTGAAAGCAGGAGAACTTGATGTATCTGATTTTACCCTTAAAGGTATTTTGCCATTTTTGGAGGGACTAAAGAAAAGGGGTATCAAGATGTATCTCGCAAGTGGCACAGACGTTGAAGATGTTAAAAATGAAGCTGAAATTCTTGGATACGCAGATTACTTTGACGGTGGAATTTATGGTGCTATGAAAGATGTTTCAAAATTTTCTAAAAAAATGGTTATGGAAAATATTATTAACGATAACAATCTGAAAGGCAATGAATTGTCTGTTTTCGGTGATGGGCCTGTTGAAATACGAGAATGCAGGAGGTTTGGAGGTATTGCTACCGGAATTACAAGCAACGAAATTAGACGGTATGGCATTGATCTGAACAAGAGACCACGGCTTGTAAAGGCAGGAGCACAAATCTTAATATCTGATTTTTCTCAACATCAAAAATTAATTAAACTGTTATTTAGTGTATATAAGAAAACACCTCAAAATTAAAAATGATTTGTTTTCTTATATACACTATTTAACGAAAAGTAATTTTCACGAAGCATCTCCATTCGTGCAATACATATTTTAATACAAAGTATATGAATTTTCCAGCACGTACAGTAGTCCTAGTAATTTCAAGCATTTTACTGATCTCACAATTTTCTTGTCAACAAAAAGATGCGGTGGAGCTATCACCTTCCAAACCAATTGACTTTGTAAATCCATTTCTTGGCACAGATTTTTTTGGTCATATGTTTCCCGGTGCTTCTTTGCCTTTTGGCATGGTGCAGTTAAGTCCCGACAATGGCGTAAATGGTTGGACGTATAGCTCAGGATATTCATATCAGGACAATACCATCATGGGTTTTAGCCATACGCACATGAGTGGCTCCGGTAATACTATTTGTGGAGATATATTGATCATGCCCAAAACAGGTAGTAAAACCCAGGTTGTTCC
>VAPM010447394.1_pt1 | contig 34873 bp, 36 predicted proteins | sample 3395091 | NCBI WGS metagenome assembly VAPM01 (sample SAMN08290445, study PRJNA428436) | hydrothermal vent metagenome | isolation source: Deep-sea hydrothermal vent chimney 3 | place: Pacific Ocean: Juan De Fuca Ridge
AAGGGCATAGAGCATCCAGGCGCTTAAAATCTCCAGTGCTTTAGAAGGATCATTACCGGCTATCTCAACTATCAGGGTAGAAATTAGTGCAAAAACTCCATAGGGAGCTATCATCATGATATAGTGGATGATCTGGATAACCACATCATTCAAACCCTGAAAAAACCCAACAACAATATGTTTCTTGTCAGATTTTATTTGCAAAATGGCGATGCCGAATATGATGGCAAAGAATACTATTTGCAACATATTGGAATTCTTTGAAGCCGCATTAAATAGATTGTCGGGAATTATATTTACCAATGGTTGTAGCGGCCCTTCGTCTTTGAACTGATTGGCGACATTTGTCTTTTGTACGGCATCTTGCTCAAACATACCCATCAATTCTGTCCTGGTACTTTCGGTGATTATTTTTCCGGGCACTATCGCGTTCACAATCAAAAGACCTATCGTGGTAGCTAGGATGGTAGTAATCATATAAATGCCAATGGTCTTTCCTCCCATTCTCGAAAGCTTGGATATGTCGCCCAAGTTGGACACTCCCACTATCAAACTTGCAAGAATCAATGGCATGGCCACCATTTTTAGGGCATTGACAAAAATGGTTCCGAATGGTTTGATATAATGAATTACAAAAATATTTGGGATACCGGTAAATATGCACAACAGACCAAAAAGTAGGCCTAGTACTAATCCGAGCATTATTTTCGTGTGGAGAGGAAGTCTTTTTTTAGGCATGGATTCCTTTTTAAATATTTTAAATTAAATACTCGCAGACTTATTCAACAAATAAAAATCTGCAATTACCAAAGCGGCCATGGCTTCTACGATGGGTACAGCTCTGGGCACTACGCAAGGATCGTGTCGGCCTTTGCCTGAAACAATTGTTTTATTCCCATCCTTGTCGATACTTTCCTGGTCTTTCATTATTGTAGCCACAGGCTTGAAGGCGACATTAAAATAAATATCCTGGCCATTGGAAATACCTCCCTGAATACCTCCGGAATGATTTGTTTTGGTAACTATTTTCCCATCCTGGTTTTCAAAAATATCGTTGTGTTCAGAACCCAACATTTTCACCCCTTCAAAACCGCTGCCATATTCAAATCCTTTTACGGCATTGATGCTGAGCATCGCTTTGCCCAATTCGGCATGAAGCTTGTCAAATACTGGTTCTCCCAAGCCGACAGGTGTTCCTTTGATCACGCAACTCACCATACCTCCAATCGTATCCTGATTTCTTCTTGTTTGATCGATTAACTCAATCATCTTGTTCGCTATTTGCTCATCCGGGCATCTGACAATATTGCTTTCGGTCATGGATAAATCCAGCTCGTTGTATGCCTTTTGGAGCTTTATATTTCCCGCCTGAGAAACGTAGGCATTGATCTCAACGCCAATGTGATTTAAAAATAATTTGGCAATGGCCCCGGCAGCGACTCTTGCAGCAGTTTCTCTTGCTGAGCTTCTTCCTCCTCCCCGATAGTCACGATTGCCATATTTTTCCTGATAGGTATAGTCTGCGTGTGAGGGTCTGAATTTTTCGGCTATATGCGAATAGTCATTGCTTTTTTGATCTTCATTATGGATGACAATGGCTATTGGTGTTCCGGTTGATTTTCCTTCAAAAACACCGGAAAGAATTTCCATCTTATCACCTTCCTGGCGTTGCGTAGTTATTTTCGATTGGCCCGGCTTACGTCGGTCTAATTCTTTTTGAATAAAACTTTCATCAATTTCCAGGCCGGAAGGGCAACCATCAATCGCAACGCCAATTGCTTTGCCGTGAGATTCTCCAAAAGTTGTAATCCTGAATTTTGTTCCGTAGGTGTTTCCCATTATTTTTTAAAAATAAAGAATATTGTAAGGATCAACATTACTGCAATAAAAATATTGGCTATCAGTTTCACAATGCCCTCCTTGTTTACATTTTCCAATTTATTGTTTTCAATGTCAATGATATTATAAAATGACCCCAAATCATTGGAAGAAATAGATACATTTTTTTTGCTTTCTCCTGATACCACAACATTAATGTTTGATACCAAAGTATCATATTTTTCTTCATAAGGATCAAAGTAAATCATGGATATGTAATCACCAAGATCGAATGTTCCCGGTTCTTTTGGTATTGCATAATAATTAAAGCTTTTTGATCCCCTTACTTTATTATTACTTCTTCTGATGTTTTGACGGATATTGGGTGAATAAAAATCAAAATTGGATGATTCTACAACAAGTGGATTGTCAATTGCAGAGATGTTGCCTTCTCCCTGAACTGTAAATTGATAAGTAAAACTTTGTCCGGTATTTAACGATTTGCCAGAAATTTCTTCGTTTAAAAAATACTTTCCTACTGCCACCCGATCTTTCAGTGGATGTGGAGGTAGGTCTTTAATCGAGACTGTTTTTGCTTTTGTGGTAAATATTTTGCTTTGAGCTTGTCTGGATCTGCCAAAAAATGATGGGTTTTTGGCGACTTTGTACTTGATCATATTTAATTGCACAGAAGGAAATCTAATAGGCTCATTATTCAAAGGGAAAAAAGAAGCTTGAAAAAGCTTGAAATGTCCATATTGCTTATTGCCAATTTCAACAGTCTCGCGATTGAGGTTGGTTATTTTAAAATTTTCTTCCCAGCAATTTGCAGGGGTTATCTTTTTCTTTATTTCTGCCAGCTGCTCAGAAATATCATTTGGCCAATCCAAATCAGCTTGATTTGTTGATGAGACATAAAACCCAAGTGTCACCGTAAATCCTTCTCCGACAAAAACTTCATTTTTATCAATTGTTAAAGCAAGAAAAGCGTCTTCCTTTATTTCTATAAACTCCTGAGGTTTTCTTCTACCAAAAAATTCTTCAAATGGATCGTATGAAAAAGGGTCGTACCTTTTTTGTTGTTGAATGGCCGGGCCAACTGTAACTCTCTTCCCTGGAGAATTGATAGGTTTATCATTAACTCTAATCTTAAATGGTTTGATTACCACAACTCCCTCCTGGACAGGCACATAGTTTTGGATAATGCTTTGCGTAGTGGAATATTGACCATTGATAATATTTGTAGATGAAGAGGTTGATTGCCCTACTCTATTGAATCCTTGGACCTCTGGAAAGTTATCAATACTTTTTATTCTTTCATTTTGTGCTTCAATAGTTATTGTAAATGCCTGATTCAGAGCGATCTTGTTTGGGCCCAAAATAATTTTAATATTTTGGGCATAGTTTTTAGCACAAAATATTAAAATTATCGTAATAGATATAAGAAAGCGTTTCCCAATCATATTCATTTTTTTAAAAATTATAATGACTCAGCATTTATTATTAGTTTAAAAACTGCAAATTTATTAGAAAGGTATGATAAGAGGAAATTTAATTGAAAAATGAATAGGTCAGTTACGACAATATTTTGTATTTTGAAGAATAATTTTTAATCTCCTTAACCAATTTTATTCCATGCTAAAGTATGCTAAAGAAATTTTAACAAAAGTTAGTTTTGACGCACGACTTTTTGAGAAGGAACTGAAAAAGGCAATTAAATTGCTTATTCCCGGTGAAATCAATGACCTCAAAAATTGGTGCCATGAGAATTTCGGCAAGTTATATAGTACGCTCATCAACAGGTGCTTTAAACTGCATTTAAATTAAAAATCCAAACCCTGCACATTGCGGGGTTTTTCATTAGGCGTTTTTTGTACAAATTCAATATTGCGCATCAGCCCCTGATATTTTGTTCGCTTTATTGGGGAATCCTTTAGTACCTTTTTAAATATTTCCTCTGTAATTTCTTCCCAATTGCCCTTTGTCAAATCATCTACTCCTTTTCCTTTTATAAAAGCAGGTTCTTTATGCTTTTTCGAAAACCTATTCCATGGACAAACATCCTGGCAGATGTCACACCCAAATATCCAGTTATCAAATTTGCCAATAAATTCTTTGGGAATTGCTTTTTTCAATTCTATGGTTAAATACGAAATGCATTTGCTGCTATCTAAAATTCCCTCATCAACAAAAGCATCTGTCGGGCAGGCGTCAAGACATTTGGTGCACGTTCCGCAATAGTCTTTAATCGGTCCATCATACTCCAGTTCTAAATCAATAATAAGTTCGGCCAAAAAAAAGAAGCTGCCCTGGTTTTTATTGATCAAGAGGGTATTTTTACCAATCCAGCCAAGCCCGCTCTTGGCCGCCCACTGCCTTTCCATTACCGGTGCAGAATCGACAAAAACTCTGCCATTTATATCTCCAATATTTTCAATCAGGTAGTTGAAGAAGGTCTTTAACTTATCTTTTATAACAAAATGATAGTCCCTTCCAAAAGCGTATTTCGCTATTTTATACTTAGAATTATCTTCCTGCCCGGGATAATAATTGTAAGATAGGGACACTACTGATTTGGCTCCGGAAACCAATTTTGTTGGATCAAGCCGAAGGTCAAAATGGTTATCCATGTATGCCATTTTTCCATGAAACCCTTTGGAAAGCCATGCTTCTAATTTTGGTTCCTCACCTTCAAGTTTCTCAGCTTTTGAAATACCACAATAATCAAAACCAAGTTCAGCGGCTTTTTGCTTTAAGAGCAAAGTGTGTTTTTCTGACGAGGAGTATTTCACATCAATTGAAAAGTGCTCCGGTCTTTCCGGGCATTTCTAATCCAAGGTGTTTATATGCCAATGCCGTAGTTTCTCTTCCCCTTGACGTGCGCTTGATATATCCTTCCTGGATCAGGAATGGTTCGTAAACCTCTTCGATTGTTTCACCTTCTTCGCCACATGCTGTTGCAATGGTAGAAATGCCTACCGGCCCGCCACTAAATTTTTCTATTATCGTGCGCAAAATTCGATTGTCCATATCGTCCAGTCCATGCTGATCTACATTGAGGGCCTTTAACGCCATCTCAGCAATTTTTTTTGTAATGGTTCCATCACCTTTTATTTGAGCAAAATCTCTCGTTCGACGGAGTAAATTATTCACGATTCTTGGCGTGCCTCGGCTTCTTCTGGCGATCTCTATTGCTGCATCATCATTTGTGGGGCAATCAAGAATTTTTGCAGAGCGATGTACGATTTTTGTCAGTAGCTCGGCATTGTAGTATTCCAGTCTGGCATTGATTCCAAACCTTGCCCTCAAGGGAGAAGTCAGTAATCCTGCACGTGTTGTTGCCCCCATCAAGGTGAATGGGTTTAAGCTGATTTGAACTGACCTGGCATTGGGCCCGGAATCCAGCATAATATCAATTTTATAATCTTCCATAGCAGAGTATAGATATTCCTCCACTACTGGATTTAATCTATGGATTTCGTCAATGAACAATACATCACCGGTATCCAGGTTGGTGAGTAAGCCTGCCAAATCACCCGGTTTGTCCAGTACGGGACCTGAAGTTATTTTTAAATTTGATTTTAGTTCATTGGATATAATATGAGAAAGTGTCGTTTTCCCAAGACCAGGAGGGCCATGAAGCAACACATGGTCAAGAGGTTCATTTCTTTGCAGTGCTGCCTGAACAAAAATTTTTATGTTGTCAATAACTTTTTCCTGGCCAAAAAAGTCTTCAAAAGTTTGAGGTCTCAGGGCTTTTTCAAATTCTTTTTCTACAGGATTCTCATCTGGCAATTCACCACTTAAATAGTCTTCTCTCATATTATAAATAGATCAGGTCGCTAAGATATGTCTTTGAAAGACAAAAGAAAAAAGCTATCTAAAATTTGAAAGTTTCGGTAAGCAAATGTTAAAAAATCTTAATAATTTGATTGATTAAGTTGAAATTTTTAATTTCAGTAAATCTTTCTATTGCCATACATTGAGGGCAATTTTAGTTTTTAGAAAATTTAAACAATTAACACAGATAACTTAATCGACCCCTACTATGAAAACTTCAAAAATCCAACTCTTGGTAGTTGCAACATTACTTATTATTATAACAGGTAGTTGCAACATTGATAAAGAGCAACAAGAAACATCATTGTCAATAGATTTTGAAAAGTATAAACTTGAAAATGGTCTTCAGGTCATTTTGCATCAGGATCATTCCGATCCCATTGTTTCACTAGCTGTTGTTTATCATGTTGGCTCGAATAGAGAAAAAGTAGGCCGTACAGGGTTTGCACACCTCTTTGAACATATGCTTTTCCAAAAATCTGAGAATGTTGGCGAAGATCAATTCTTTAAGATTATTCAGGATGCAGGCGGCACATTAAATGGATTTACTTTTGAAGATGGTACGGCCTATTATGAAGTTGTACCAAAGAGTGCTATTGAAACAATTATGTGGCTGGAATCTGATCGTATGGGATTTTTTAAGAACACGATCACTGAAAGTGGATTTGCCAATCAACAAGATGTCGTGCTCAATGAAAAAAGACAAAGAGTAGATAATAACCCGTACGGCCATACAAATTATGTAATTCATAAAGCAATATTTCCCAAAGATCATCCTTACAATTGGCAAGTGATTGGAGAAATGGAAGATTTAAAAAATGCTACCGTTGAAGATGTTATTGAGTTTTATGATAATTTTTATGGTCCAAATAATGCCACAATAGTTATCGCGGGTGATTTTGAATCAGAGCCCACCAAGGCATTGGTTGAAAAGTATTTTGGAGAAATAAAAAAAGGGAGAGATGTTCTTCCGATGGATGTTCAGACCGTGTCTCTTGATGCAACCAAAAAATTGTATCACGAAGATAATTTTGCGACAGTCTCTCAATTAAATATGGTTTGGCCATCGGCCGAGCAATACAGTGACGATGCTTACGCATTAAACTTTTTGGCCAAGATATTATCTGATGGAAAGAAGGCACAATTATACAAAGTTATAGTAAAAGAAAAAGAGCTTACCTCCAGAACAACAGCCTATAATCACGCTATGGAGTTGGCGGGAATATTCAGAATATCAATTACGGCCAATCAAGGTAAAAGTCTGGATGATATCGAAAAAGCAATATTTGAATCTTTCCAAAGATTGGAAAAAGACAGTATTTCAAATGTTGACGTTGAGCGTGTGAAAGCTGGATTAGAAAATGGTTTTTATAATGGGCTACAGAGTATTCTTAATAAATCGTTTCAACTGGCCATGTACAATACTTTTGTTGGTGATCCGGGATATGTGCAACGCGACATTGATAGAATAAGAGCTGTGTCGGTTGAAGATATTTGGCGGGTTTATAATAAATATATCAAAGGTAAGCCTTATGTTGTTACGAGTTTTGTACCAAAAGATCAGCTTGATTTTATAGTTGATGGTTCGGTAAAAGCCGATGTTGTAGAAGAAGTGATAAAAGAGAATAATGAAGTTGATGAAGTCTCAAAAGATGAAAAGGAAATCGAAAAAACACCTTCAGCGTTTGATAGGTCATTAAAGCCAGCAGAAACAGCTCCTCCAGGTTTAAACTTACCACAAACCTGGACTGCCACACTGGATAACGGACTAATGGTTTTAGGAATTGAAAATCGCGAATTGCCTTTGGTAGAGTTTGCACTTGTATTGGATGGTGGTCATCAGTTTGACACGCCGGAGAAAAATGGAGTAGCAAATCTTATGACAGATATTATGATGGAAGGAACAGCCACCAAGACTCCCGAAGAGCTTGAAGAAGAAATAGATTTGTTGGGTTCCAGAATATCCATGAGTACTGGTAAATTAAGCATAAGTGTAAGAGCCAGTTCGCTTTCAAGAAACTTTGAGAAAACGATTAAACTTATTGAAGAATTGATGCTCGAACCGAGGTGGGATGAGGAGGAGTTTGACAGAATCAAAACGAAAACTATCAATGATTTAAAAAGAAGCCAGGCTTATCCCGGCTACATTTCTCATCTTGTTTTCAGTGAAAAAATTTACGGTGAAGATAATATAATGAGTCTGCCTACTTCAGGAACTCCCGAAACTATTGAATCGATTACCATTGATAATTTAAAAACTTTTTATACAAATTATTATAGTCCAAATCTCACGCGAATTCATGTCGTTGGAAATATTACGAAGGATGAAGCGCTAGAGGCATTGGCTGGTTTGGGCAACAGATGGGAACAAAATGAAGTTGAAATTCCATCATTTCCCAATCTGGATAGACCAACGAATAATGCATTGTATTTTGTTGATATTCCCAATGCCAAACAGTCTGTTATCAATATTGGTTATCTGGCGATGTCAAGAGAAGATCCGGATTTTTACCCTTCAAAAGTTATGAATTACAAACTTGGCGGATCATTTAGTGGAAACATAAATTTAATATTAAGAGAAGAGAAAGGATATACCTATGGAGCCAGAACATATTTTGCCGGATCTAAAATAAAAGGCCCTTTTACAGCTTCGTCGAGTGTCAGAACCAATGTCACCTACGAATCTGTTGAGATATTTAAGGAAGAAATGAAAAAATACAGGGAAGGCATAAGTGAAGAAGATTTGAAATTCACTAAAAATTCAATGATCAAATCAAACGCCAGGGCAATGGAAACGCTTTGGTCGAAAATGGATATCCTCAGAACGATGAGCAATTATCATTGGGATGTCACCTATATTAAAGATGATGAAGACATCATACGAAATTTGACGCTGGAGCAGCATAAAGAATTGGCACAGAAATATATCACCCCTGATAAGATGATATATGTGATTGCGGGAGATGCCGCTACACAATTCGATAAGTTGAAAGATATGGGTTTCGATGAGGTTTATTTATTAGATAAAGAGGGAAAGCCCAATAACTCAAACAAAACCAATAAATAGCAATAGCCAAATCTTCAGTCGTAGGAGGGTCTTCTTTCATTCGATCTACCTCTTTCGCAGGGTCCTTTGTAAGAGACCCTGCGTGGACGAAAATATATACCCAATGGATGCTGCTGGGAAAATGATAGACTTTTTTCATTGTTGGGTTTTTGAAGGGTATGGTGTGGGTAGATTCTTATGAACCGAATGATGCAGGCCAGCTATTTGTTAAATAACTCAAAGAAGCAATAAAAACACATCATTCCTCAAAATAATATTACTAACTTTACTTACTCAATGCCGACAATATTATTAATAGACGGGTTCAGGTTTTTCTTTTTCTCAGATGAGGGCAGTGAGCCTTGCCATATTCATATCAAAAAAGGAGGAGCAAGGGGCAAAATTTGGCTTAACCCTGAAATTGAGGAAAACTACTATTACGGGTTTACCGAACAGGAAAAACGTAAAATACGTAATATTGTTGAAGAGCATTATGAGTATCTAATTCAAAAATGGGATGAATACTTCAAATAAAATCATTGATAAGCGAGCTACAGATCCAATAGACCGACTCATATTTGATGGTAGGCTAAGGATAAAGACTTTATGGTTTGATCAAGACCTTGACTTACTTGTGGTATTACTGAATAACAAAAAAATTATTAAACGACCAATCTCAGATTTTAGCAGGCTCAAAAGTGCATCTAAAACCCAATTGGATAATTTTGAAAATGACGGTATTGGTATCTATTGGCCAGATATTGATGAGGACTTGAGTTTAAGAGGTTTTTTGAAGTATGAACTTGCCCACTTTACTGAAAAAGTGGCATAAATTCCATCGTCTTTCCATTTAGTTTTCTGGATTACCAAGCTAATTCAGTTTCAAAAAACTAAGTACTAGCTTGATTTTGCCATTATTATTTCTCCAAAATCAGTAAAATATCTGTTTTCCATTTTCATGAAAAAATATGCGTTCTTCTTTGCATGGAATACGTGTGCAATTGTACGCCAAAATCCAAATCTTCAGTCGTAGCAGGGTCTTCTGTCATTCGATCTACCTCTTTCGCAGGGTCCTTTGTAAGAGACCCTGCGTGGACAAAAGCAACAGCCAAATTTTCCGAACAATTCATCCCATCAAATGATCCTGGGGGAATGATAGACTTTTTCATTGCTGGGTTTTTGAAGGGTATGCTTTAGATATATGCTTGCAAACCTCAGACAGATACTGGAAAATCCGGTGATTTTAGATAGCGAGCAGTCGGGCAAAAAGAATCGGGGCAGGCAAGGTCCGGCAATTGCAGATAGCAGCCAACCCTTTAGATCAAAAGGCATCTTTGGTTTAAGAGGCAAGGTTTTATAATCAGAAAATTTACATAATATTCAACACCTGTTCTTTAATTTTTTCGAGTTCTTCTTTCATGTTCACGACCAGCTTTTGCATAGCGGCATCATTGGCCTTTGAGCCGATGGTGTTTATTTCCCGACCGATTTCCTGAGCGATAAAACTCATCTTTTTCCCCAGAGATTCTTCATGGTTGAGTATCTCCATAAAATAATTCAGATGACTGGATAATCTGACTTTTTCTTCACTGATATCAAGTTTTTCTATATAGTATATGAGTTCTTGCTCAAGCCTGTTCACATCAAGATCCTCTCGTTTGACAAATTCTCGTAAGTTATTGTTGAGTCTTGACTTTACTCTTTCTATCCGACTCGGGTCGAGTTTCAATACTTCTTCAAGATTATTTTCTATGGATTTAATGTAACTTTTCAGATTTTCAGTCAGCACTGCACCCTCTTGCACTCTAAAATCATCACAACTAGCTATGGCTTCTTTAATCACCGGAAAAATTATATCCCACTCCTCATCTCTATCATTTTCACTGTCAATGTTCGAAATTACATCTGGAAATTGAATGGCCAATTTAAAAATCTCATTGCTGTCTGATTCAACACCGCCTGAAAGATGCTTGAGCTTTTTATAATATTCATTAAACAAGGCTTCGTCAATCTCTACTTTAGTTGTGTTTTCTTTTTTATTAGAAAACTCAAAAGTAATGCTAACCTTCCCTCTCCCCATTTGCTCGCTGACATAATTCCTCAACGGAATTTCCTTGTCATTGAAGTATCTGGGCAGCCGAAAAGATATATCTAAGAATTTTGAATTTAGAGATTTTACTTCAGCTGAGATCGTATAGGTTTCATCTTCAAAACGGGCCTGCCCGTATCCTGTCATTGACTTATTCATAAATAATATTAATTTTTTATTAATTTCCTTTTGTACATCTGAATTGTGTTTTGGATTCCATAATACAATGCATCACAAATTAATGCATGACCGATAGATACTTCATCTATGTATGGAATCCGTTCTATCAGATATTGGAGATTTTCCAGACTTAAATCATGGCCGGCATTGATACCAATACCTAATTCTTTTGCTCTTTTTGCGGCATCAACAAAATCCCTGATCGCTTCTTCTTTGTTGGATTTATAATTGGTCGCATACGGTTCTGTGTACAACTCAATGCGATCGGCACCAATTTCTTTTGCAGCTTCAATTATTTTTATTTTTGGCTCTACAAATATCGAAGTCCTTATCCCTTCATTTTTTAATTGGCTTATGGTTTTTTTGAGAAACTCCTGATGCTTAATAGTATCCCATCCGGCATTGGAAGTAATTGCCTCTGGAGGATCTGGAACCAGCGTGGCTTGGTGTGGCTTCACTTTACTCACCAATTCCAAATATCTTTCATCGGGATATCCTTCAATATTAAATTCGGTTGACACAACGTTCTTTAAATCCATCACGTCTTGATACCTGATATGTCTTTCGTCTGGCCTTGGATGTACGGTAATTCCTTCGGCGCCAAATTTCTCACAGTCAATGGCCATTTGCGCCACATTGGGCATGTCATGGCCTCTGGCGTTTCTGAGGGTTGCAATCTTATTTATATTTACACTTAACTTGGCCATTTTTTGTCAGTAAAAACAATAACTTTGCGGCAAGATAAGGATATTAATTATGAGTTTAAAAGAACAAATCGAGGCAGGCATGAAAAAAGCCATGCTTGAAAAGAACAAAGATGATTTGCGAGCTCTTCGAGCAATCAAATCAATGATTCTTCTTGCCCAAACAGACAAAGGTGCCGGGGAAAACCTGAGCCCTGATACAGAATTGAAAATTTTGCAAAAAGCTGCCAAGCAACGGGCAGATAGCTTAACGCTCTATAAGGAACAGAATAGAAACGACCTTGCCGAAATAGAACAAGCTGAATTGGACGTGATAAAAAGATATCTTCCTGAGCAAATGTCGGAACAGGAGGTTGAAAATATTGTGGCCGATATTATTAGTAAAACAGGAGCTAGCTCCATGCGAGACATGGGCAAAGTGATGGGTATGGCAAGTAAAGAGCTGGCCGGCAAAGCTGATGGGAAATCTATATCTATCGTTGTAAAAAAGCTTTTGTTATAAAACACAGAATTCAGGAGTCGCCTATCTGCCTCACTGGTCAATATCAATTAGTTAAGCCGGTGCGTCATTGCAAGGCACAGCCTATCCCGTTTTTTCGGGAAAGCCATTTCTTATTGAAGTCTCCAGTGACGGAGCTTAACTTATTGACATTCGCCTCACTGGTAGGTTCATGGGAAAGCAATTATTATTATATAAAATTCCAATCGTAAATTTTTACATTTAGAAATTGAGTACAGCAGATATTATCATCATTGTATTCCTCATCCTTGGCGCATATAGTGGCTTTAAAAAGGGACTTATTCTTGAACTAATTGCTATTGCTGCATTTATTCTTGCGATTTTAGGAGGGTTTAAACTACTCCACTTCGGTATGGAATATATATCTAAAATGTATGATGGTTTTGGAAATTTACTGCCATTTGTGGCGTTTATAGTTCTTTTTGTGCTGATTTTGATTGTCGTAAACATGATAGGCAAGATTCTGAAAAAATTAATAGATTGGACTCCACTGGGTATTTTAGATAATTTTGCAGGCGCCATATTGGGAGCTGCAAAGTTTGCGCTGGCGATCAGTATATTACTTTGGGTGATGTCGAGCCTCGACATTAATATGCCCAATTATATCACAAAAAATTCGAAGATATTGCCTCTTGTTTCTGATTTCGCCTCGCAGGTAGGTAATTTTATATCTGCCATTTTCCCTTCATTTGATAGTTTTATTAAAACCCTGGAAGAATTATTTGAAACCTTCACATCTTGATACTTGTTATCGACAACTACGATTCTTTTACATTTAATCTGGTTGATTATTTTCACCAGTTAGGTATCGATGTGGAGGTACATAGAAATGATGTTTCTTTAGACAAATTGTGCGCAGATAGATACAATGCTCTAGTACTTTCTCCCGGCCCTGGAAAACCGGCAAATGCAGGAAACTTAATGCAGGTACTGGATTATTGCCATGATAAAATACCTGTTTTGGGAATTTGTCTTGGGCATCAGGCGATTTGCCAATTTTTCACGGGAGAAATTGCAAAAGCGCAAAAGCCCATGCATGGGAAAATATCAATGGTTTATCATAATGGAGATGAATTGTTTGCCAATGTCCCTTCAAATTTTAATGTGGTAAGATATCATTCTCTCATATGCAATAAGCTCTCAGACCAAATGCAAGTATTGGCTAAAACTGATATTGGAGAAATCATGGCGGTAAGGCATAAAAGTTTGCCGATTTTTGGTCTTCAATTTCATCCGGAGGCCGAACTGACACAATTCGGATTAGACATTTTAAGGAATTGGATAAATATTAATTCCGTATCCAATTGAATTATTTATAAATTAAGACTATTTTTCAATCGAAACGTTTGAATATAAAGATATTATGCCTTTTGAAATTAAAGAAATAGGGAAGTACAAATATATTCAGGAAGGAACAGGAGAAAATCTCGTTCTTCTTCATGGCTTGTTTGGAGCATTGAGCAACTGGGATTCGGTGATCGACAGATTTAAAAATAGGTTCAAGATAATAATTCCGCTGTTGCCGATTTACGAATTGCCATTTAGAAAAGTTGGCCTCGATGCGTTGGTCGATCATATAGAAGGATTTTTTGAATTAAAAAAGCTCGATAAGCTTAATCTGATGGGCAATTCTCTGGGTGGGCATGTCGCCTTGATCTATGCCTTGAAATGGCAACAAAAAGTTCAGAAATTAATTTTAACCGGCAGTTCTGGATTGTTCGAAAATGCAATGGGAGGTTCTTTTCCAAGGCGCGGTAGCTATGAATATATCAAGGAGAGAGCAGAATATACTTTTTATGACCCTAAGAGTATTTCTGAGGAGTATATCTTAGAAATTTTTGAAACTACCAAGAGCATTCATAAATGCCTGAATATTGTAGCTATAGCTAAATCAGCGCAAAGACACAATATGGCCAATGAAATTTCAGAAATAAAAATTCCTACCTTATTAATTTGGGGCTTAAACGATACCATAACTCCACCCATCGTGGCGCACGAATTTAATCGCTTAATTCCAAATTCTACCTTAAGATTTGTTGATAAATGTTGCCATGCTCCAATGATGGAACAGCCGGAAAAATTTAATGATATCATGAGTGAATTCTTACTAAATGAAACTGTGTTGTCATGAAAGCTTCAGAGCTTATAAATCAGATGATACCGGCGCTAAAACTTAGCGATACTGCCGATAAGGCAATCCTTTGGATGGAGGAGATGAAAACCAACCAATTGCCGGTGATAGATGGCCTAAAATTTAAAGGCCTGATTTCTGAAGACATTATATTGGAGTCCAATGATCTTGATAGAGAAATAGGAAACTTCCAACTTATTTCTGAGCAATGCTTTGTCAATGAAGATCAGCATCTTTTTGACGTAATAAGGTTGGCAAAAGAATGCAATGCTGAATTGGTAGCCATTGTAAATAGTAATGATGAATTTATTGGTGTATCAAGACATGAAGATACCATGAGTGCTTTTTCCAGTACGCTTGCTGTCCAGGGACAGGGAGGCATACTTGTTTTGGCAATGAGATATATTGACTATTCGATGTCTGAGATCAGCAGGTTGATAGAGTCTGATGACGCAAAAATCCTGGGGTCATATCTTAGTCAGGATCAAAAAGATGCAAATTCAGTTTTTTTAACATTAAAGATCAACAAAAAAGATCTGACTACGGTAGTTGCAACCCTGGAACGATTTGAATATAATATCATTGCAAAATTCTATGAAAGCACTAATATTGGTTCAGAACAGGAAAGGCTAGATAACCTTATGAATTTTCTTAACATTTAATTTTTATCAACCTAGATATTGAATCTACCCTGAATTGTTGGCAAGGTAGGCTTGATCGGAACAAATCAAAGTGAATGAGTAATTTGCAGAGAAAAGAATGAATAAAATCTCCAGTCATTTGCAGCGTACAGAAATAATAATCTTATGAAAGTAGCGATCCATGGTAAAGTATTTCCTGAAAATACACTCCCTGTTATTGATTACACATTAGATCTTTTAAAGAGAAAAAAATACGATTTTTATCTATCTAATTCATTTTATGATCAGGCTTTGGCAAGCGGGATCAATTTGGAAAATTGTGGCATTTACCATCCCGGATCAGCATTTGATTCCTACGATTTGGTAATAAGTATTGGAGGTGATGGCACATTATTGGAAACGATTACGCATGTGGGAAAGTCGGAGGCACCCATATTGGGTGTAAATACCGGTCGTCTGGGTTTTTTGGCTACTACCAACAAGGATATGATTGCTGAAGCCTTGGAATGTATCGAAAACAAAGACTATGAAATTGATTCAAGAATGCTATTAAAAGTTGAATCTTCAGAAGCTATTTTTAACGGATTAAATTTTTGCCTAAATGAAATTACTGTATTGAAGCAAGATACATCCTCGATGATTGTTGTGCATACCTATATCAATGATGAATTTCTCAATTCCTATTGGGCAGATGGACTAATCATTGCCACACCCACCGGATCAACCGGATATTCCCTTAGTTGTGGTGGCCCGGTAGTAATGCCGCATTCCGACAACTTAATATTGACGCCGGTTAGTCCACATAATTTGAATGTGAGACCATTAGTTGTATCGAGTTCCAGCAACATAGCAATAGAGGTTGAGAGCCGGAGTAACTATTTTATGGTTTCTCTTGATTCGAGGTCAAGTATTGTAAAATCAGGATTGAAGCTAAAGATCAAAAAAGAAGACTTTACAGCGAAATTAATAAAATTTGAAGGTTACAGCTTCGTTAATACCTTAAGAAAAAAATTGAATTGGGGTCTTGACGTCAGAAATTAAAGTCATATTTTTTCCATGCTAATAAAGTTTTATTTATATCTAATTTTCTTGATCATGCCTCTCGCAGTTTTTGGCCAAAATGAAAAACCAAAAAAGAAAGAGAGGTATAGTTCTAAAATGGAAAATTTCAGAGTCAAGAAAAAGGATTTTAAAAAGCACAGGTATTTCTCAGCAGGTGGAAGTTTCAATTTTCTCACCTATTTTGGCGATTTGGCGCCAGCCAATAAAGTTCTCAGCACAGAGTTTAGCCTCATAAAACCGGGAATTAGCGCATTTGTCCAATATCGATATGGACCGCGAATGAGTTTGAAAGCGGAATTGCTATACGGCAGACTTACAGGAGATGATTTTAGCTCTGCCGGTCCCAATGAAGATTTATCGAGGAGCAGATATATTAGAAATTTGAGTTTTAAAAATGATATCATCGATTTGTCATTGATGTCGCAGATATATGTTTTTAAAAATTATCTTGATTATCGGCAAAGAAAATTTTTTAATATTTATTTCAATGGCGGAGTTAGCATTTTTTATCACAATCCAATGGGCAAAGTTCCTGATTTTAAAATCAGTGGAGAAAGATATCCAAATGCAGGGGAATGGGTAGCATTGAGACCATTGGGTACGGAGGGGCAATTCAGCCAATATTATGATAATAGCCCATATAGTAAAATTCAATTTTCTATTCCTTTTGGCGGAGGATTTAATTTCCGTCTAAATGAAAGGCTGGATTTTTCTTTTGAAATTAACTACAGAATTTTATTGACGGACTACATCGACGATGTGAGTGGCAAGTATGTCGATCTGGGATCTTTGGATAGTGAGCTCGCAAAATCTATGTCAGATCGTTCGCAAGAAGAAAATGCTGCTATGACTGGTGCGGAAAGGGATGATGAATTAATCTTATCAAATACCCAGGAGATCACTTACACATCTAAGTATGATGGGAATAGGTATACAGTCTTTCAGGGCTTTGGTCAGGAAAGTGAAAATGCAAAACGCGGCGGATCAAGTAACGACACATATTTGGTAACTAGTTTTAAAATCTCATATGTACTAAATAAATCTAAATCAAATTAGACCGGCATGACTGGAGCGAAATAAGAATATACCTTTGCGGGGAGGCTCACAGTTTGACAGATTAATGCTCGAAAATATTTGTCGATTTAGAATTTTTTTTTAAAGTATGAATATTAGGAACACAATAATTGTAATAGCACTTATTTTTAATTCGATTGAATCGTATGCGCAACAATCGGAGTATAGATATTTAAGAAAAAACCATACGCTGGATCAAGGATATAAAAATGCAATTCAATACTCTCGATATTTTTCGGGGGGAATAGGGTTTAATCTGCTCAATTATTTTGGCGATGCCACTCCTGCGGAAAATATATTAAAGGATGCAATTAAAGTTACTCGACCTAGCATATCTGCTTTTGTAAATTATAATTTTTCTAAATCATTTTTTTTTAAAGGAGAGCTGATTTATGGGCGGATTACAGGAGATGATTTCAATACTTCACCATATGCAGAAGGTAGTTCGAGAAGAAAATATGTGAGAAATCTCAGCTTCAGAAACGATTTGCTTGGTTTGTCAGTGACAGGAAATTATAATATTTTTCATGACCCTTTCGAGTATTTCAAGAGGAGGAATTACAATATTTATTTTTTTACAGGATTATCAATTTATTATAGCAATCCAAAGGCAAAAGTTCCAGAACAATCAATTGATGGCAATCCATTTGAAAATGCCGGCGAATGGGTGGCATTAAGACCATTGGGTACAGAAGGGCAAAATAACCCAGATATCGGAAATAAATATAGCACTATCCAAGTGGGAGTACCTCTTGGAATTGGAGCAAGAGTAAGACTGGGTTATAGACTTGATTTCAGTGTAGAAATTTCCTTGCAATACATATTGTCAGACTATATAGATGACATTGGTAGCTCTTATGTCGATTTGGGAGTATTCGAAAATGAACTTGCCAAAACGTTATCTGACAGATCAAAGGAAGAGATAGCCGTGATAAAAAACGAGTTGAGAAACAAGGAAGTCATTGATGATTACACGCAAGAATTTACTTATGAATCAAAATATGATGGTAAAACATATACTGTTTATAGAGGATTTGGTCACGAAGGTGCTTTAAGGGGTGGGGAGAGAAACGACCTGATAGCAATTACTTCATTTAAAATTTCTTATATCTTTGCCAATTAGTTAAAAGAAGTATCGTTCCAAAAACGTCGTCGTAATCTAAATAGTTAAACTTGAAAACCTTTATCATAATTTTATTATTGTCTGTTGCCAATATATCCCATGCCCAATTTTCTGAATTTGGTTTGGGAATTGGAGGATTTAATTATGCCGGTGACTTAATGAGAGGATATCAAATAGAAAATGTGAAACCCGGCATATTGGGTTATTATAAAATGAACCTTGATAATATTTTCAGCATCAGGGCAAGTGTAACTGGCGGACAAATCAGTGGAAGTGACGCAAACCCAATCGATCCATTTGCCGCTAACAGGCGTGCATCTTTTCAATCAACAATAGTAGAAGCAGCAGGAATGCTTGAGTATAATTTTCTGGATTATAAAGCCGATCATATCCAATTTCGCTGGTCACCATACATGTTTGTAGGAATCGGTGGTTTTGCTTTTATTGGAGGCGGCCAAGATCTCAATGGCGCCAGCAGGGTACAGTTGGCCTTACCATTTGGTGGAGGATTTAAATATGCCATTAATCCCAGCATTACTTTGAACCTGGAAATAGGCATTCGTGCCTTGTTTTTTGATCAATTAGATGGCTATTCTGATGGTGATATCACCAATAAAAACTATCAGTATGGAAATAAGTACGATAAAGATTGGTACAATTTTATAGGCTTCACCGTTAGCTATACCATTTGGGATATTCCTTGTCCCTACGACTTTTATTAATGTGTGCAAATAAAGCTTTATAATAAGAAAAAAACCACGATCTTTGCACCCGATTTTACTCCTTGATCATTTATAAATGAATAGTCAAATTGATTTAAGCAATTTACCAAAGCACGTGGCCGTTATTATGGACGGAAATGGACGTTGGGCAAAAAAGCAGGGAGCGAAGCGAATATTTGGTCATAGAAATGCGCTTAAGGCAGTAAGACAAACGATAGAAGCAAGTTCGGATCTAGGAATTAAACATCTTACATTATATACTTTTTCTACAGAAAATTGGAATAGGCCAAAATTGGAAGTGAGAGGATTGATGGAGCTTTTAGTTTCTACAATAAAAAAAGAAACATCTTCGCTCAACAAAAATAATGTGCGATTGACTACCATCGGCGACATAGCTTCACTGCCTGGCAATTGTCAGAATGAGCTTAATGAAAGTATAGAATTGACAAAGAACAATGATGGATTAAATTTGATTCTTGCCCTTAGCTATAGCGGAAGGTGGGAAATATTAGAAGCGGTAAAGCATTTGTTAAAAGATGTTAAAAATGATACAATTGGTCTTGAAGATATCAATAATGATTTATTTTCCGATTATCTTTGTACACAAAATATCCCTGATCCAGAACTGTTGATTAGAACAAGCGGAGAAATGAGGATCAGTAATTTTCTTCTTTGGCAAATTGCTTATACAGAAATATATGTTACAGATGTTTTGTGGCCGGACTTTAGAAAAGAGCATTTTCATGATGCAATAGTGGCTTATCAAAAAAGAGAAAGAAGGTTTGGAAAAGTTATTAATAGAAAGAATTAAAATATTCAAGGTTCTTATTGCCTGCGTCTTACTACTGCCATTGCTGCACAGCAATGCTTTTGGACAATTAAAAATAGGCTTAGGAAGCAATAACAAATCAAGTGATACGAGCGAAGATAAAATTGCTTTGAGCTATGCCAATCCTCGTGAATATGAAATAGCAGAAATAAAAGTGACGGGCCTTGAGACAATAGATAAAAATGCTTTGATCTCCCTGTCCGGATTAAAAGTCGGAGATAAAATAAAAATCCCCAGTCAAACCACCAGCAATGTAATTACCAAACTATGGAATCGAGGTATCATTGGAAATGTCGCCTTGTATATTGATAAAGTAGAAAATAATAAAGCCTGGTTAGTATTGGAGCTTACAGAAAGACCACGTCTCACAAGAATTTTCTTGAAAGGAGTAAATAAAACTCAGGAATCTGACATCAAAGAAAACCTTGATTTGATCAAAGGAAAAATTGTTTCTGATGCAGTTTTGAAAAATGCAGAGCTTACAGTAAAAGATTATTTTGTAGATAAAGGGTTTTTGAATACAAAAGTTAATATCGAACAGAAAAAGGATACAATCATTACCAATGGTGTTTTATTAAATATTCATGTTGACAAAAGATCTAAAGTTAGAATAAACCGTGTCACCTTTCATGGGAATAAGGACTTTACTGATGATAAGCTCAGATCGAAATTTAAGAAAACAAATGAAAAGTTGCGATTTGATGTATTCCAGGATGGTATTCGAGTCGTGAAAGAAGCAACTTTTAAAAGCACATGGCAGTTTTTTTCTAATTCATATGACGTTTCTACCCAAGACATAAAGGATTATTTTGGCGAGAGTGTAAATATTAATTTCTTCAAATCATCTAAATTTAAGAAAGATGAATTTAAAGAAGATAAAAAGAAACTCATTGCTTCCTATAATTCCAAGGGGTATCGCGATGCTCGTATAATTTCAGACTCTCTATATGATGCTTCTGCCAATGAAATTAACATTGATATTCGAATTGAAGAAGGAGACAAGTATTACTTTGGAGACATCAAATGGAATGGAAATTTCGTTTATCAAGACGGTCTATTAAACCGGGTGTTGGGAATAAAAAAAGGAGATGTCTATGATATGGAGCTTATCCAAAAGAAACTGACTTTTAATCCAAATGGAGAGGATATCAGTTCGCTTTATATGGATCGAGGGTATTTATTTTTTAGTGTCAATCCTGTAGAAGTAAGAATTCATAATGATTCTATTGATGTAGAAATGCGAATCTTTGAAGGTGATCAGGCGCGAATTAATAAAATAATCATCACTGGAAATGACAGAACAAATGACCATGTAATACGTCGTGAGATCAGAACATTACCAGGTCAGTATTTCAATAGATCACTACTTATCAGAACGCAAAGAGAACTCTCTCAGCTTGGCTATTTCGATGCAGAGCAGATTGGAATTAATCCAATTCCAAACCCAGCAGATGGTACAGTTGACATTGAATATTCACTTGTTGAAAGACCGTCCGATCAGGTAGAGCTATCAGGAGGTTGGGGTGGATTTTATGGTTTTGTAGGAACTGTTGGACTGGTTTTCAATAACTTTTCACTTAGGAATATTGCAAACCTTAAAGCTTGGAAACCATTACCAGTTGGTGATGGGCAAAGATTATCCTTGAGAGTCCAGGCAAATGGGAGAATTTATCAAAATTATTCTTTAACATTTACAGAACCCTGGTTAGGAGGTAAAAAACCAAATTCTTTGACTGTCGGCGCAAACAGATCAGTAATCAGAAATCAGAATTTTCGTACTCAACAAGAGATTGGCTCTATGATATTGAACACCGTAAGCGCCGGGCTGGGAAAAAGGCTGAGATGGCCGGATGATTATTTCACCATGTCAAATTCCTTATCCTATACTCATTATATATTTGATGACTTTATATCCAGTGGAAATAGCCAGATAGGATTTAATACAGGGATTGCAAGAAACTTGAAATATAATTTTACCATAGCAAGAAATAGTGTTGACAATCCAATGTTCCCGCGCACTGGCTCATCTATATCTTTGAGTGTCGACCTCACTCCGCCATACTCATTATTCAGAGATCCATCATTCTATGATGATGCCTCACCTGAAGAACTATATGGATGGATAGAATATCATAAATGGATGTTTGATGCAAACTATTATCAGAAACTGTTTGGCAATCTGGTGTTCAGTGCCAGGGCGCATCTGGGCTTTATCAGCACCTATTCAGAAAAAGCACCAACTGGACCTTTTGATCGTTTCCAGATGGGAGGCAGTGGATTATCCGGAGCCAATAATTGGATTGTAGGCTTTGATTTGATTGCATTGAGAGGATATGAAGATAATAGAATAACGCCTCCAGGATACGGCAGGGTACTTCCTGATGAATTTGGTTTAACTGGAGGAGTAGCCTATAATAAATTTGTTTTTGAATTGAGATATCCAATCACAATGGCAGCATCTTCTACTATTTATGTATTAGGATTTGCTGAGGCAGGGAATAATTTTCACACTTTGCAGGATTTTGACCCTTTCGATAATTACAGGTCTCTGGGGTTTGGTGCGAGGATATTCATGCCAGCCTTTGGGCTTCTAGGTATAGATTGGGGGTATGGCTTCGACACAGTTCCTGGAACGAACCAGCCAAGCGGTGGGCAGTTCCATTTTTCAATTGGTCAACAAATCAGGTAATTTTAATAATGAGGAATTTATTTTTATTTTTGCTGTTCTTTTTTGGAATAAGCCAATTAGTTGAGGCACAAAAATTTGGATACGTAGATACAGATTATATCCTTTCTCAAATGCCTGAATCGAAAGAAGCGAATACTGAAATTGCTCAATTGTCTAAAAGTTGGCAAAGCGAGATTCGTCAAATGTATAAGGAAATAGAAAGTGATTATAATGAATTACAAGCCGAAGAAGTATTGCTCACAGAAGAGATGAAAAGTGAGCGGATAGCAGAGATTAAAACAAAAGAAGAAGAAGTAAAGGAGTACAACAGTAAAGTATTTGGGTATGAAGGTTTGTTTTTCTTAAAAAAACAAGAATTGATGAAGCCGGTATTGGAAAGCGTTTTTGAAGCCACCGAAAAAGTATGTAAAGCCCATAGGCTACAATTTATGTTTGACAAAGCGGCTGACATGGTAATGATTTATACCGATCCAACTCATGATTACACTGACTATGTATTGGAAGAACTGGGGTATGGAGATGAAAATGATACAATAAAATAATTAATAATTAACTAATTTTTGAACGAATGAAAAGTAAATGGATTATTATTCTTGCATTTTTAATGACAGCAGTAGCTGCACAAGCGCAAGATGGCGGTATTAAAATAGGATTTACCAATGCTGAATATGTATTGAGCAACATGCCGGAAGCAAAAGAAATAGAATCTGAGCTAAAATCATATGAGCAACAATTGACTACTCAGTTGGAGTCGAAATCTAAAGACTTTCAAACTAAAGTAGCAGAGTACCAGCGAAACGCAGAAAATATGATTCCGGAAGTAAGAGCAGATAAGGAGCAAGAATTACAAAGCTTGCAACAATCAATTCAAAAGTTTCAGCAAGATGCCCAAACTTCTTTGCAAAGAAAGCAGGGTGAACTGCTTCAGCCTGCATTTGACAAAATCCAAAAGGCAATTGATGAAGTAGCTAAGGAAAACGGATATAAATTTATTATCAATTCCGGTCAACCTGAAGTTGGATTGAATATATTGCTTTATGCTGATGAAGAAAATAATGTTTCAAATCTTGTACTTAAGAAATTAGGTATTGAACCTCCGCCTCCGCCAGCAGAGAATTAATGAAATTCTAATTTTTAATACTGGAACCTCTGCCTCATACGCAGAGGTTTTTTTATATTCGTCGCATGGTTATTCCAGAATTTTTAACTTCAGGAGACAAAGTTGGTATTGTGGCTACGGCTAAAAAAGTTGATAATGACACTACAATCAATGGGATCAACGTCCTTAAATCCTGGGGTTTGAAAGTGATTTCCGGTCAGTATCTTTTCAATTCGAGTTATCAATTTGCAGGGACGGACGAGCAAAGAGCGGATGACTTTCAAAAAATGATCGATGATCCGGAGGTTAAAGCAATTTTTTTAGCCAGAGGTGGTTATGGATCTACAAGAATTATTGACCAAATAAAATTTGATGCGTTAAAATCCAACCCAAAATGGATTTGCGGATTTAGCGATGTCACAGCCATACATTTACAATTAAGGAATTTAGGCATCGCAAGTATCCATGCTCCAATGCCATCATTTTTTCATTCTATTGACCGAGAATCTTTACAATGGTTCAAAAAGTTAATCTTTGGAGAAAAATCAAGGTTTACCATAAAACCCCATAAGTTAAATAGTGAGGGTAAAGTAAAAGGAAGATTAATTGGAGGAAATCTATCTATAATTTGCCATACGATAGGAACAAAATCTGAACTATTCCCCAAAGGCCAAATACTTTTTATAGAAGATGTTGGCGAGCAACTATACCACATTGACCGCATGATGGTGCAGCTAAAAAGGACTGGGATTTTAGCATCAATTTCCGGTTTGATTGTAGGTCAGTTTTCAGATATGAAAGACAATAAAGATCCATTTGGTACCGATGCGTATCAAATTATTTATGCCCACACAAAAGAATACAATTATCCCAAAGCATTTAATTTTCCGGTCGGGCACACAAGAGAAAATTATGCGCTTCCTGTCGGTGTTGAATCTATTTTGACAGTAGGCAAGAATAATAGTACGCTGGATTTATTTGATTAAAAACCCAGCAATTAATCCGGTAAAAATAATTAAGGGGGGTGGTATTTTGGTAAACATCAAGGCCAGAAATGTTGATATTATCATAGCCATATTTATAAAATCGGGCTCCAATGGTTGAAAAAGTAAAAAAGCAGCGGCAATAACCATTCCCGCACTTGCAGCATTTATTCCTTCTAACGATGCTCTAACTATTCTGTATTTTTTTAGCTGACCCCAAAATTTGATTACAAAAAATATGAAGAATGTGCCTGGGAGAAATATGCCAATGGATGCGAGAACGCTACCTAATATTTCCCCGAAAGTACCATATTCCCTCATGGATAGTGCACCAATATAAGCTGTAAAAGAAAAAACGGGTCCCGGCACGGCCTGCGCAGCTGCAAATCCTGTCAGAAATTCTTCGGAGCTCAAATAATGCTTAAACTCAACAAATTCAGTATAGAGTAGCGGAATTAATACTTGTCCTCCTCCAAAAATCAAACTTCCGTTGCGATAAAAATTTTCTAATAATCTTATCGGTAGCAGTTTGGTAAAATGTCCCACGACTGCAATAACAATAAATACAACTGCCCAAAGAATAAAATTTGACCAATCAATTTTTAATTTTTTATGTGGTTCTCTTGGTTGTTCGTTAAATTTTATGGCTGTCAGTGCCCCACTTCCAAGGAGTAAAACAGGAAAGACATATGGCGATTTTAGCATAAATGAAAGTATGGCCGATATGATCATTATTGATCCCGCTTCATAAGTTTTGACTATTTTGGTGCTAATCATATATGCGGCATAGGTTACAAATCCAACAGCCATTGGCTGGATAAACCTGGTAAATTCAACGGATTTGTTCATCTTATCAAAATGAGCCATCATTATTCCAAAAGTTGCCATGATGCAAAAAGCCGGAAATAGCCAAACAATCAGTGTGAGGTAGGCAAGCATCGGGCCTCCAATTTTGTAGCCGATGGCCGTGATAGTTTGTGTAGAAGTCGGTCCGGGAAGAATCTGACACAAAGCATATAACTCCATTAATTCCTCCTCAGTCAAATATGCTCTGTCATTAACCATTTTTTTTAAGAGCATGGCCAAATGTACAGATGGTCCACCAAATGCGCCAATAGAGATGATGAACACATCTTTCAAGAAAATGAAATATCTAATTCTTTTTACCAACTCAGGATGAAATTATGTGTATGATAATTTGTGTGATTACTTAGTAAGCATAGTGAAATTATAAAAAAAAATGAATACCTAAATATTTTTTGAGTGAACAATGAAAATGTATTTGTTTTAACTAATTTTATTGATGCAATTTATTTTTTTGCATCATCGAATTGGAGAAACTAAAATGATGGATTAAAATCAATTTTATACTTAATATATCTTATCAAATAAATTTTATACAGATGAAAATGAAATTCAAAAAAACAGTTACAGCAGCATCCTTAATAATTTTGTTAATTGGTCTGGGGAACGGGAAAACATTTGCACATTGTGAGATACCATGTGGTATCTATGCCGATTCTGTCAGGATAACATTGATCAAGGAACATATCAAAACCATTGAAAAATCCATGAATCAGATTGAGAAAATATCTCAAAGCGAAACGCCAAATTATAACCAGTTGGTTCGTTGGGTAAATAATAAAGAAGAACATGCCAAAAAAATCCAGGAAATTGTAAGCCAGTACTTTCTGCATCAGCGAATCAAAATTGTAGATGAAGGACAAAAGGAAGCTTATGGAAAGTATCAGACTAATTTGGTGCTATTGCATAAAATGTTGGTGTATTCAATGAAGTGCAAACAAACGACTGACCTCGGGTTTATAAAAAAATTAAGTGCGACAATCGCAGATTTCGAAAAAGCATATTTCCATAAGCACTAAGTGGAAATTAATATTTTAGCGGTTTATAAAAAGTGGTCTTTTGGCCACTTTTTTGTTTTTAATAAACCTTAATACCATCAATCAACCATCTTGACCAACTCTTGTTGTAGGTATGTACGCTATCGGTATCGTGAGATTTGTCATTGACAACATGATACCCTTCATTTTTCCATTGAAATATGCCGCCATATAGATTCTTCACATCTGTATATCCCATCTTCAACAACTTCTCACCGATCTTTTCGCTTCGGTATCCGACCGAGCAATAAACTATTACTTGGGAATTTAAAGGGATTTCCTGCACATCTTTCTTTTTGAAATGATCATAGTCTATCAATTTAGCGCCTTTCAAATGACTGACTTGATATTCTTCTTCTGACCTGATATCTAAAAGCACCACTGGATTATTTGAAGCAATTTCGTTCGACAAATTTTGACTACTTATCACAGGCACTGTATGGCTGTACAACGATTCCAGTTTTTCTTTGTAATCCTTTGTTTGGCATTTGGCCATATCCAGTGAAATTAATATGGTAATAATAAGAAGAAGATGTCTTTGCATTAGTGCTTAATTGAGAGATAAAAAATACCGGCGTAGCCAACCGAAAGCAGTAAATGAAACAGGATAAGGCCATAATCTCCGATTGCCAGGCCGAATACAATTCCCGCAAAAAAGTATATGCTTAATAATCCTTCAGCAACCGTGACCCAGGTTAGTTTGCTTACCATATAATTGTTTTCTTTCCAGGAGTTATTAATGCTTACAAAATTCAATTTTGGGGTACGCACAAATGGGGTCTTTTTTCCAATCAAGCCTTCAATTACTGCAAGGCTATTATTTAGTGTAAAACCCATTGAAAAGGCAATGTACAAAGGGTAGTATTTAAACTTACTGTCTTCTTTGCTTTCAGCTTTATTGGCTGTCCAGTAAAAATATGAAATGGCTAAAAAACCAATGATGAAAACACTTCCTAAATCAAAATAAAACTTGAATTCGGGGTTATTAAATTTTATATAAAGTAGCGGAATGCTGATAAATGATGCGATAAAAAGTAAAAGAAAATTTGCGCTGTTGGTAAGATGGAAAAAAGCATGAATTTTGTTGGTAAGGGATAAATTTGCTTTCAATACTTTGCCAAGGTTTTTTTTTGCAGTTTCGGCTCCACCCTTGGTCCATCGAAACTGTTGCGACTTGACAGCTGACATATTTATCGGCAATTCTGCTGGAGAAGTAACATCTTCTAAATATTTAAATTTCCAGCCTTTCATTTGTGCCCGATAGCTCAAATCAAGATCTTCAGTTAGCGTGTCGGCTTGCCAGCCTCCAGATTCGAGGATGCATGATTTTCGCCATATCCCTCCGGTGCCATTGAAATTTATAAAACTACCGACTTCATTGCGGCCGGTTTGTTCAATCCTAAAATGCCCGTTTAATCCAAAATCCTGGAGTTTAGTTAGCAGAGAAAAATCTTTATTCATATGCTTCCATTTGGTCTGTACCATCCCGATTTTTGGGTCCTCAAATTCTCCAATGGTTTCAGCCAAAAACGTTTTTTTCGGCATGAAGTCGGCATCGAAAATGGCAACATATTCTCCTTTAGAAACTTGTAGCCCTATGCGCAAGGCGCCTGCTTTAAATCCCTGCCTTTTCGTTCTTCTCAAATGCAGAATATCAAGGCCGTCAAATTTAGTTTCAGATAATTTTCTTTGGATAATACTAGAGGTTTCATCCGTCGAGTCGTCAAGTACTTGAAATTCAATAGAGTCTTTGGGCCATTCAATTTCTGCCACGAAATCGAGTAAACGTTCCGCAACATATTTTTCGTTGAAGATCGGAAGTTGGATTGTGACTAGAGGATACTCCATTATCTTCTTAGGATTTTTAGGAATATCCCGTTTTGTCTTTTTTGCTTTTTTATATACAAATGTCAAATGCAGCTGAACAAGGCTGAAAATTAAAATAAACAGCATGCAAATTGCATAAACAGAAATCAGTGCTATCTCCATATTTTCTTTTTACAAAGTTACCTTTAAAGCTAAATACATAGGGAGAAATTATAATTATTGTTTCGCAAAATCATTTATTTTCCAATCGTAAGTGTAATAACTGAGCTTTGTCTTTTCCGGCAAATCAGTATCGCGGTACTTATTTATAAAGTTGATAAGGTCTTTGTCGCTCTTGCCAAAGTCTTGTCTGTACCATTTAAATATCTCAGAAATTTTTACTTTATTTTCATCAACGATTACAAATTCAGGATTGTTCAAAGCAAGCTTAGTTTGCATAGTTAGTTGCGCTTCCAATTTGTCGGGCGTGTAGGCAAATTTTGCAATTTTTGGGCATCCCACAGCTGCACAAACCAAAACGAAATGAATTCTGGGGTCTTTGAAGGTTCTTATTTTATTGTTCTCTAAGTTGTTTAAGGTCTGTTTTTTGCCGGCAACAAGATGTTTTTTGCCATCAAAAAAACCGGGGACTTTCATCGGCGATGCCAATGGATACTTGTCCAATACTTGATTTATTACCAACAGATTATAAGCATTGATATAAAATGCCATTTTTTCATCAGCACTAAAATTGCTCACATCAGCATTGCCTATGTAAGCAACCAGATCATTAATTTTTGATTCATCATTTTTTATTTGACCGTATTTCACCAAACCGTTTTCAACATACATATCGAAAAAATCATTGGCTTGACTAAAAAACAACTCTTTATCCATGCCATATGATAGGCCTGTGACAAACACAAATTGAAGAAATATAATTTTTTTTATGGCGTAATTAATCATACTGGAAATATGAAATAAATTCTACAAAGCTTCTGTCAATAGCCCGACAAAATTTAATTTGTTCGTTTAAATAAATAAAGTGAAAACAATTAATTTCTATTTATCTGACAAATAGTTAACTTATAACAATTTGCAACTAATAATGTTAGTTATATTCATTTAATTGAGCTTGTGAAAGCATTAGGGATTTATATAATAGTATATTTTTTTATTTTTGGACTTACGGCATCAGAAAGTCCAATTAATTCTTTGCGACTGGAAATATTTGCATTAAATCAAAATTCTTTGCTTGCAGGTGAGCTTCTTGGTAAGCTGGAAAAAATAGAAAATCCTTCAATATTGATTTATGCCTACCGAGGAGTATGTCAAGCTCATATTGCCAAAGTAACATCCAATCCTTTTGAAAAAGTCTTTTACATGCTCAAGGCAAATAGAAATTTGACACAAGCTATCAACATGGACAAAGACAATGTGGAAGTTCGATTTTTAAGGTATGCGGTGCAAATTCAAACGCCAAAGTTACTTGGATTTCGAACAGATATCGAAGAAGATCGAGAGATTATAATGAATAGTTTTACCTTATATGATTGGAGTCAGATAGAAAATAATGTCATTAACTACATTTGTTATTTCATGATAAATACAGGAGATTGTACAGATATTGAAAAGCAACAATTGCTTGAATTTTTGGATAAGAAAAACATGGCTCACCTTCCAGTCAAATAAGATTTTTTACTTCTCAGTATTTTTATTTGAAACTATCGAATAGATGATGATAACTAATGACAAAACTGAAAATGTCCAAAAGGCATATCCATAAATACCATCGTACATTGCCTTATAAAACAAGGTCCCTGTCACACCACCAATAATAGGACCAATGATGGGAATCCAGGAATATGCCCAATCGGATGTTCCTTTTTCATGTATTGGCAATAATGTATGCATTAATCTAGGCCCAAGATCCCTGGCAGGGTTGATAGCAAATCCTGTTGTGCCACCAAATGAAAAACCAATGGCAGCAATCAAGCCACCGACCACAAGTGGATTCAGGCCATCAGCAAAATTATTAGCACCGACAAATGAAAGCCCAAAAGTAAGAAAAAATGTAGCCATCAATTCATTGGTAAGATTGTTTGGAAAAGAACGCTCTGCTGGAGAAGTACAAAAAACTGCAAGTTTAGTTCCCTGATCTTTGGTCTTTTTCCAATGCGAATAATAGAAAACCCAAACTATTAAAGCGCCAGTCATGGCACCTAAAAGTTGTGCAAAAATATATCCTGGCACGTCTGACCATGGAAAATCACCAACTATTGCAAAACCCAGTGTCACCGCAGGATTGATATGAGCACCGCTAATATCTCCAACGGCATAGATAGCAAATGTCACTGCCAAACCCCATGCCAAACATATTGTAAGCCAGCCGGCATTTTCGGCATAAGAGTTTTTCAATACAGAACCGGCAACTATTCCACCTCCAAAGGATATCAAAATCATTGTACCGATAAATTCAGCTAAATAAATATTCATAGTTTGATAACAGTCAACACTTCGTTTAATTATTAATTAAACGCTTGATTATCTATTGTTTATAAGATATTTTGTAAATCGTGTAGATTACTCAAAGTCAATATGTTAAAGTTTTATAACGAACAATTATCTTGAGATGCCAAAAAATATCCTTCTTATTTCATATCAAAAATAACATTGTTTGGCTAAAAAATATCAAAGTTTTTACACTCAATAAATTAAAGTTATTTTTCCGAACGATACTTGCAGCTTCCTTCTCAATTTCACTTGAGACAAAATTAAAATCAATGGCTATGGAAAATAATTTTTACGGCATGTCGTCCAAGTACCCATTGGCTTCGCGGATGGTTCCATCAATCGTCCAACCTCCGTCAATCACCAGTAACTCGCCAGTAACATAGCTTGCCATTTCTGAGCAGAGAAAAACCGCACCATCAGCAATATTGCGTGGTGTGGCAATTCTACCCAGTGGAACTCTTTTTTCAATCGCAGCCTGGCGCACATCTGCATTTTGTCCTACCTCAGGATTCACTATGCCAGGCGCAATGGCATTTACATTGATGTTGTGTTTGGCCAATTCGATAGCAGCGGTTCGAGTAAAAGAAATAATAGCTGCCTTGGTTGCATTGTAAACGACATAGGGTGATTCAGCAAAAAAACCATCAGAACTGGCAAGATTTACAATCTTACCACCTCCATTTTTTTTCATACTATTGGCGGCTGCCTGCATAATAAAAAAGGTACCGCGTGCATTGATTTCGAACATGTGGTCCCATTCTGAAACCGTGGTAGTCAAAACAGGGATAGCTTTAAAAACCACGGCATTGTTTACGAGGCAATCCACTTTCCCATATGCATCGATGGCTGCATCAATCGTATTGGTAATGCTTTCGACATCTCGTAAGTTTATCGTCGTACCAAAAACTTTGGTTTCAGGAGAAACATCTGCCACAGCTTTTTTCATGGCCTCGACTTCTTCGGGCAGAATATCCGTCACAAAAAGGTCTGCACCTGCACGAGCAAAATTGGCAGCAATTGCACGTCCAATACGCCCACCACCGGAAACCATTGCTACTTTATTTTCAAAATTTATCATAACGTTTCTTTTATAACCAAAGTTTAAAATGATTGTTCCTACCTTCCTTTTGCAATACTCAGCACTAAGTCACTCACTTTTCCGTCCATCACGTCTTTGATGCATTCTCTTATTATCCCAAGCCCTTTCCACAAGAGTTCTTCCGGGATATTCAGGGCAGGTGTAATTCTTAAAACATTTCCATTTAAAAATGTCAAAATCATCCCTTTTTCCCAAGCACGGAAACATATTTTTTTCGCATAGTCCAAGCCACGTGTTTTGGTTTTTCGATCTGTAACAATATCGATTCCATACATTAGCCCTTTGCCACGAATTTCACCGATGATCTCAAAATCTTCTGCCATTTTATTCAATTCCGCAGCTAATTTTTTGCCCAATACAGCAGCACGCCTTGGTAAATCATCCTGTAAAATACCGTCGATGGTCGCCAAAGCTCCAACGCAAGAAAGCGGGTTTCCGCCATGGGTAAAAGTGTGCGCCGGAGGACTCCAATCAGGAGACTCCATAATTTCTGCTTTCGAAACAAGGGCACTTATGGCCATGCCACCTCCAAGACCTTTGCCCAAAACCAAAATATCCGGCTCGATTTTCTCTTCGCTAACAGCAAACATTTCGCCAGTTCTTCCCATGCCTGTTTGAATTTCTTCAGCGACAAATAGAATACCTTCTCTCTTGCAAATGTTTGCCACTTTGCTTAAGTATCCTTCTGGAGGCACTATCATACCGGAATCCCCTTGTACTGGTTCTATGATCAATCCGGCTACCTGGTCTCCTGACACTTCGGTTTTTAGAACTTGTTCGATCGAATCGACACAGGCAAAACCACAGTTTTTCTTTTCCAATCCGAGAGGGCATCGGTAACAGTCTGGGTATGGAAGATGGTGGATGCCTGGCAATATGGGCGGAGAACCTTTTTTCATTCCAGGATCGATTGCGCAAAGATTGTGTGCACCAACCGTCACACCATGATACGCCCCTCGAAAAGAAAAAAACTGGGAGCGTTTGGTATATGTGCGAGCAAGGTGGTACGCACCGTCGCAAGCATCCGATCCAGAGAGTCCATAGGATGTTCGCTTGGAAAAATCACCTGGAGTAATCTCTACTAATTTTTTCGATAGCGATGTAACGGGTTCGTGGTACACATAGCCAATATTATAACACAAAAATTTGTCCAGCTGTGCTTTCACCGCTTCTACCACAGACGCTGGAGAGTGCCCCAGTACCACAGTAGCTGCGCTTGCTAAAAAATCGATGTACTCATTGCCATCAACATCCCAGACCTTGGAGCCTTTTCCTTTGTCGATGACAAATGGAAAATAAGGCATCCTCGCTGCACGTGAAAGTAGTTTTTCATCTTCCGCAATGGTTTTCAAGCATTTGGATATATCCTTCTCCATTCCTGCTTCGAGCTGGCGAAGATTTTTCATTAATGTCTCTACTTGAGAATCTTTTCCTTGCATCAAATCAACCTTAATTTTTGTCAAAAAATTCTTGAATGCCATCGAGCACTTTATCCATCACCTCTTCTCTTGCATTGTACCCCATGTGCCCTACCCGAGACATGCGATCTTTATTTTTTGCATGCCCACCAGCAATCAATATTTCTTTTTCCTCTTTTAAGAACGAAAGCAAATTTGGCGACGTACATTTTTCAGGAACCAGAAAAGAAGTTACGGTTTCCATTTCCGCTCCCGGAGTCGTACAAAAAAGTGTTGCGCCCAGCTCTTGTATTCTTTCTCTAAAATAGGCAGAAACACGTGTATGGCGTTCGAAACAATTTTGCATTCCTTCGGCGTGAATCTCGTCTAATGACTTTTTCAAACTATAAAAAACATTGACAGGTAAGGTCACAGGAAACGGATGCCAAACACCCCACTCGTCGATGGCGTCTTTCCACACTCTTAAATTGTGATACCACCCGGGAATCTCTTCTCGATCTGGCATGGCATTGTACCCAAAATCACTCACTGAAATAAAACTTAATCCAGGGGAAGCACTTACTCCTTTTTGCGATGCCGACATGCAAAAGTCGATATTCAATTCATCGACATTCACATCCATGCCGCCAAGTGTCGCTACTGCATCGACAATAAGAACCCGCTCTTTTTCTTTCACGGTTTTGGAGATTTCCGTAATGTCATTAGCAACACCTGTGGAGGTTTCTCCGTGTACAATGCCCACAATAGAAACTTCCGGGTGTTTGTTTAGAAAATCCGAAACAACTTCGGGAGAAATGGCTTGGGAGTATTCTACCGAACAATTCAGCACTTTTCCAAAGTATGCTTTTGCAATTAGAACCATCCGATCGCCAAAAAAGCCATTGCTGAAAATTGCAACTGTTTTATCTTTTGAAGCCAGCGAACAAAATGCAGATTCTATAGCACCACTACCCGATGAAGGGATTGTGAAAATATCATTTTTAGTTTGAAATAATTTATGCAGGCCCTTTTGAACTGGATTGTAAATAGTGTCGATCCACTCCATTCCATAATGCGGAATTTGAGGATCAACCAATGCCTTGTATGCGGCAGGAGATATTTGCACAGGACCAGGCGTGCACATTAAATAGTTTTTCATAGATGTCACATTTCCTTCCTTTAAAATTTTTAATTGATTATCCCTACTCTTTTACAATTTCACTATTCGTGAAAAAGCCCGCCATCTAAAGAACAGCTTTTTCTTACCAAGCGCTTAGGTTTTTTTACTTCTTGGTCATCTCGATGATGTCGCCAAAAATACCAACTTCTTTTCACAATTTTCTGGCATATTTCAAAAGATCTTCTACCACATCAATCTTTTCAAAACGACCGATTTAACGAGTTTCAAGCAAAGCTTGCAGAAAGCCGATTGGTCCTGCAAAAAGAGTATCGTAGCTATTTTTCTGTAAATTTTTGTCGTTGTTGTTTGACTGGTTTTCAACTAAAAATATTATATCTAAAACCAAAAGTGGTATTTTATCAGACGCACAAAATACAGTGATTCACACGAACGAATTATCCAACAAACATGAAATATTTGATAAGG
>VAPM010044136.1_pt1 | contig 34851 bp, 34 predicted proteins | sample 3395091 | NCBI WGS metagenome assembly VAPM01 (sample SAMN08290445, study PRJNA428436) | hydrothermal vent metagenome | isolation source: Deep-sea hydrothermal vent chimney 3 | place: Pacific Ocean: Juan De Fuca Ridge
AATAAATGATAATGGCGGAGAGGGAGGGATTCGAACCCTCGGTAGGCTTGTGACCTACACACACTTTCCAGGCGTGCTCCTTCAACCACTCGGACACCCCTCCGTATTTAACGCATCGAGGGGGGAGTTTAATTAACTTCCTTTAATTTATCAATCCGAAACAACATAAGCAATTGTTTTAACTGAACATATACTATTTAACTCAATTAAAAAAAAGGAACTTATGCGTATCTACATACTCAATATATATTATATGAACCCAAATAACAGCTCGTTAAACTGTACAGGCAGGATCTATGCCCCCGGCTGAAAGACATAAAACGTTGTTACCCTATTTAGTCGACAATGACTTGAAAATGGTGCCAGCACGTCGCTTATTAAAAGAACGTGCTCACGTTGACGACAACTACATCAATCGCAATATGATAGGTGTCATAGCAAGCGTACCGCCTTTTGACGGCGACGACTTATCCGGTACAGGTTTCAAGGCAGGTGGCTTTTTTATCTCTCGTTTTGTGACGGAATGCACAGTAACCACCAACACATCAGCACTAGCACACCGTCAAGGAGGTCATGACTAACGCTATCGTAAGCTGATTGATGTGAAACCTCTCACATTTTTATACTCTGCTATTACGATATGCAATCTTCCTTACCGACATAACGAGAGAGTGCTTCATAGCAACACCATGAACCGAGAGGAAGGTAAAAAATGATCTCTATTGAAAATGAAGAAAAGCTGACAAAATTAAATGACTCTGAGCTAGTCAAATATGCAATGAAGCACCTGAAAATGGCCTATGATGCCAAAGGAAGTACAATTGATCATAGCGGCGAAGAAAAATTACAGGATATTCTTGATTGTATTTTCATGGAATGCCTTGATCGTGATAAAGAATGGATTTTTGATAAAGCTCAGGAAGGTTGCTTTAAAGATATTGCGCCATCCTGCACTGTACCAGGACACTCTGAACTGGCATAAACCATCAGAGTGTAAAATGTAGAAGAAAAAATAATGCTACACTAGTATTTTTTGGAGGCTTATTCACGGCTATGCGGTTGCTACTATGCTGTGCTTTACTATTCGTATTATTAGTCCATTCTAGCCTGGCTGCTGTAGATTTACCTCAAATGGGGGACACCTCAGGCACGATCATCTCACCGGAAGAAGAGCGCCGTTTAGGTGAAGCGTTCATGCGTGCATTGCGCCGCTCCGTTAAAATCATCGACGACACAGAAAGTAACGAATACATTCAATCATTAGGACAACAAATTGTATCTCACGCTAATCATCGCGGGAAATTTACCTTTTTTCTAATCAACGCCCCGTCCATTAATGCTTTTGCCGCACCGGGGGGGTACATCGGCATTCATACTGGATTGGTATTAGAGACACAATCGGAAAGTGAGCTGGCTTCTGTTATTGCCCATGAAATTGCGCACATCACCCAACGCCATTTACCTCGAGCCTTTGAACAAGCATCGAAATTAAGCTTGCCCACTGCTGCGGCACTTGTCGCGGCACTCATCCTGGGACGCAATAGCTCTCAAGCGACGGAAGCTATACTTGCAACAGCACTGGCAGGTAGCCAACAAAGTCAAATTAACTTTACCCGGAGCAATGAAAAAGAAGCGGATCGTATAGGTATGCAATTACTAACGGATGCGGGCTTTAACCCAAAAGGCATGCCTCAGTTTTTTAGTCGCCTTCAAAAAGCATACCGTTTTTACGAAAATAATTTACCTGAATTTCTCCGCACTCATCCGATCACATTATCCCGAATTTCAGATTCGGCTAATAGAGCGGAGCAATACCCAGCATTCAAAGGGAAAAATCTAACGAGTTATGATTTTTTTCAAGCCCGTATTCGCATACTGAGCAATCCATCATCAAGCGATAACGTAAATTATTTTAGAAAAAAAATAAGAGATAATCCAAAATCACGCCCGGCAAGATATGGTTATACATTGGCACTCACCCAAAATGGAAAGCTCAATACAGCCTTGATAGAAGCTCAAGCCTTAGTTGAGAATGACCCTGAAAACATTGCATTTATTTTGGCCAAAGCACAAGTGCTTCTCATGCAAGCTGCATATAAAACTGCTATAGAGCAACTACAAAAAGCTTTATTACTTTACCCAAAACATAATGCGTTGACCTTTCTCTATGGAGAAGCGTTAATTAAAAACAAAAATTATGAAACCGCGCGCCGAGTATTGCAGTCACAACTCCATTACACAAAAAAAAATCCTAACCTATACCGGCTCTATGCACGAGCAGCAGGAGAGGGAGGACACGCAGCAGACTCCTATCAAGCCTTATCTGAGTATTATTATTTAATTGGAGACACAAGCACTGCTATACAGCAGCTTCAGCTTGCTGTGAACTTCAACCAGGGAGAAAATTTTTATCAATCCGTACGAATCAATGCACGCATCCGCGAACTTAAACTTGAGTTTGAAGAAACATTGAAAAGAAGTCATTGAAGAATCTACGCCTGATCACACCCCTGTTTGAGGTTCAAATTTCGTGAATATGGGTTCATGCTATAACTGACAGGAAATGTAAGGACGAGGGGAAGCACGCCAGAACGTTTGACATGCCCTGTAACAATCAATCCGCTGGAGAGACGAGAGGAGAAGCTAAATCCATCACATGGTGCTCTCTCCGCCACTGCTGACTTAATCGCTCAGCTTCATCAATTTCAACCACTGACATTTTAGGTTTAATAACATCCAGCCCTTCCTGCGCCTTAGTTGCACCAGCATGAACCGCTAAACTATACCATTTATAAGCTAATACATTATTTTTATCGACACCATGCCCAAGAAAAAACATTCGACCTAAGGTTTCAAAAGCAGCGGAATGCCCTTGATTCGCTGCTTTATTAAGCCACTTTGTCGCTTGCAAATAATCTTGCCCAACGCCCAAGCCCAGATAGTAGAGCAAACCCAAGTTACTTTGTGCTCCAGCGACACCTTGATCTGCTGCTTTTTGATACCAAAAAAAGGCCTTCTTGTTATCCTGTCGACCCCGCACACCTTTTTGATATAACACACCCAGATTATTTTGTGCTAATGCATGTCCCTGCCTAGCTGCTTTAATATACCATTCCACCGCCTGAGCCTCATCTTGCACCACGCCCATTCCTTTGTGATAAAGCAAACCCAAGTTAAATTGCGCTGCAGCATAATCAGAACGAGCCGCCTTTCTATACCAATTTGCAGCTTCTTTATAATCTTTGCTAATGCCAACGCCTTGCTGATAAAACACACCTATACGATTGTTTGCCATAGCCAATTGCTCGGGTGACATCTGACGTTTGAGTAAAATAATTTCTTTCTTTGCCTCACCAAACCCGGCTTGAGATGCAAGATACAACCAAGCTTCAGCAGCAACATAATCTTTTTCTACACCTTGTTCACCATTGACATAGAGCAAAGCTAAATTATATTGTGCGCGCGCATGTCCCTGTGTGGCAGCAGCGGTGTACCATTTTGCTGCTTCAACGTAGTTCTGCCCCACGCCTTCGCCTTTGGCATACAATTGACCCAAGTTATTCTGCGCTGTAGGATGACCTCGCTGAGCGGCACTAAGATACCAGCGCGCCGCTTCTTTTGCGTCTTTTTCTACGCTCCAACCACGATGATACATCCATCCCAATTTAGCTTCCGTTTCAGCCAATTGCCGTGCCGTCATTTTTGTACGCAAGTTTTGTACGCCTAAAACCGCATCTTCATGACCCGCAGCTGCCGCTAAATTTAGCCATTTATAGGCCACTTCAAAATTTTTAGCTACGCCTAAGCCATTGGCATATAAAAACCCTAAATTATTCTGCGCCGCAGGCAAACCTTGATCTGCGGCCTTGCGATACCATATCACTGCTTTTCTATCATTTTGAGGGGCACCTTTACCTTCATGGTATAGCTGGCCAACATAAAATTGAGCTTGAGCATCTCCCGCAATTGCCACAGGTTTTAGTAAATCATAGGCTTTACTAAACTTTTTGGCTCGATAAGCTTTTACACCCTCGTCCAGAGAATCAGCCCATACCCAGCTCTGAAAACCTAAACACAAGCTCAGTACCATAATCAATTTAAGCAACTGCATAATATAAAGAAACCTCGCATAATACTCGTAACATGGTAACGCGTACTCAGGTATTAAACACCTGAAAGCGCGGCGTTACTATAGATCTGGATTTTTATCGCGCTCCAGCCACGGTTAACAAATCAACAATCTCAGGGTAACCATTAATAGAGGCTTCTTTTAATGCCGTTTCACCATTACGACTGATGGCATTGACGTTAGACCCAGCCTCTATAAGCAATTTAACAATTTGATTATGTCCACCACGCGCAGCGTAAATGAGTGTCGTCATCCCCGTGGTACCAAAGACCTTACCCTTTCTACCTTGCACATCCGCCTGCTGAGTGAGATTAGGATCCGCATTGTACTTCAACAACGTGTACGTTAATCGCTCATTGCCATTGCGCGCCGCAACCATAAGTGGAGATAAACCTTCGATATCATGAAGGTTGGGCTCAGCACCCGCCGTAAGCAGCACATCAACAACCGGAATATAGCCCCGTTCTACCGCCCACAATAACGCCGTTTTATTTAAAAACCCTTGATGATTTGGGTTCGCTTTCCATTTCAACAAAAGTTGTACCACTTTTCGGTGCCCAGCCTGAGCAGTAACGATTAAAGGTGTATTTCGCCCCATGACTTCCAGGGCGTTGGTCATGGAAACCGTCAGCTTTTCAATTTCCAAGGTATCTGGAGCCACGCCTGCAGCCAACAACTGACCCACAATATCCAGCTGACCTTCCACAGCCGCGACAAAAATCGGCATATCACCTCGACGATTGGCGAACCTAACATCAGCACCACTCACGATCAAATACTCTACAATTTTTGAATGCCCTTTCCTAACAGCAACCAGCAACGCCGTATCGCCCTTCGATGCACTTTCCATGAGTTCATGATCTTTTAATGACGCCGCACTTGCTGCAAACGCCCATTTTTTAAACCCGACAGGCACAAGATTAACGTCAGCGCCTTTAGCAATGAGCATTTTTACTGCGCCTAACTGGTTATCAAAGGTTGCAGCCAACAAAGGGGTTATTCCACCTCGGTTCTTTACATTAGGACTGGTCCCCTGATCGATCAGGGTTTCAATTTTTTCAATATCGCCCATACGCGCCGCTTTAATCAATGCAGCATCTTCGCTCAAGCTCGTATAGGCACGTTCCATACGCGCACCGGCATTTTGTAATATTTTTTTCAGACTTGAATCAGATCGACGTTGCGCGATAGAAAGCGCGGACTCGCCGCGTTTATTGCGAAGATTAGGCTGTGCATTTTTGCTGAGTAACAAACTGGCTAGCCCTTCCCAATTTGCGTCCGTCATATCCTGTGCATGGTCAGCCACATACATAAGCGGGGTATAACCACTGGTTGATGCAGAGACCGCTTGTGTATTTTTTCGATTAGGGTCTGCATCATGATCAAGCAGTATTTGTGTCGCCTCAAGATGACCATTACGTACCGCATAAAAAAGTGGTGACTCACCTTCATTATTAAGATCATCAACATTAGCCCCTGCGTTAAGCAATGCGATCATCGTCACCGTATCACCATTTGCTGCGGCACTCATCAGCGCCGTTAGTGCACTTGATGTTTTTGCATTCACCTCCGCTTTTGCGGCAATCAGCTTTTTTACAACGTCATAATACCCCCCCTCTGCCGCAGCGATTAAAGCCGTATAGTCTCTGCTATCACGAGCATTAATGGTAACTTGATTGTCCAATAAAAATTGAACCACATCGTCATGACCATAACGCGCAGCTAAAACCAACCGCTTTGGACTCAGAGGATCAATCGCTTTAGCCACCGCCACATCATAGGAGTCTGGCAGAACGCCTGTCGATACCGATGGTACTTTTTTTTTCTGTACTGTCGGGGGTAATTCTACGTCTTCACCCTGCTTAGTTAATAGCTGTAAATTTGTACAGCCGACTGTCATCCAGTGAATAATTAGAAGTATTGAAATATTGATGAGTTGCCGGGACTTTTTTATTTTTTTCATCGCCACCCCTTAAAACAAAATGATAATGTCCAACATTGCCATCTGGTACCCTTAAATCAATACGAAAAGGCTAATTCCTACTATAATGCATAGACATTACTGACGCAAATAAGAGACAGAATGCTTGATCCCATAATCATGTTCACGATGCCTCTAAGTCTTCAGCCACAAACACGTGCCACTGCTTAATTTATTAATCGCCTGCAAACGATCACGATGAGCCCTTATTTCTTTTTCATCTGCAAAAATAACTTTAATTTGAGCTCTATTTTGATCCAATTGGTAATGCTCCCCATCGCCGTGCTCTTCCTCTTGAGAAACCAATGACAATGTTGTCTGTCCTCCAGTCATAGCAAGGTAGACATCACTCAGAATCTCGGCATCTAATAAGGCGCCATGTAATTCTCGCTGTGAATTGTCTATAGCATAACGTTTACAAAGTGCGTCTAGGCTATTTCGTTGCCCCGGATGCAAGCGACGCGCCATAACCAGGGTATCCAAAATCTCGCATTGCTTATCTATAGGAGAAACAGGTTCACCTAATAATATTAATTCATGATTAAGAAAGCCAACATCAAAAGGCGCGTTGTGAATAACTAACTCAGCACCCACTACAAAATCCAAAAACTCTTGAGCAATGTCTGAAAAACGGGGTTTATCAACCAGAAATTCGTTAGTAATGCCATGAACTTCCATCGCACCGTCATCAATTTCTCGATCAGGTTGAATATACTGGTGATAGGACTTGCCCGTGCGCCGACGATCAATGATCTCGACACAACCAATTTCAATCACTCTATGCCCTTGTTCAGGCTCCAGTCCTGTTGTTTCAGTATCTAATACTATTTGACGCATTCGTCTATACCAAGATTAGCCAAGGCATCAGCCTTTTCATTGCCAGGGTGGCCTGAGTGGCCTTTCACCCAAAACCAGGCAACATGATGTCGCCCTACAGCGGCATCAAGGCGCTTCCACAAATCGACATTTTTCACGGGCTTTTTCGCGGCAGTCTTCCAACCCCGTCGTTTCCAGTTCACCAACCACTCATTAATGCCGTCTTTTACATATTTCGAATCCGTCGTCAGATCCACCTCGGAGGAAGATTGCAACGACTCAAGTGCGGCAATGGCGGCCATCAGCTCCATACGATTATTCGTTGTTTTTGGGTCTCCACCATACAACGTTTTTTCTTCATTCTTGCACTGAATCAACGCGCCCCACCCACCGGGACCCGGATTGCCTCGACAGGCACCATCAGTAAATATTTTTATTCGTTCAGACATCACTTTCCTTTTTTGAGTTTATTCTCGCCGCAGGTTCAACCCATTTTCCGACTAAACGCGACGGACGCCACGGTGGTTTAATCGGCGTCAATGTCGTAACTCGCTTACGAGCAACCAATACATACGCCCCGCCAACCCCTTTCCAATAACGTTGACCTAACCGTTCTAAAAATGAAAGACGTTTCATAATACGTACTTGCTTCACGGGGGGGCGAAAAAAAAATGTTTGTTCATGTACAATATCAAAACCCAATAATGCCAACCAATCTTTAATTCTAGGTAAGCTCAAAAAGCATCCACACCAAGGCGGCATCGCTTTTTTCATTTTTTTCCTGAACCAGCCCACCAACCCCCAGATACTCCAGGGATTAAACCCCAAAATGACCACGTGACCTTCGGGAATAAGTACCCGGTCAACCTCACGTAAAATTTCATGGGGGGTTCGTTCAAATTCCAGGGTATGGGGCAAAATGACCAAGTCAATCATATCTGACTGTATTGGCAACGCATCAGGATACGCAAACAAATGAATGGGTAAATCATCACTCCGCGCGGGATCCATGACAATTTGATGTGGGATACGGCTTGAAGCGAGCAAGTCGTTCCCCACCAAAAAACCAACCTGTACAGCATGATAACCAAACAGCGTATTGAGCACAGCATCGAGCTGTTCTGACTCCTGCGTCAGCAAACTTCGACCCAAGCTACTTTTATACCATCGACGCAAAGTTTGCCGAATTTCATTAATTTCAACACGTTTTAAAGCATTGTCCTGGTGTTTCGTACTCAACCTCAAATCCTTACCTCTCCACTCCTTATCCCACCTACATTGTACTCTTTTCTCAGACCACAAACGGTCATGTTAAAATTAAGTACTGTTCCGAACAGGGAAAAAACATGCTGCAAGTTAAAGCCATTCCTATTTTTGATGATAATTACTGTTGGCTCTTATCTGATGAGAAAACAAAAACCGCCATTGTTGTCGACCCAGGAGAGGCCACGCCCGTATTATCCATCCTAACCCAACAACAATACACCTTGGGTGCGATCTTTATCACTCATCGTCATCGTGATCACGTCGCCGGAATAGGCGCACTGCTTGACTATTTTAACGTTCCCGTTTACGGCCCCAAACAAGAAGATATTACTGGCGTCAACCATCGGGTAAAAGAACATGACGAAATCACGATCACTGGGATTGCTCATAAATTCAAAGTTTTCGATGTCCCTGGCCACACCCGAGGACATGTCGCCTATTATACTGAAAATAGCTTATTTTGCGGAGACACACTCTTTTCTGGTGGTTGCGGTCGACTTTCTGAAAGCACACCAGCACAAATGTTAACCTCTATCAAGAAACTTATCCGGCTACCTGCCGATACTAATATGTATTGCGCTCACGAATACACGGCGGACAATTTAGTTTTTGCCGCCACAGTCGAACCCGAAAATGCAGAGATACAGAAACGGATACAAACCGTCGCTCGGTTACGGGCAGCACAATTACCAACGCTGCCCTCCACTCTTCAGGTTGAGTTAGAGACGAATCCGTTTGTACGATGTCATACGCCAATCATTAAAGCTGCGGCTGAGCGCTATGCAAATCGGGTATTGGAAACAGAAGTGGCTGTTTTTTCAGTCATTCGGCATTGGAAAGATGTATTTTAATGATGAAAAAATTGAATCACACCGTACTAGTATTCAAATTCGCTATTTTATTTTTATTTCCGGTATCAAGTCATGCCGAGCCAAACGCAGCATCACTGAGTCACCATGCCCAGCAATCGCCTCCTCCCCAAGTCGGCTTTGATCTTTGGCAACGAATTCGCAACGGTTATGGCTTACCTAAGCACAGTAATACGGCAATAAAATCACATCAGCGTAGCTTTGCTCGCCACCAGGCAGATCTTAACCGGACTTTCGAACGGGCAAAACCCTTTCTTTATCACATTGTGAATGAAGTTGAAAAACGCGATATGCCTATGGAAATTGCATTACTTCCGGTCGTTGAAAGTGCTTTTCAACCCTTTGCCTACTCCCATGGTAGAGCCTCGGGAATTTGGCAGTTCATCCCCGCCACGGGGAAACGTTTTGGCCTAAAAATAGACTGGTGGTATGATGGTCGTCGAGATATTTTCGCCTCAACGGAAGCAGCTTTAAAATATTTAAGTCATCTTCACCGCTATTTTGATGGTGATTGGTTACTTGCGCTCGCGGCCTACAATTCTGGAGAAGGAACCGTATCAAGAGCCATAAAAAGCAATCAACGCCAAGGAAAAAAAACGGACTTTTGGTCTCTCAAACTGCCTAAAGAAACACGAGATTATGTTCCTAAACTCATCGCTCTAAGTACGATTATCGCAAAACCACAAAGATACAAGGTCAGCTTGACCCCGATAAAAAACCGCCCTGTTGTTATGCAAATTGATCTCGGCTCACAAATCGACATTGCCTTGGCCGCCGAGCTTGCCGGTCTAAGCATCGAACACATGTATCACCTCAACCCAGCAATTAACCGTTGGGCAACGCCTCCCCAAGGCCCGCATACTTTACTCCTGCCTCTGAAAAAAGCTAACAACTTCCAGCAAAAATTAGCCAATTTGCCGATTAAAAAACGCGTAACATGGAAAAGACATGAAATTCGATCAGGCGAAACGTTGAGCCATATAGCAAAAAAATACAACACCACCGCCAGCGTAATCAAGCAGGTCAATCGCATTCAAGGACAACTGATCCACATCGGGCATAACCTGATTATTCCCGTTGCACAACAGTCTCTGACCTACTATAAACTCAGCGCCAATCAACGCCACCTCAATACGGTGAAAAAACGCCGAGGAGATAGAAACATGATTCATATCGTATCCCAGGGCGATACCTTGTGGGATCTATCGAAAAAATATAACGTAAAAATGTCTTCTTTGGCGTCCTGGAACAGCATGGCTCAACGAGATCCGTTACGTATTGGGCAAAAACTGGTGATCTGGATCAACAGCACCAAACAAGACAACATAAAACGACCTCACGAAAGACCCAGACGTATTTATTACACCGTCAAAAATGGAGATTCACTCTCCAGAATCGCCGCCCTGTTCAACGTACGTATTTCCGAACTTAAAAAATGGAATACAAAAACCTTGCGCCAACGAAAATATCTGCAACCCGGTCAAAAATTAACTTTATACATTGATATTACACAAACTGCAGAGCATATATAGGAACAGACACAATAACTTCTTTTAAGAGGCAGGGGGATATATGAAGAATTACAACCTTGATCGGCTACATACCTCAAACGGAGATATTTCACCGGTCAATTATAAAAATTCTCAAATTAATATTTCCTGTTTAAGTTGACCAATACATTTTTTCAGGTATTGATCTGTGTACTATGAACCTCGTATTCAGCGGCGAGTTTATTTGCCGTATTGTTGCTCTTTAATGCTTCTAATGCTACCTTAGCCTTGCATTTTTTACTCAATTTCTTACGCTTCATCTCATCCCTTTTTTTAGCAGCGACTTTATCTTAAATTACTGTCCAAAATATAGGATCCACTATAGACTTAAAAACCGCATATGCTCGAAAACAAAAAAATAACGCCTAAAATAAAAAATAGATTAAGCAAACGTAGAATCAAATTGAAGATGAGCGTAAAAACACCTAAATTCGTAACGCCATGCGTATATTTGAATCTGATACAGATAACGAACAGGACATAACAAAAACCATGAGCGACCTTACTGAACATCTATCCGGCAAGTACTCCCTGCACCTCTACTTGCCCATGTCAAAAACTGCCAAAACATTTCGACAATTTTCAAGAAAAATCCGAGGTAAAACTCACCAACATACCCAACCGACTCAACTCCCTACCGTCAAATGGAACCAATTAATTGACAGTGAAAATTTCAAGCTCACCGACCTGAAAAAAAACAATGGTAATGTCCGCATCAGCGAATTAGGCATACTGTCCTTACTTGCAAAACAATGCGTCAATAATACAACCATTTTCGAAATCGGGACATTTGATGGCAGAACAACATTAAATCTAGCGATCAACTCTCCTGACCACTGCCACATAGTCACACTTGACCTCCCAAGAAACACCGAGACTAAATATAACGTTAATGATGGCGAAGTTCATTTTATCGACAAATCTGAATCAGGGACTCGCTACAAACAAACTTTATTCCACTCCGCCGCCTGTAAAAAAATAACCCAGCAATACGGTGACTCTGCCACCTTCGATTTTTCATCTTATCAGAGGCAATGTTCACTCGTATTCGTCGATGGGTCACATGCCTATGACTATGCCATGTCAGATAGCCGCCATGCCCAAAACATGGTGAGACCAGGCGGGATTATTATCTGGCATGACTACGGCATCTGGCAAGGGGTCACTAAGGCATTAGAAGAGATTGAAGCAGCTGAAAAACTAGGGCTAAAACACATAGATGGAACCAGCCTGGTTTACTGGAGAAACCCCGCTCAATAATATTGATCCCTTTCGTACCGATCCCACCACAGATAACAAACCTCTGATCATGGCCTCCCCAAATACCTTTTCATCGTATTCTAAACTGATAGTTATTGTACTATCGAATAACCTTTTTAGTCATTTTAAACCATGATACAAGGTAAGTATGAAATTTCGACGACGATTAAAATCACTGACGACAAGTTCCTATCGAACCCAGCCCACATTCTCGACCATCGACCCATATCGTTTTACTTAGAATAGCCTGAGAAAAATTAGCACCGCGTAGTTTCGCGCCTGTCAAATCAGCATAAGACAAGTCCGCTGCGCTTAAATTGGCTTCTTTAAGATTCGTTTTTTGTAAACTTGCACCTTTTAAATTCGCATGACTAAGGTCAGAAGCACGAAAATTGACATAGCTTAAATTTGAATAGGATAAATTTGCTTTTAGCAAGACCGACCCACTCAAATTGGCATTAGATAGGTTGGCATTACGAATATCAGCGCCTGACAAATTTGATTCAGGATATGATATTCCTGCTAACTGACAGTTTGCCCAAACAATGCCTGGTTCAGGTTGAACTAAACAATTCGTTTTTTCATTGATCTCAGGCGCGGGGATATAGATAAAAGAGAATAGCATGACAGCAACGACTAAAAATATAATCGTGAACCCCTGTATACGCTGCCGTCGTTTATATTGTTTTTGCAAGTTTTTTCTATTATTTCGAGATGCATCCAGGCGCTGGTCTCTTCTCTTTCGGTAATCAATTTCACCTGTATTTTCTAAATCTCGGCGATCCGTAGTTAACCTTGCCTCCTCCCGCTCAGCAACCCCCGTTTCGCGGCGATTACGAGAACTCCGCTCATCCGCCCAACGTTTAGACAGTACGATGCGCTCACGATTTACTGGGTCATCAAGATCACTCTTCATCACATCAGGAATCAACGACTGTAGCTCCGATACCGACTGCCAATGAAATTGATCCCGACTCAATTCATCATCAAGAAGAACTTGACCTAGTAATAAGCGTCGCGAAATAAGACGCCCAGGAAAAGGACCCGTAATTTTGTCCTTGCGCCGAACATACCAAACTTGATTAAGCACGTCTTTACCTGGTTTTTCGATATTTTGATTCATCATTCAGTCCTTAGTAAAGGAGCACATAATAACTTGTCATCGACAAACGCTTAGAATAACAAAGAGAAACGATGTCGAGTCAACTTTTTATTGACACGACAGGGTAAAGATATATAGCATTTTCCCGATACCGTACTAATACGGGTATTCACAATCCCCGTCAATATTCCGGAGATACAAATGAAAATTGGCCTTCCTTCTCACTCGCCATTATTGAGCTTATCGGAAGTCAAACCCGCACTCAATAACTGGAAAGTTGGACAAACACTACAAGCGATTGTTGTTGATCCGGGGAGAGCGAATAAGCAACAGATCATATTAAAAATCGGTACGCAACAAGTCTACGCTAGAAATGCACAAACACCTTTCCCCCCCTTATTTGAAGGGAAAAATTTAAAGCTAGAAATAATGAGCCTAAGCCCTGTCCCCGTACTCAAAGTTTTAGATGAAAGCAAAATAGAACTTAAAAATGAAATAATTAGAAACTTTCTGCCTAGGCAAGCAGCTTACCCTTCATTACTAGCCAGTTTACATGCTTTGTCAGCACCTAAAACAAGACTCCAAGAAAAAATACCCGTCCCATTACAAGTCATAATAAACAAGCTCATAGATCAGCTACCCACCCCAAATTCTGTTAGCTCACCCCAAGGACTTAAATCTGACTTAAATAATTCGGGTATTTTTTTTGAACAGAAAATACTACAAAAACAAGATCCGTCAGACAAACCCACTGACGTCACAAAGGACTTTAAATTTAACTTGTTAGCACTGGCTAATGGAATCAAGCAACAAATAGCCAAAGAAGGAAAAACAGATCCCCCCTCTTTCGTACCGCAGTCACTCACACCTGTGGGTCGTCCGCTAGCTCAAATCCACACTGCATCACAAACGTTCCCCTCCTCGTTGGTAAACTCGCTAAGCAGTTCCGTATCCAAAGACCTAATGGAAGGTAAACCACTGACTGTTGCCATGCCCAATAGTGAAAAAAACAACCCCCTACCACCGATGCATCATACCCCGGTTGTCGCTCAAGGAAAAGTTTTCGACTCATTAGCGAACACACCCGGAATCAGCTCATTACTGTCCGAACTGTTTGAACTCGTCGACGGAGCCTTGTCGCGTCTACGCTTAACCCAGTTAGCCAACACTCCAATGGATACAAATGTTGTCTATCTTTTCGAACTCCCCGTAAAAAACCAAAATGGCATTGATGTTATCAATCTAAAAATTGAGCAAGAACATGGCAATAAAAAACATAAAAACCAGCAAGGATGGAACATTACGCTAGCCTTTAATTTTGAAGAATTAGGCCCGGTCTATGCCCATATCACGTTACGTGGCAAAAAAGTAAATACCAATATCACCTCTGAATACCACACTACGAAACTATTATTTGAAAAACACATGAATAGACTTAAAGAAAGTCTTAGCCAAGCAGGCATGGAAATCAATAATCTATGCTGTACTCAAGGAAAAATTGAGAAACGCAATCTAAAAACCCATATCAACCCAATTCTGGATACGAGAGCATGAACAATAATTATTCAAAAAATACAGCAGTAGCACTCACCTGGGATGGCAATATTGCACCCATCATTTCAGCTCAAGGGCTGGATTCTGTGGCTGAAAAAATCATTGCGCTCGCTGAAGAATACAACATACCGTTACATGAAGATGCCCAACTCGCCCAATTACTCATGACATTGGAAATTGGCGAAGAAATCCCTGAGGAACTCTACATCGTCATAGCTAAAGTCATCGCCTTTGCTTACTATGTATCAGGAAGAACATCCGTTTTTGAAAAACAAACATTCTAGAAGGCTGCTCATAAAAAGTAGAAAATATCCCAGCCACAGCATCGTCCGATCACCCCTATACCCATTTCATTTTATGGCGAAACCATGAAATAAGACACGTTTCTCACATCTAACATTCAAGCACCACCAAGATCTGTCGAAAAACTAATATAGAAACCAACTGTCTGCGATATCGCACCAAGATAAGGGACGTACCCTCAATAACTTCCTTGTTTGGCGCTCAGATTTAGTTCGTTCTGATTGCAGAAGTGTGAGCATGAAAGCAGGAGATAAGACGATGTTTATCTCTGAGCACGGTGCCTTGATTACGACCATTTAAGAAATTTTTAAACATATTCGTAGCTGTGCAGATAAAGAGAGAGAAAATATAGATGAAGCTAGCTATTGGTTTTCGGCCTGTTTTTTTTTGGTCTTTATCCTTATTATTCATTGCCTGTGGCGGTGATGATGGTGAGTACAACACACTACCACCTTCTGAAAAGCCTCTATCTTCCGGTAAAATAACAGGGCAGGTTTTTAATGGAATAAGCGGTGACTCGGTCTTTGCAGCAACGGTGAACGCAGATGGAAAAAGTACAAAAACGGCAAAGGATGGTAGCTACACACTGTCGAACGTAACCCTCAGTGATCGAATTATGGTTACTGTTTCTACCCCCGGTTTTGCTGACCAATCAAAAATTACCCGTATATCAAGCTCCTCTCCAAATGCAAGTCTGCCCATAAGTATATTGCCCATCGGGCTGACTCAGGAGTTCAGTCCAAATTCAGCACAAATACTGACCGTTGCCGACTCTTCTGCTCGTGTTATTTTAGCTGAAAGTTCTCTGGTACAAACCAATGGCAACGCACCAAATGGTAATGTCACCGTTAATTTAACCGTAATCGATCCCACTGTGGATATTGAGTGGATGCCAGGTAATATGCAAACTAACGTCAATGACGAAGCACTTTCACCAATAGAAAGTTTTGGCGCCATTCTAATCACGTTTACAGATTCTAAAAATAACAAACTGAACCTTGCACAAGGAAAAAACGCCACTATTCGCATCCCTCTTGCTGATAAAACAGGCAACCCACCCTCGACCCTTCCTTTATATTTTTATAATAAAGACAATAGTTTGTGGGTGAAAGAAGGTCGCGCTGCATTGGTTTTTGACCCTGCAGGCCATTATTACGAAAGCACTGTCAGTCATTTTTCCACTTGGAGTGCTGGCACGCTCTATCCCCAAGTACGAATCAACGGCTGTATAGAAAACTCGTCATCTGAACGCATCACAGGCGTAAATATCACCTCCGTCGGTGATAATTATTCTAGCACCACTTCGACGGTAACGAATTCCTCCGGTCATTTTTCCATTATTGGAAAATCGAATGCTTCCGTATTGCTATTTGGTTCAAGAGCGGGCAAAAAAACCAACACCGTTAAGTTGCAAATGACCGAAGTAGATACCACAATAGAATCCTGTCTTGTCCTCCCCACCGGTGACGAAACTGGCGATACGGCGGTCTCAATAAAATTAAGCTGGGGCGAGAGCCCATTAGATATAGATGCTTATTTCATAGGCCCCAGAGGCATCCGCATTCGGTTCGACTTTTCAGGAAGTTTAGTAAGTTTCCCATTTTCACGACTTGACGTTGATGACAAAGACAGCTTTGGCCCCGAAGTGATTACTATTTTTAAATTTCCTGTTGCGGGTACTTATCGTTATTTAGTCAATAATTACAGTCGAACATTTACAGCAGAAACTACCGAAGGAATCACCGGATCACCGACAAGAGTTGAACTTAACGTCAATGGCGAAATTACGCTCTTTACTCCCCCAACGGGAGAAAAAAATAATCATCTAACTTGGCATGTTTTTGAATTCGTAGTTGCTGATGATGGTCGTTTTAGTGTAAAACCTATTAACACATGGTCAGATTCCGAACCTTAGAAAGAAAAATTAAATAACTTATGCAAGTGGTTCACAAATTTTATTTTATTTGAATATTTTGATTGCCTACAGGAATGTAGGTAAAATGCGTAAGCAGGACGCGGAAGCTTTGAGAAAAACGCAGCTCTAGTGAGCTAAAGTGCGTATTTTTTGATTGAAGAACGTTCAAGGAGGAGCCGAAATTGTGATGTCAGATGAACAAGTTATTTATTTACAGTCCCTTAACACTATAAATAAATATTAACTATATCCATGACGTTATAGATTTAGAAACGTACACGTTCTAATATTTATTAGAAATACTTGCTAGTATCAGCTCGTTTTATCCTTGCGGTACATCCTTAATAATAATTCAGCCTCATCGTGCACTAAACCACAGCTCTCAATTAACTCGTCAATGCCCGCACCTTTTTTGGCGAGTTTGATGGCGTGTTCATAGGATTGTGAAATCGGGTCGCGTAAATCTAGTTCGTTAAGGCGTTCATCTAAACGCTTCATTTGCTGGTCAATCTTTCCGAGATGATCACCCATGCCAGCAGCACCGGTCAGCAATGCACGGACATCGGCTTGCACTCGCTCTACACCGCGGCTCTGTTCACTGATTATACTTTTCATACGTTGTAATTCAGCTTTCAAATACCATGAAAAACCAAATAACACAAACAAAGTAAATGACAAAACAGTGATAACAACGAATTCAGTATTCATACAAAATCATCTCATGGATACTCAAAAAATAAGCACGTAATATAAGTACCTCCTCCTAAAAACCAGCTCCGCCACCCAACTCATCTTCTGTAAGAAACTTATTTAAATCAACTAAAATCAGAAGTTCTTCTTCTCTGTTGCAAACACCTTGTATAAAGCGTGAGCTTTCTTCATTTCCTACATTTGGCGCAGGCTCAATTTCTGATTCTCTCAGGTAAACAACTTCCGAAATACTATCTACCAAAATACCAACCACTTGGTCAGAGGATTCAATAATTAAAATACGCGAGGCATCATCGACATCTTTCTGTGGCAAGCCAAAACGTGCTCTCGTATCCAGAACCGTTACGACATTTCCACGTAGGTTAATGATACCTAAAACGTAACCCGGCGCACCCGGCACAGGTGCAATTTCAGTGACTCTGAGCACCTCTTGTACCTGCATAACATTAACGCCATAGATTTCGTCATTTAACTGAAATGTAACCCACTGCAACATAGGGTCATCTTGATCCTCAGATTGCGTTGTAATTTTGATTTGACTCATTACCTTCCCTCTATGTCTAGCTCTTGAATTTAACGCCATTAACTTGACGACAATAAACCGCACATCTCAAATATGCATGGTTGATGCCATAATATACCCATGGTGATGGAAATTTGGCTCTTATTCATCACGGTTGTAGTGACGTGCTTTTGCGTAAAAACGATCAATATCGATCAAACTATAAGCCTTTTTCGGTAGCATACCCGCTAACCAGCCATGCTTTTTAAATGACTCACGCCATAACACATCCGTTCGGCTGACAATAATTTCCTCATCTATTCGCTCACAAACCAAACCCCACTTTCCGGAGTCAAACACAATCAATTTCTGATAACATCGTTGATTTAAATAATACGATTTTTTTGGATGATCCTTTGGTATTACCATCATTGCGGTATCAAAGACCAGTATTTTTTTGCCATTGAGATTGCGGACACCCAACAAAATATTCTTGTCGTGCGCAGTGAGTTCCTGTTCCGCCCAATCTAATACACAATGAATACGCTTCCTGGGCAACACTAATTTAAGACCAGACACATCAATAGGCAATAAATCAATATAATTTGAATTTTCTTTTTTCAATCCTTGTCGTTTCATGGTGTTCGCAATACCACTCAGTCCGTAGGTTAAAATGCTATCCTGAATATCGATATTCTCTCGATCTCTGGACTGCTCCCATAATCTATTCCATCCATGCGCTTGCAAACTCGTTACTCCCTGTTAAGAACGTGCACGTTCCTTACTCATCAGATGCTTTTTTTGTATCGGCATCGGGTGCAATTTTAACCTTAAAAGGATCGGCAATACTTATCCCTGGAATAACTGAAATTGTCCCCGTTTCTGTCACTGGGCGATGGCTAACATCAATGGGCTGCGTCCAGGCATTTTCACCCTCATTTTGCTGCACAGGCGGTTTTCCATTTTTCGCCATGGAAGCAAAAACCAAATCTTCACGTAACGACCCAGCCTGTGTTTGATTCAATACCATTACGCTGACTCGCCGATTCTTTATTCTACCTTCTGGAGTTGCATTATCTGCAACAGGTCTAAACTCAGCATAACCAACTGCGGATAGTTGTGCAGGATGAACGCCTTTTTCTGCAAATAATCTGACTATCGTGCCTGCTCGGGCAGCAGATAACTCCCAGTTAGACGGATAGACTGCTGATTTTATAGGTCGATCATCCGTATAACCTTCCACTCGCATTAAATTTGGAAAATTTTTTAATACTTTAGCCAATTTGGTGGCGACATCCCTGGCCTCCCCGGATAAACGGGTTCCGCCTTGTTGAAACAGAAGTTCACTTTTAATTTCAATTTCAACATAGTCGTCCTCGTAACGAACCGAAATTAAATCTTCATTAATTAAGCGAGGTAGCGCATCATTGATGCGATCTGCAATTTCAGACATCGATGCGGCTGTGCCCTCTCCCGATGTTGTTTTATTTACTAATTGTGGCATGGGTAAATTAGGTGCAATCACAACGGTCGGAACTTGATCCAGAGCATGGTTGGCAGTGGGTGCTTTGGCCGGTTGCCCCACTTGAATGGGCATCAATGTTTTGTTCGACGAACGAAACGCTGCTGACAGTGAGTCTGACAGAACGCGGTATTTACCTTCATTGACTGATGATACTGAATACATCACCACAAAAAAAGCGAAAAGTAGTGTAATAAAATCGGCATAGGACACCAGCCAGCGCTCATGATTTTCGTGTTCTTCCGGTGCCTTTTTTCTTGCCACAATGGTATCACTCTAATGTAAATAACTTTGTAATTTTGTTTCAATATTTCTCGGATTCTCACCCTCTGCAATGGAGATTACACCTTCAATAATCATTTCTTTGAATTGACTTTGATCATGAATAATTAACTTCAACTTTGTCGCCATAGGTAAAAACAACATATTAGCCAAGCCCACACCATAAATGGTTGCAATAAATGCAACGGCAATACCACTACCAAGCTTTGAAGGATCAGCAAGATTATTCATAACATGTATTAAACCCATAACTGCCCCGATAATTCCTACCGTAGGGGTATAGCCACCCGCGGCTTCATAAACTTTGGCAGCCTGTAAGCTCAGGTGTTCTTTGGTGCTCAGATCAACTTCCATAATGCTGCGAATAGTTTCAGGCTCACTGCCATCAACAAGTAATTGCAAACCCTTTTTTGCAAATTCATCCGTTTCTGATTCAGATATGGTTTCTAAACCCAATAAGCCCTCTTTACGTGCAATATTGCTCCAATTCACAATTTTTTCTATCACCGCATGATGATCTTGTTTCGGCGGAATAAATACCCAGACTGACACCTTGATTGACAACATAAATATCTTCATCGGAAACTGCACCATAATTGCGCCCAGTGTACCGCCAGCAACGATCATAAAAGCCACGCCCGACATTAAGGAATCAGCATGTCCGCCTTCAAGATAGTTGCCTACTAAAATAGCAGCTAAAGCAACAATAATACCCATTACACTTAGTATGTCCATATACTATGCACCTTGGCGCAAACGCGCTCCGATTTCAGAAAGAGGTAAAATGGAATCACAAATCCCCGCATCAGCGACTGCGCCAGGCATACCGTAGACAACGCTGCTGCTCTCATCTTGCGCCCAAACGGTTCCACCTTTAGCTTTAATAAGTTGGCTCCCTTCACAGCCATCCCGCCCCATTCCCGTTAAAACGATCGCCAGCGTTTTTCCGGTAAAAACTTTTGAAACAGAACGAAAAGAGATATCGACACTGGGTTTATAGGTGTCATTTTCAGTGGCTTCTTTCAATCGAACAACAACCCCCTCTGTACCTTGATTTACCAAAGTGAATTGTTTTCCACCCGGCGCGATCAAAGCAACACCTTTTTGCAAAAGGTCATTATTTTCAGCTAACTTCACTTTTATTGCGCTTCCCTGATTTAATCTTTCTGAATAAATCCCGGTAAAGGCAGCGGGCATATGCTGAACCACAATAATAGGTAAGGGAAAATTTTCAGGTAATTTCTCTAAAATACTTTGTATTGCCACCGGCCCACCCGTTGATGCAGCAATAGCCAAAAGTCCATATCCTTGAGCACTTAAGCAAGAGGGCGTTTGGCTTCCTTTAAAAACATTTATTTTTCGTTTGCCAATGTGCCTGCTATCAACCGCTTTTTTTGAGCTACTTTTTCGGCCTATATGATAAATTCGATGTCGCAATACACTTGCTGCCAGTGCGAAATTGCTTGCAATATCTTCAAATTTTTTAGGAAAAAAATCTACCGCCCCCGCCTCCAGAGCATCCAGAGTTACTTTAGCACCTGCCGTCGTCATTGAAGAAAACATCAGAATGGGTGTTGGCTTCCTTGCCATGATTTCTCTAACTGCAGAAATACCATCCATTATCGGCATTTCAACATCCATTGTGATGACATCAGGAGCCAGCTTATTAACCATGGCAATGGCCTCTTGACCATTACTGGCTGTGCCTATAACCTCCAGCAAGGGGTCTGCATCTATAATTTCAGAGACACGATTACGAAAAAAACGTGAATCATCAACGATGAGAACTCGCACAGTCACTCTATACTCCTTTTTGTACCGCCTGATTTATGCCCTCGTCCCATATCTTTCCATTAATCCAGGCATATCAAGAATCAAGGCAATACGGCCATTCCCTGTAATAGTGGCCCCCGCCAGGCCTTTGGTTCCCTGTAAACCAGAGCCCAGTGGTTTTATAACTACTTCTTCCTGGCCAATCAATTGATCAACCACAAAGCCAACATGCTGTGAACCATAATTCACAACGACCACATAACCCTCTGCAGGAGGCTCTGCGTATTCAGCGCCTTCCACTAACCATTGCCTTAAAAAAATCAAAGGAATTGCTTTTTCACGAACAATGACTACTTTTTTGCCATCGACCGTACTGGTACGCGCTGTTTCATTATCAAAAATTTCAATCACATTTGCTAAAGGCAAAGCAAATATTTGATCCGATAACTTAACCATTAACGTCGGCATAATGGCCAGCGTCAAGGGGACTTTTATGGCAATGCGACTCCCCTTCCCCTTTTCAGAGTCGACATCAATCGTACCATTGAGCTGCGTAATTCGTGTCTTTACAACATCCATTCCGACACCCCGACCCGAAATATCAGATATTTCGCTCTTGGTAGAAAAACCGGGCATAAAAATCAAATTATAAGCGCCATGGTCATCAAGACGGTCAGCGGCTTCCTGATCAATCAATCCTTTTTCAACAACCTTGTCACGCAAAAATTGAGCATCCATCCCCGCGCCATCATCTTCGATGACCAATAAAATATGATCCCCTTCTTGTTCTGCCGAAAGCTTGATGGTGCCATTTTCAGATTTACCTGACTTCACTCTGGTCTGCGTATCTTCAACGCCATGATCAACGGCATTACGAACTAAATGTACCAAAGGATCGGCTAAAGCCTCTACCAAGTTTTTATCAAGATCTGTCTCTTCACCATATAATTCCAAACTAACTTGCTTATTCAAACTTCTTGCCAAATCTCTTACCACACGCGGAAATCGACCAAAAACTTTTTTAATCGGTTGCATGCGTGTTTTCATCACCGAGTTTTGCAAATCTGCCGTAACTAAGTCCAGATTACCTACCGCCTGAGTCACCTCTTCGTCCATGGAACCACGCAAAGTAGCCAGGCGGTTACGCACTAATACAAGCTCACCGACTAAATTCATAATATCGTCAAGCCGTCGAGTATCAACCCGAACCGTCGTTTCAGCTTGAGGCACGCTGGATGACTCTTTCACTGGTGCCTTTTCAGGTGACACCTTGGAGACGACCGTCTTCGGCTTCTTTTTTTCTTTAGGCTGAGTGACAACAGGTGCTTTAGCAACTGGGGCTATAGATTCAGGTTTTTTTGGTTCAACGTTTTTTGAATCTACCGTGGATACGGCTACCGATTCAGGTTTGCTCCCTATAGGGCCGTGAAGTTCATCCAAAATCTTTTCAAACTCATCATCGGTCATGGAATCCGAACCTGATGTCCCCGGCAAATCCGCTTTTGTTTCAGTCGTACTGGTAACATCAACAGTTTTTGGCATCTCTGTATTCGATTCCGGAGAATTATTCAGTTGATCCAAAAGAGCCTCAAATTCGTCTTCTGAAATCTCATCAGAATTCATGCTATCAGAAGAAGTTTTAGCAACAGTAGAGTCTTCTACAATTTCATCGAATAAGACAGCCGCCGCATCACCCTCATCACCAGCCGGTTCAGCAGTAACAGTAATCTCTTCAACACTACCTTCCGTCGAAAATCGTTCCAGAGCTTTGAGCAATTCAGGATCTGCAGGCGAAGGTTCAATCCCCTTTTTCACTTGCTCAATCATTTCATTGACGGCGTCATAAGAACGCAATACAACGTCCATAAGTTGTGTATCTACAACCCGGTCGCCTTGACGCAGTAAATTAAACACATCTTCAGCGCGATGACAAATGGCGACTAAAGTATCCAATGCCAAAAATCCGGCACCCCCCTTGACCGTATGGAAATTTCTGAACACGGCATTAAGCAGTTCTTTATCTTCAGGTTGTTTTTCTAACTCAACCAGTTGACCGCCCAGCTCTTCTACCAGCTCGCCCGCCTCAATCAGAAAATCCTGAAGGATTTCATCATCGGTATCTATAGCCATTTCTGTTACCTCAAAATCCTAAACTTGATAACAAATCATCAACTTCATCTTGCCCATTAACCACTTCACTTTCCCGCTTCAAACCAGGAACTTGTGGGCCAGCAGCCTCTATATCTTTACTTGGTTTTTGTACTTCATTCGAATTTTTTTCCAGACTGCTTTTTCCTGTAATACGAATAAGCCCGACTAAACTGTCTTCTACTTCTTGAACCAGAGTAATAACACGTTTAATAATTTGTCCCGTTAAATCCTGGAAATCCTGAGCCATCATGACATCTGAAAGCCCTTTGTGAATTTCTACCGCATTAATTGCCGTCCACTGTAAAAACGCATCAATTTCATTGCTCAAACCTCGAAATTCTTCTACCTGCATATCCCGATTTGTAAAGCGATCCCATTCTGCTTTTAAACTGATGGCATTTTTTTTCAGCTGTTCTGATCGTGGCAAAGTATCTTCAACGACGCTCAAAGTTTTGTTCGCTGCATTTTGCGTCAATGTAATCACATGATTCAAACGTTCTTTGGCATCGGGTATTTCCAATTCTGTGAGTTTTGAAATACGAGGTTCTGACTCAAAATTATTTAAGGTATCGTGTAATTCACGTGTTAGCTTACCAATCTCTTGAAATAATCCATTTTCATGTAATCTGGATAAACCACTCAATAAGGTATCTGCTTCGGCATAGCGTTTGGCCTCAATCTCCACGACCAAAGCCCTGGCATGTTCAAGACAGTCTGCGTATTTGTCTTTTTGCTGCTCCATATACAATTCCTTTTGAAATTCCTTTTGAAAATTCAAGCATCAATACGCTCGAAAATTTTCCCGATTTTTTCCTCTAATGTTTGAGCCGTAAATGGCTTCACAATATAACCACTTACACCCGCCTGGGCGGCCTCAACAATTTGGTCTCGTTTAGATTCAGCAGTCACCATTAATACGGGAAGGCTTGCCAGTTTGGCGTCAGCACGAACGGCTTTCAATAAATCGATGCCTTGCATACCGGGCATGTTCCAATCCGTTATTAAAAAATCAAAGTCTGCGCTCTGAAGCATAGGTAAGGCCGTTAACCCATCGTCTGCTTCTTGAGTATTAGAAAAACCCAAATCTCGTAGCAAGTTTTTTATAATTCTGCGCATAGTAGAAAAATCATCTACCACTAGAATTTTCATATTTTTATCCAAAACAACCTCCAATCTGTCTAGAAAATAATTCGTACCTGATTCATAACTATGATCTAGCCATCCAGTGTCCTAACCTGGCCTGTAATCTTAAAAGAGCCTGGCTGTGAATTTGACTGACTCGAGATTCACTTACTCCGATCACTGCACCGATTTCTCTAAGATTTAATTCTTCATCGTAGTACAATGTCATCACTAGTCGCTCTCGTTCTGGAAGCCCTGAAATAGAATCGGCAAGATTTTTTTTGAAGTCTTCCCTTTGTAAACCTTCAAAAGGTCCGGGGGCACGATCCGAAACATGAGTTGCCAACGCTTCGTCATCCACACCCATATCATCAAAACTAAGCACTAGATAACCACTCGCATCCTGTAAAACCTGATGGTATTCTTCTAAAGACAAATCCAATAATTCAGCCACTTCACTGTCTCTGGCATCACGACCTTGCTCGTTTTCTATTTTTCTAACCGCTTCAGCGACCTTTCTCGCTTTACGATGAACAGAACGAGGCGCCCAATCATTTTTGCGAATTTCATCTAACATCGCACCTCGCACCCTGATGCCTGCATAGGTTTCAAAACTCGCACCTTGAGTGGCATCATAGTTTCGAGACGCTTCCAGTAAACCAATCATGCCAGCCTGAATAAGATCATCAACCTGCACACTCGGTGGCAACCGGCTCATCAGGTGATAAGCAATACGCTTAACCAGCGGTGCATGTTTATTAACAATTTGATCTATATCGCCCAGCGTTACGTTTATGTACATTGCGAGTCCATTCATAGCGTGATCACCTCACCGTCGTGGTTAGCGTGTATCAATCTTTCGACAAAAAATTCTAGATGCCCCCCGGCTACTTTCGGTACAGGCCAGTTATCGGCCTTGATTGCCAAATTCTTGAATGCAAGTGTAGCCTTGCTGCGTGGGTAAGCTTCAACAACACATTTTTGTTTTTGTACCGACTTGCGTAAATATTCATCATAAGGAACAACCCCCATATAATCTAAAGTGACATCAAGAAATCGATCCGTTACTTTCATTAGCTTGTTAAACAATCCCCTTCCCTCCTGTACACTGTGCGCCATATTGGCCAAAATGTGAAAACGAAACACGCCATGATCTCGATTTAAAACCTTAATTAATGCATAGGCATCAGTAATGGATGCCGGTTCATCACAAACGACCACGATGACCTCTTGCGCTGCGCGAGTATAAGCCGTAACACAGTTTGAAATACCCGCTGCCGTATCGATCATGAGTACATCGATATCTTGCCCCAGCTCACTGAAGGCGCGAATCAACCCCGCATGCTCGGCAGTACTTAATTCCGACATATCTTTGATACCCGAAGAAGCGGGAACAATACGCACCCCCGCTGGCCCATCTATAATGACTTCCTCTAACATACGCTCCCCAGACAGCACATGCGCCAGATTATAGTGCGCTCTCAAACCCAACAAGACATCGACATTGGCCAATGCCAGATCTGCATCAAGCAACATTACTTTTTTACCGCTGGCCGCCATTGCAACACTTAAATTAACTGAGACATTTGTTTTACCCACGCCCCCTTTGCCACCCGTAATCGCAATAACACGAACTGGACGACGCTGGACGATGCGCCGCAATCCGGATGCTTGGTCATTTTGTGCGTCAGATATAAACGTCAACTGACTGCCCCTCCTATGTTATAAGCTAATGACTCTCCCTCAAGGAGGCCTTCGTTTTCTTCCATGATGGAAACGGTTTGTCTGACCAGAGCATCAGATCGAGCCGTTTCCATATCTTCAGGGACACGTTGCCCATTACAAACATAGGCAACCGGTAACTGGTGATGAATAACTGTACTCAATGCGCTTCCCAATGACGTTGTTTCATCCAATTTTGTTAAAATACAACCGGCTAAATCGGCTTGTTTGTAAACACTCACAACCTCTTCCATTGAGGATAATCGAGTGGTCGTCGACAGCACCAAATAGCTTTTCAACCAACTCCTGTCTCGTCGCAATATGTCTAACTGCTGCTCAAGCTGACCATCTCTCTGACTCATACCCGCCGTATCGATGATCACCAATCGCCTATCATAAAAATCTTCCACCAATTGACTCAAATCATCTCCCTTAGCAGCGACCCTAACCGGTATATCCAGTATTCTGCCATAGGCTCGAAGCTGCTCAACGGCACCAATTCTATAATTGTCTAACGTAATAAGTGCCACATGTCTGGAACCATGTCTTAAAGCATAGCGGGCAGCAAGTTTTGCAACGGTTGTGGTTTTTCCTACTCCGGTTGAACCGACGAGAGCAACCACGCCGCCATCGTTCAATATGTCGTCATTGGTATTAGGGATTTTTTTTGCAAGTAAACCTTGAACTTGATACCAAAGATGCGAAAGCTCATCACCCGGTGAAATACTGTTGGCGATATCTTGACAAAGCGAGGCACTCAAACCCATACGGGTCATGCGCTTGAGCAATTCGGCATGCATTGGACTTTTTCTTTGCATTTCGTTCCAGGCAAAACCAGAAAGTTGATTTTCTAGTAAAGTTCTGAGACTTTTCAGCTCATTTTTGACTTCGACCAAGCCAGGTTCACGAGAAGTTTCGGTCGCCATTTTTTTGGGTGAAAGGTTATTCCGTCGTTCATTTTTTGGTAACTCATTTGATGACGCCCAATTTGAGGGTTCTCGGTTTGACGGTGTTTGCTTTGATGATGTCCTGTTTGATGACGCTCGGTTTGATCCTTCTTCAGAACTCGTTCTGATCTTTTTTTGATCAGAGTCCGTACGTAAGCGCGGGCTGTTATTATTAAAAATAGATTCGTCATAATCAATGGCTGAAACAATTTCTATACCGCCATCAACCTGCCGATTAGAAAGTATGATCGCCTCTGGCCCAAGTTCTTCTCTTACCAACTTGATAGCCTGACGAATATCAGAAGCAAAAAATCGTTTTATCTTCACACGCTTTATCCTACATCAGAACCTGATAGAATCTTGCTAACTACTTCCCTACACTCGCCACCACTTTAACCGTCTTGTCATCGGGTATCTCGTTGTAGGACAAGACACTTAATGTCTGTATTGCAAAGCGTACAAACCGCGCTAACATGGGTCTCAAAGGTGCAGAGACCAAGAGTACCGCTGACTTTCCTTCCGCTTCTTGCCGTTGTGTACACTCAATCAAAGAGGTTTGTAACTTTTCAGCCAAACCAGGTTCTAACCCAGCGCCTGATTCTCCTCCTGTTTGTATGGCATCATGCAATATGTGCTCCAGCTCAGGATCCAGGACGATAACCGGTAGTTCTTGCTCTATTCCATTGATCTTTTGCACGATCATGCGACCGAGTGCAACCCGAACCGCAGCGGTCAAGATGGCGGGGTCTTGACCCTTCGCACCCTGTTCCGCCAATGTTTCGGCGATGCTACGCATATCACGTATTGGTATATTTTCGTTTAACAGGTTCTGCAATACACGAAGAATAATAGTAGGAGGAATAATATCTGGTAATTCTTCCACCAGTTTGGGCATGGTTTTAGCAAGATTATCTAGTAATAACTGAACCTCCTCTCGTCCCAATAATTGAGCAGCCTGTTTTTGCAAAATATCACTGACGTGCGTAGCAACGACGGTACTCGCATCAACTACAGTATAGCCCAAGGTTTGCGCTTGATCTTTTTGTGCGGGATCAATCCATACGGCATCCAGACCAAAGGCGGGATCTTTCCCAGGTATACCCTCTATCGTCCCAAAAACCTGACCGGGATTGATCGCCATATCACGATCAACATGGATCTGGACTTCACCCATAATGACCCCCATCACAGAGATGCGATAACTACTCGGCGATAATTCCAGGTTATCTCTAATGTGAACAGAAGGAATAAGAAAACCCAACTCTTGAGTCAGCTTTTTTCTTACTCCCTTTATTCTATGCATCAACTGCCCACCTTGTTTTTTATCCACCAGGGGGATCAGCTTATAACCCACTTCCAGGCCGATAATATCGACTGGAACCACATCATCCCAACTCAATTCTTTAGGTTCTTGCGACTCAATCAAAGCTCTGCCTTCGGTATTTTCTCCGCCAGCAGGTATTAATTCTTGAGTACCAGGCTGAGCTTTGGGCGCAGCAACGGCTGCTCCAGCAATAGCTGGTTTCTTTTTGCTGATATAGTAGGCACCCAATCCACATAGCGCAGCCAAACCGAGAAATGCCATATTCGGCATACCGGGTATCAGACCAATGGTGCCTAATACTACCCCCGGGATAACTAAACTTCGAGGGTCACTGAACAATTGACCTAATATTTGCTCCCCCATATCTTGAGATGAGGAAACACGAGTAACCATCAATGCTGCGGCAGTGGATAAAACTAATGAGGGAATCTGGGCAACCAAACCATCGCCTATCGTTAACAGGGTATAGTTGTGCATGGCATCGCTAAAAGCCATATCATGTTGAGCGACGCCAATAATCAACCCCCCTACAATATTAATGACTAAAATTAAAATACCGGCAATAGCATCACCGCGAACAAACTTGCTGGCACCGTCCATGGAGCCATAAAAGTCGGCTTCTCTGACAATTTCTTCGCGACGTTCTTTTGCTTCTTCCTGGGTTAATAATCCGGCATTAAAATCGGCATCGATGGCCATTTGTTTTCCCGGCATAGCATCCAGAGTAAAACGTGCGCTCACTTCAGAAATACGACCCGCACCTTTGGTCACAACAATGAAATTAATAATAACCAAAACGATAAAAACAACTAAACCTACGGTATAATTACCACCCGCAACAAAATTACCAAAAGATTCAATCACATTTCCTGCCGCCCCCGTACCGGTATGACCATTGAGCAAAACCACCCGGGTTGATGCAACATTCAATGCCAAGCGAATCAATGTGGCCAATAATAGAATAGTAGGGAATACAGCAAAATCCAAAGGTTTTTTCGCATAAACACCGGCCAGGATAACCACTAGAGCCAAAGTGATATTGAAGGTAAAAAATAAATCCAACAACACCGGGGGCATCGGCAAAACCATCATCGACAGCAAAGCAATCAATAATATCGGAACACCTAAGCCACTTCTACCAATTCGACCTACGCCAGCCAGTATGTTTTCCATTATTAAAACAACCTCTATTACTATTATCTAAGATATTTTCGTTAATTTTTACGATACGCTTCAGGAATAGGGACATTCGGCATTGCAATGGGTTTTTTTGAATAACGTCGGCGTTTTTTCTTCAGCCCATAAACGTGAGCCAAAATAAGCGCGACCGCTTTATATAACCCTTCAGGCACTTCATCCCCTATTTCTGTTGAATAAAATATAGCTCGAGAAAGCGCGGGCGACTCTAAAATAGGCACTTTTGAATCGGTCGCCACACGTCTGATTTCGAAGGCAATGAGATCAGCCCCCTTAGCCAGCATCACCGGTGCCGGCATCGTTTTGGGGTCGTAGCGTAACGCCACCGAAAAGTGGGTTGGGTTAGTTACAATCACATCGGCTTGAGGAACATCGCTCATCATCCGACGCCGAGACATTTCCAGTTGAACTTCTCTTATTTTTCTTTTTACTTCTGGTTTGCCTTCCGTTTCTTTAAACTCATCTTTTATCTCCTGAAAAGTCATTTTTAATTGTTTTTTGTGATTCCATATCTGAAATGGAATATCAACCAATGCAATAACAATTAAAGCCGAACTGGCTAGCATAAAACACCATAAAAGCAACTCTCCTGCTTGCGCCAGTGCAGGCTTAAGCGCCTGCCTGCCTAGACCTAAAAATTCATCAGTGTAAATCCACAACAACAATACTGCTGCAGAGAGCACCACCATAAATTTAGCAAAGGCTTTAAATAATTCCATAAACCCTTGAGGACCCAAAATACGTTTCAATCCTTTAATAGGGTCCATTTTTTCCCACTTAAACCCAACTGCTTTAGTACTAAATGACCAACCACCTAGCAAAGAAGGCGCAACCAGCGCGATTAATATACTCAAACCCAGAAATGGAGCCAGCATTAATAATGCGGCCTCAACGATAGTACGCAAACTCGATACCATGTATTTTTCATCAAAAACTTTTTCTCGTGATACCTGGAAACTAAAGTCCATAATTTCCTCAAAGCCAGCCATCATTGAATTTCCCATGAGCATAAAAGCGGCGGCAGATCCGATTAACATCACCACATTGTTCAGTTCTCTGGAACGTGCTATTTGCCCTTTTTCTCGAGCTTCCCGTTCACGTTTCGGGGTCGCCTCTTCGGTGCGTTCTTGACCGTCATCTTGTGCCATATTTTTTCAACATTTTAAATAAAATTTTATAATTTTTTGAAGTGCTCTGTGGTTTAAGATTAAACACGACATTTATTTATATTGACGTTCTTTGCAATATCATTGCCAGCTATGCAATAACAAAAATAACACCAGAAACAGGGCGAATTTCGCCTATAACACGTTATATTCGCTAATGTTGAAACTATCTAAAAAGAAAATAAAGAAGAAAGGGAAAAAGAGTGTCTATAGATTGACGAGCTGGCGCATAAGCGTCAATCCTTCGTTGGTTAAACGAACAAAATGGGTTTCCACATGACCTAAAGAAAACATCATAAAGGCAAAACCGACCGTCATAATAACCGGAAAACCAACTGCAAAAATATTAAGCTGAGGGGAGGCTCGGGTCATAACACCAAAGGCAATATTGACGACTAATATTGCAGTAATGGCAGGTAAGGCAATCAACACAGCACCTGCAAATATCCAGGTTCCCCAAAGCACTAGATCCATGTAACCCCCAACTGGAATGCCGCTGGGAGAGATCGGCATCGAAATAAAACTATCCGCAATAACTTGTATCGCAACCAAATGACCATTAACGGAAAAAAATAATAACACCCCAATAATACTGTAAAACATACTCACAACGGGAACTTGTACGCCATTGGTCGGATCCACCATAGAAGCAAAACCCAAGCCCATACCCAACGCAATCATTTGCCCTGCCGTAATCAAGGCTGAAAAAACGATACGCAGCGTGAACCCCATGCTGACACCAATCAATATCTGGTTAATCACAATGAGCAAGCCTTCGCCACTAAGCGGATTAATGTCAGGAACATCTGGTACGATTGGCACAATAACCAGGGTTAAAACCAGTGCGAAAATCAACTTGATCTGCATCGGTACATTGCGCGCCGAAAAAGCTGGGAGCGCCATAACCAAACCACCGATACGTAATAGAGGCCACATAAAACTGCCTACCCAACCACTTATTTCTGCCATAGTAAAATGCATGGTCTGACTAACCAATAAAATGCGGGACATTTTGGAACATCTCCCGCATAAAACCCAGTAATTGTTCTAATATCCAGGAGCCACCAATGACCAAGGCTAAAAAAGTGACCATTAATTTTGGAATAAAACTCAGAGTCATTTCATTAATTTGTGTTGCGGCTTGAAACATACTCACCAGCAAACCCACGACCAATGCCGGCAATAACAATACGGCCAATACCAACATGGTGACATAGAGTGCATTTTGCCCAATACTAACGATCGTCTCTGGTGTCATGGAGTTCTACCTCAATAATAAACCTGAAAATTAAATTTAACGGTAAAAACTAGATGCCAAGGTACCAATAATCATCGCCCAGCCATCGACCAGTACAAACAGCATAATTTTAAACGGCAGTGAAATAATCATCGGCGATAACATCATCATGCCCATGGCCATTAACACACTGGCAACAACTAAATCGATGATCAAAAAAGGAATAAAGATAAGAAATCCAATCTGGAATGCTGTTTTCAACTCACTTGTGACATAAGCAGGAACCAATAAAGATAATGGCACATCGTCAATAGACTCAAATTCTTCAGCTTGTGAAATAGTGGCAAACAGCTCAAGATCGCTTTCTCTAGTTTGTGCTAACATAAACTGTTTAAAAGGATCCGTTGCCTTTTCAAAAGCTTCAGGTGCTTTAATTTCCTCGTTCAAATACGGCGTCACCGCATTTTCATAAACATCATTAAATACCGGAGCCATGATAAAAAACGTCAAGAATAAGGCTAAGCCAATCAAGATTTGATTGTTTGGTGTTTGCATCGTTCCCAAAGCTTGACGCAGTATCGCCAGCACAATAATGATGCGTGTAAAAGAGGTCATCATCAGCAATCCTGCGGGTAAGACGGACAACAAGGTCATCAATAACAAAATTTGTAAACTGAGTGTATAAGTTTGGGCACCATCAGCACCCGTCGAAACGGTTATCGCCTCTAATCCTGGCTCGGCCAAAGAGACCAGTGGAAAAAATATAAATAGCATCGCCACTGCAATCGTAATATATCGTTTCACGAAGAAAACCTCTGATTTAACGCCGCTTGCAGCCGTGCCGAAAATGATCCAGAAAGCGGCTCTTTATTTTTGTTTGGATCTTGTATGCACTCATCCAGGAGGTGTATTTTTCTGACATGACCAGGAGCCACACCCAATACTATTTGATGCTCACCAACCTGAACCAAAACAATTCGTTCACGTTGACCTACTGATAAAACAGCAATTACTTTAAATGCCCCCCCTATTGCCGTATCCACCTTAGCCACGCGCTTAACGAACCAAGCCAAAACAAAAATAGCAACCAGAACGATACCCAAGCCAATACTCAGTTGTAACAAATTAGCAATTGAATCTGTATTGGTCATCGCTTTAGACGTAACAACGGTATTCGTTTCTTCTCCAGCACTGACAATGCGACACACTGTGACACCCAAGAAAAAAAATATTATTTTTATATTCAGTATTATTTTCTTATTCATGATGATTAACCTAGTTTTTTTACTCGCTCAGACGCACTCACCACGTCAGTTAAACGAATACCATACTTTTCATTCACCACAACAACCTCACCATGCGCAACCAAAGTACCATTGACCGTCACATCTAAAGGTTCTCCTGCCAGACGATCCAGTTCAACAACAGACCCTTGGTTTAACTGTAATAAATTTCTTATACTAATTTTTGTTCTGCCTACTTCCATAGAAATCGTAACCGGAATATCCAATATGACTTCCATATTGGCACTTTCATCTCCTGGTACTGTGACACCTACGCCTAATTCTTCAAATTCCGCCTTGGGCAAATCCGCCGTGACTTGTTGAGCTTCTGACTCGGCTTGTTCTGCCAGGGCTGCGGCCCAATCATCATCGCCATCATTCTCATCACTCATAGCACTCTCCTTAATTATTGCTGTTGTAACGATCGGCTATTTTTATTGCAAAATTTCCGTTATTAACACCTAATTTACCTTTAAATATAGGCACGCCATCCGTCTCTAAAATCACCTCTTCTGGCATGTCAATGGGAATCACATCACCCGGCTTAATGTTACGTAAATCATCCAAAGTAATTTGCGTCTCAGTTAAAACAGTACCCACCTCAACTTCTGAAGTATGTAACTGATCCCGCAAAGCATCTATCCAGCGATCATCCGTATCATCTCGATCACTTTGCAATCCGGTATCCAATAAATCACGAATAGGCTCCAGCATTGAATAGGGTAGAGTCACATGCATATCTCCCCCTCCGCCCTCTAGCTCAATATGTAATGTGGTAACCACCACCACTTCTGTAGGACTGACTATATTGGCAAACTGAGGGTTCACTTCTGAATTTTGAAACTCAAAATCCACTTTATAAACAGGTGCCCAGGCTTCTTTAAAATTTTCGAAACATAGATCCAGCATAATTTGAATGACACGGAGCTCAGTCGGTGTAAACTCCCGACCTTCTATCTTGGTATGAAAGCGTCCATCACCACCGAAAAAATTATCCACAATAGTAAAAACCAGCTTGGGATCAAATACAAATAATCCCGTTCCTCGTAGAGGCGGCATTTTGATTAAATTAAGACTGGTGGGAACAAACAGGCTATGAACATATTCAGAAAATTTTAAAACCTGAACCCCACCCACTGAAATTTCAGGAGACCGCCTTAAAATATT
>VAPM010069669.1_pt1 | contig 34379 bp, 29 predicted proteins | sample 3395091 | NCBI WGS metagenome assembly VAPM01 (sample SAMN08290445, study PRJNA428436) | hydrothermal vent metagenome | isolation source: Deep-sea hydrothermal vent chimney 3 | place: Pacific Ocean: Juan De Fuca Ridge
CAGACCTAGAATTCGCGTAGGAACGCGTTTTTTTGATTAAAATTACAACAAATTTTTCGATGAGGGTTTTTCTACAGCCTCGTTGGCTCTGTATTTCGCTGATTTTCTGTCACCACCCTTTAGCAAAGGCGAGACACGACGCCCGATTTTTTGATCTGTGCCGTAGCCTTTCGATTAAAGTCAGAAATATTTACTACTGATAATGATTTTTCTTATTATAAAAAACATATACCAATACAGCTATTCAAAATATAAATGTAAAAGAAAACCTCAAACGCTACGGGTATATTCCAACACTAACCGCCATGGAAAGCACAACGAATGTTACTTCCCGATACAAAAACTTTCAAATATCCGACCTAATAAATCTTCGTTAGAAAACTCGCCAGTTATTTCAGCTAATGTATTTTGAGCCTGTCGTAAATCTTCGGCCAATAATTCAGACGCATGATGATCAGTATAGTTAATTAAGCCCGTTTTGAGATGTGTTAGTGCGCGTGTAAGGGCATCTAAATGTCGGCGGCGTGCCAGAAAGGAGCTATTAGAAACTGTATTAAACCCCATCGATTTTTTGAGGTGTGTTTTAAGTAAATCGAAGCCCTGGCCTGTTGCAGCGGATAAATAAATTTCCGTACCATAGTTCCCTGATTCTACAGACGGCTCATGTTGACCTAAATCTATCTTATTAAATAGCAAGCTTCGATTAATATGATCCGGTAACTGCGCTATCAGTTGTTTAAGATGATTTTCGTCTATATTGCATTGATCTAATACGATCAGGACATGATCTGCGTTATTAATTTCTGACCAGGCGCGAGACACCCCTTCTTGCTCAATCAGGTCATCACTCTGCCGAAGACCCGCCGTATCCACAACATGTAACGGTAAACCCTCTATATTAATTTGCTCCCGAATAACATCCCGAGTCGTTCCAGGCAACGGTGTGACAATAGCAAGATCCTGATTGGCCAAGCGGTTGAGTACACTGGATTTTCCCACATTTGGTTTGCCAGCCAGAACAATACGCATACCCTCACGTAATAACGAGCCTTGCTTCGCCTGGCTTAATACTTGAACCAGTGCCTCCGACAAGTCATTGACTTGCTCAACAACATCGCTCTCTGCTAAAAAGTCTATTTCTTCTTCTGGAAAGTCGATAGCAGATTCAACAAAAACGCGTACTGCAATCAATGCTTCATTAATATCTTGTATTTTTTTTGAAAACTCGCCTTGTAACGACCGAACCGCCGCAGTAGCCGCAGCGGTAGAAGCGCTATCAATTAAATCCGAAATCGCTTCTGCTTGAACTAAGTCCAATTGCCCGTTTAAAAATGCTTGTTCTGAAAACTCACCAGGACGAGCTAGGCGTGCGCCTAGACCTAAAACACGAGTTAACAACATATCTAAAACAACAGGACCACCGTGACCCTGTAATTCAAGAACATCTTCACCCGTAAAGGATTTTGGAGCCGGAAAATATAAGGCGATACCATAATCGATCGCTGATGAATCTGAATTTAAAAAAGGGAGGTATTCTGCATATCGAGGTGTCGGTAATTTACCTAGTATTTCTTTTGCAATAGCGACTACACAAGACCCAGAAACACGAATAATACCAATTCCACCCCGACCAGGTGGGGTGGCAATCGCGACTATTGTTTCTGTTACCGACATTTTTCCAGTCAGGACGCTGAGTAGTTACCAGAGTTATACCTAAGCTTTAGCTTTAGCCTTGGCCAGAGCCGTCTCTTTTTCAACTTTTTGTAAAATATACCACTGCTGAAGAATAGATAACGAGTTGTTAACAACCCAGTACAAGACCAAACCCGCTGGAAAAAATGCAAAAAACAGAGTAAAAATAAAGGGTAAGGCCATCATCACCTTAGCCTGTACAGGATCAGGGGGCGGTGGATGCAATTTTTGCTGAACGAACATGGTTGCCCCCATCAGCAAAGGCAATACATAAAAAGGGTCTTTATTCGATAAATCATTGATCCAAAGCATAAAAGGCGCTTGTCTTAATTCTACGCTTTCTAGCAAAACCCAATATAAGGCGATAAAAACCGGGATTTGAACCAACATCGGTAAACAACCGCCCAATGGATTAATTTTTTCCTTTTTATAGAGTTCCATCATCGCTTGGCTCATGCGCTGTCGATCATCGCCAAAACGTTCTCTAATTTTTGTTACTTTGGGTGTTAACAGACGCATATTCGCCATAGAGCGATAACTTGTCGCTGAAAGTTTATAAAAAAGCAATTTAACAATTAAAGTCAAAATGGCTATTGATACCCCCCAATTACCAATAAAATCGTAAATGGTGGTCAGAAGCCAAAAAAGAGGTTTCGCGATTACCGTTAGAAACCCATAATCCACCGTGAGTTCTAATCCTGGAGCCAGAACCTCAAGTGCATCTTGATCCTTTGGCCCGACATAAATTTTATTCGTTAATAAAGTACTTTCACCCGCTCCAATTTTAATGTCAGGGGATATCATGCCTAAAACATAACGATCTTCTCCTGCGGATTTACTATAAAAGAAATTTGTTTCTTTTTGATCCGGAATCCAAGCGGCTACAAAGTAGTGTTGGATCATTGCAGCCCAACCTCCGGTTATAGTGCGAGCAAGATCATCATCCGCCATATCATCAAAGGAAATTTTTTCGTACTTTTCTTCTTCACTATAGATCACACCACCAGTGAAAGTGTAAATAAAAACGGAACCTCCAACTTCCAGGCTGGATCGTTGTAGCTGGCGATACTGACGTCCTTGCCATGCTTGATCAGAGTGGTTTGTAACGGTGTAATCAACATCAACAGCATAGTCACCTTTACGAAACGTAAACGTTTTTACAACCGTTAAATTCTTCCCCTTCCAGGTAAGAGGAATCGTCAGTGTTTCTTCTCCTGGAGCCATGGCGTAGTGGCTTTTTTCTGCTACAAATTGAGCCGTATGGTTGGGTGCTTCGGCACTAGAAAGGAGACCGGTTTGAGCAACAAACAGCGGCGGAATTTTATCACTAAACAGCGAAAAATGATTTTCAGGCTCATCCACACGTACTGGATAATAATTCAATAGAACCTGACGCAAATCACCGCCTATTGTATCTATTTCAATGGTAAAAACATCTGTTTCTACTGTTATTCTTTGATCCGTTTTAAGTGCGGTCAATCCTAAATTAGTGGGTGCGGTAGTCAGTGGTACATTACTTTGGCTGGGAACCGTATTTACAGAAGGGACTTCGGCTGTAATCTGTTGCGAATTGCTCTCTCCAACAGAATCCGGATTTACAGTAGCAGAACCTGCAATCTGATTTTCAATAGGAATACCTGTGCTTATGGGAGCTACAGTAGGAGTTTGTGGTGTATTGAAGTCTTCTTGCCAAGCCTCGTATAGTAATATTACTACTAAGGAAAGCGCCATCAATAATATCAGTCTTAGGTTATCCATTTATTCTTTATTTTTTAATGTAGGAACTTCATCTAAACCGCCAGCATGCCAAGGATGACACTTAGACAAGCGTCTTAGGATAAGCCATGTACCGTAAAGTGCCCCATGCTGTCTAACGGCTTGTTCTCCATAATGCGAACAGCTTGGATAAAATCGACAATGATTTCCTAGCCAAGGGCTAAAAAGATACCGGTAGCCCCGCAAAAACAAAATGATTAGTTTTTGCATTTCATTAACCGTTGCCAATGCTTTTCCAGGTCTATAAAAATCTTATTGTTATCTTCTTTTGCTAGACCTTTGCGAGCAATAACGATGATGTCCAAACTTACTATAAACTCTTGATTTTTTCGAAAACTTTCTCTTATCAGTCGCTTCAACCTGTTTCGGCCTACTGCTCTTTTTTCACATTTTTTTGAAACAATTAATCCTAGACGGGCAAATCCAAGATCATTCGACCGGTATAAAACCAGTAGCATGGCTGTTGATGATCGTTTCGAGCCATCAAAAACATATTGAAAATCTCTCGCGTTTAGCAGCCGAGCCTGCCGACCAAAACTCGTTTGATTATTTTGTTGCAACCGTTTGATTTTTAAAATTAAACAGTCAGGCGAGATCTACCTTTAGCACGTCGACTACGAACCACACGCCGTCCATTCGCTGTACTCATACGCGAACGAAAACCATGCGTTCTCTTACGCTTGATGACACTGGGTTGAAATGTTCTTTTCATAATAAACCACTTTACAAATGTGAAACGCCAAGCGCGCTATTAATAGTTTGGGCAGACAAAAACGCTGCTCCCCAAGGGCGAAATCGCGTACGATACCCGTATTCACTACTCCTTGTCAACTCTACTGCAATTTGGAAATGGAAATGCTGATAAAGCTGTGGATAACTTTTCTTAATGAGTATAAACTTCAAATTAAATCAATCTGGCTTGCTCTCAACTAACACAGAGCAGCAACACTCGGATCACGTCCTGAACTTAAAAAAATAATCAGTAAACTTAAGGGGTTAAAATTGTCTGCTTGGCAAAAATGTCTTGAACAACTACAAAAACAAATTACGGCTCAACAGTTTAATACGTGGATCAGACCACTTCATGCCGTTGAATCCGATTCGGAAATACAACTGTTGGCACCAAACCGATTTGTATTAGAACGAGTTAAAGAACAGTTTATCCAACAAATAACAGATATTATTATTTCTTTTGGGACAGAGAAGCAACCCGATATCAAACTACAAATCGGTAGTAAAATTCACCCTAATGAAATCAGCGTTACACAAAGAAATAACAAGCCGAGTCCGCCAGAACACAATATTTCCTCGATTTACAGGGGTGGCGATCATGCTAGACAACCGAGTGTCAGTAATTTAAACCCGCTTTTCACCTTCGATAGTTTTGTCGAGGGAAAATCAAATGAATTGGCTAAAGCGGCATCGCTTCAGGTCGCAGAAAATCCGGGGACGGCTTATAACCCGCTATTCATTTATGGCGGTGTAGGACTTGGCAAAACACATTTAATGCATGCCGTTGGCAACATGTTGGAGAAAAAAAACAAGGGCGCTACTGTCGTTTATTTAAGTTCCGAACGTTTTGTCGCTGATATGGTGAAAGCACTTCAACATAATACAATTAATGAATTTAAACGGTTTTACCGCACAGTTGATGCCTTACTCATTGATGATATTCAATTTTTTTCTAGAAAAGAGCGTTCCCAAGAGGAGTTTTTCCATACTTTTAATGCTTTATTGGAGGGTCAACAACAAGTCATCATGACGTGCGACCGTTACCCAAAAGAAATTAATGGTTTGGAAGAACGTTTAAAATCTCGGTTTGGTTGGGGATTAACCATTTGTATTGAACCACCTGAACTAGAAACTCGAGCTGCGATTTTGATGAATAAAGCTTCTCAAGCCAATATCGACTTACCTAGTGAAGTGGCTTTTTTCATTGCAAAATGCATTCGTTCAAATGTTCGCGAATTAGAAGGTGCGTTAAGACGTGTTGTCGCTAATGCAAACTTCACAAAACGAACGATTACAGTCGAATTTGCTAAAGAGGCACTCAAAGATTTACTGACTTTGCAGGACAGGCTTGTGACTATAGAAAACATTCAAAAAACAGTCGCTGAGTATTATAAACTAAGACTAGGTGACCTGCTGTCCAAAAAACGAACTCGCTCTATCGCTCGACCCCGTCAATTGGCCATGACTTTAGCCAAAGAACTAACGAATCATAGCCTGCCTGAAATTGGCGATGCTTTTGGTGGTAGAGACCATACAACCGTATTACATGCTTGTCGTACCATAACGGGTCTAAGGGAAGCGGATAATCGAATTAACGAAGATTTTAACAATTTGTTGAGAACTCTGACGACTTGATGTGTATAAGTCGTGGATAAAAACAACTTGTTTTAAACAGCGTAACTTACTCACAGTTTGTTAAGTGCTAGACAAGCGACTAGCTGATGTAGTTATTCACAGGGAAAATGTTAATAACACTATGATTGTAAAAAAGTAAAAATCTTATCCACAGAAAAGAACCCTCACTAGTAATAACAATAAGTATAAATATATATATATTAATAATATTTAGGAACCAGGCAATGCGATTTTCAATTAAACAAGAATCACTCCTAAAACCTTTGCTTATAACCACAGGAATCATAGATAGAAAACAAACGCTACCTATTTTGTCTAATATTCTTGTTGATTTAGAAGAAGAAAAAATTCGTTTTACTGGGACAGATCTTGAATTAGAAATTGTAGTTAGTTCAGAAATAGAAAAAGGGGATAATGGGCAGATTACTTTACCCGCAAAAAAAATAACGGATATATGTCGTTCCTTACCCAAGGATAGCATTTTAGATTTTAAAATTAGTGAAAATAAAGCTGTGGTTCGATCAGGTCGAAGTCGTTTTACATTATCAACCTTACCCGCTTCAAACTATCCTTCTCTGGATGATATTAAATTTGATTGCGAATTTTCACTTCCACAAAATATTTTTAAAGGATTGATTGAACGAACTCAATTTGCGATGGGGCAACAGGATGTACGGTATTATTTGAATGGTTTGTTGCTAGAGGTTTCTGAAAATGTAGTTAGAGCTGTTGCTACGGATGGTCACAGGTTGGCTTTGTCAGAACAAAACATATCAATAAATGTTAATGAAAAACAACAAGTTATAATACCTAGAAAAGGTGTTGTTGAACTGGCAAAGTTGTTGGATCACAGTGAAGAAGAGGTTATTATTCAACTGGGTACGAACCATATTCGTGCTTGTACCCACGATAAAAAGTTCACGAGTAAATTGATTGATGGACGATTTCCAGAATATCAACGCGTTGTGCCTCAGGGTGGAGATAAGCTTGTCCTTGCTGATGCGAACGATTTAAAACTAGCCTTGACGCGTGCAGCTATATTAACAAATGAAAGGTATCGCAGTATTCGATTTCAGCTTGAGCCGAACTGTTTAAGAGTGTTGGCTCATAACCCAGAGCAAGAAGAAGCGGAAGAGGAAATTAGTGTTGATTATTCCGGTGAGAAACTGGATATTGGGTTTAATGCGATATATATGCTGGATGCTGTGAATGCAATACAAGAAAAATCTGTGAAACTGACTTTATCTGATCCAAATAGTTGTTGTTTAGTTGAAAGTGAAGCGAATCAGGCTTGTCGTTATGTAGTTATGCCCATGCGAATATAGGATAACGATTTAATTCGCTTTTCATAAAAATTCATGGGACTCTCTTATTTAAGTGTCGTTAATGTCAGAAATATTAAAGAGGTATCTTTAAAGCCTCATGACACTCTGAATATTATTTATGGGGAAAATGGGAGTGGCAAAACAACGCTTCTCGAAGCGATATATTTTTTAGGTCGTGTTAAATCACCTAGAACACGCTTTTTAAACAAAGTTGTGAATAATCAAGAAAGCACAATGATCGTATTTGGTAAACTTAAATCTAATCCTAATATTAAACAAATTGGTATTAAGTATATAAAAAAAGAAGGATCCAAACTTAGGATTGATGGAAAAAAAGCAATAACAGCATCTGAAGTGGCTTATGCATTACCCCTTTTGTATATTAGTTCTGATGCAACATCGCAAATGTATAGCGGCTCTAATTATCGTCGGCGATTTATTGATTGGGGTGTGTTTCACGTGGAACCTCGTTTTCTGAGTGAAGTAAAACGATTTAATCGACTTTTGAAGCAACGAAATGCGGCGTTGAAAGAAAAATGTATGGGTAAACCCGCTATCTGGGATAGAGATTTGGTCAACAGTGGAGAAGAGATTGCTGCAATGCGCGATCGGTTTGTTTGTCGCCTAACGCCATTATTCAGAAAATATATTTGTCTGCTTATTAAATCTAACGAATTTAATACTATTTCTCTACATTATGATAGAGGTTGGCAACAGAACATCACTTTACAATATGCTTTGGATAAAGCGCTGCCTAGAGATAGGGAGCAAGGCTATACTCGATATGGTCCACATAGAGCAGATATGAAGATTAAATTAAATAATAGCCTGGTGGAAGATACAGCTTCAGCGGGGCAGTTAAAATTATTGGTGTGTGCCTTGTTCCTGGCGCAACTAGAACTCTTTAACAGTGAAACAGAACAAAATTGTATTATCCTGATTGATGACCTGGCTTCTGAATTGGATCAGATTCATAGAAATATATTTTTAGAGTTACTTTCTAAATTAAATACACAAATATTTGTTACAACGACAGATTTAAACCTTTTTTGTTTGAATACATTATTTAACTATAAGATGTTTCACGTGGAACAAGGCAAGGTGAAGGAGTCTATAAAAATAGAGTGAAATTTATAACAGAAATAAATGCTTACGTGTTAAACTGACTGCTTTAAAAAACCGGATTGGTATAGAAAATGACGGATAACGATTCGAATTACGACTCATCAAAAATTAAGGTTCTGAAAGGACTGGATGCCGTCCGTAAACGTCCCGGTATGTATATTGGTGACACTGATGATGGTACCGGCTTACACCATATGGTTTTTGAAGTGGTTGATAATTCAGTCGATGAAGCCTTAGCGGGTCATTGTACTAATATTCAAGTCGTTATCAACGAAGATATGTCCGTGACCGTGTCTGACGATGGTCGGGGTATTCCTGTCGATATCCATCCTGAAGAAGGTCGTTCAGCAGCAGAAGTGATTATGACTGTACTTCATGCAGGTGGTAAATTTGATGATAATTCATATAAGGTGTCGGGCGGCTTGCACGGTGTTGGGGTTTCAGTTGTTAATGCCTTATCTGATGAATTGACCTTACAAATAGATCGCAATGGTAAAAGATACAAGCAGGTTTACAAAAAAGGAGAGCCAGTTGCGCCTATTGCTGAAATAGCCGGAGATATTAAGGGCACGGGTACAGTATTGACCTTTAAACCCAGTGGCGATACCTTTACCAATATTGTTTTTCACTATGATATTTTGTCAAAAAGACTTAGAGAGTTATCATTTCTGAATTCCGGTGTTCGTATTGAGTTGATTGATAAGCGCGAAGAAGATAAATCAGACGTGTTTGAATATGAAGGGGGTATAAAAGCATTTGTAGAACATTTGAATAGAAACAAAAAGCCTATGCATGAAAAAGTTTTCTACTTTTCATTAAATAAACAGGATGTTGGGGTTGAAGTTGCCCTGCAATGGAATGACTCTTATCAAGAAAATATTTTTTGTTTTACCAATAATATTCCTCAAAAAGATGGTGGTACTCACCTTGCCGGTTTTCGAGCGGCATTAACACGAACTTTAAATCAATATATCGAAAAAGAAGGTGTTGCTAAAAAAGCAAAAATAACAATGACCGGAGACGATACACGGGAAGGTCTGACCGCAGTCTTATCCATCAAAGTACCTGATCCGAAGTTTTCATCTCAAACAAAAGATAAATTAGTCTCTTCAGAAGTTAAACCGATTGTTGAATCTTCTATATCTGAGCGACTACAAGAGTTTTTATTGGAGTTTCCGACCGAAGCGAGATCGATTACTTCAAAAATTGTTGATGCGGCAAGAGCAAGAGAAGCTGCACGTAAAGCAAGAGAAATGACGCGCAGAAAAGGGGTGTTGGATATTGCTGGTCTACCTGGAAAGTTAGCGGACTGCCAAGAAAAAGATCCGGCATTGTCAGAATTATTTCTGGTGGAGGGTGACTCTGCGGGGGGGTCAGCAAAACAGGGGCGTGACCGCAAAAACCAAGCTATTTTGCCCCTTAAAGGGAAAATTTTGAATGTAGAAAAGGCCCGATTCGATAAAATGTTATCTTCAGCTGAAATAGGAACTTTAATTACAGCTTTAGGTTGTGGAATTGGTCGCGAAGAATATAATCCCGATAAACTGCGCTATCATCGCATTATTATTATGACTGATGCCGATGTGGATGGATCTCATATTCGTACTCTTTTACTCACTTTTTTCTATCGTCAAATGCCAGAACTGGTTGAAAGAGGACATATTTATATCGCACAACCGCCACTGTATAAAATTAAAAAAGGCAAACAAGAGCGATATATTAAAGATGATACAGAGCTCAATTCTTATCTTTTGCAAATCGCTTTAGAAGGGGCTGGCCTTTATATTAATAGCGATGCACCTCCGATTAAAGGTGAAACCCTAGAAAATTTAGCACAATCTTATACTGCGGTAAAAGCGACGATTGAGCGGTTGTCTCGTCGCATGAATAAATACGTTCTTGAATTAATGCTTTATATGCGGCCTATTGAGAATGAAAATATTCACAAAGAAGATGTGCTAAGGTCATGGTTTAATGAATTAGAACAAAGGCTTAACGGTACAGAACTGGGGTTACATTTCAACATAACCGTTCGCAAAGAGATAGAAGCTGAAGTTTGCAATGTAGAAGTTTGTCAAACGAGTCATAGTGTGCCGACAATGCGTCGCTTTTCCTCCGCGTTTTTTCTGTCAACGGAATACAAAATGATAAAAGAACTCGCGCTTAAGCTAGATGGTCTTCTTAGTGAAGATGCTTATGTGCGAAGAGGGGATAAAACTGAGCCCGTAGTGAGTTTTAAGCAAGCTTTGACATGGTTGCTCAATGAAGGAAAGCGAGGACAATCTATACAACGTTATAAAGGGTTAGGTGAAATGAATCCAGATCAATTATGGGAAACTACGATGGATTCATCAACACGTCGTCTGCTTCAAGTACAAATCGAAGATGCTGTTGGGGCAGATGAGATTTTTACCACTTTAATGGGTGATAATGTTGAACCGAGAAGAAATTTTATAGAAAAAAACGCGTTGTCTGTTGCTAATATAGATATTTAGCTAAATGATATAAAAAGCTTTGATAGGGTTTTTGTTGAATTATGAAATGCATAGTGAGTCGTTCATGTTTTTTTATAAGCTACCTCTACGGCACCGAGTAGGCCAACTTTTTGGTTGATGATGACGTTAATTGGAATTTTATTTAACAAGGATTCCATTTCATTCTTTTGTTTGAAGTAGTTAATAAACGAAGGGGTTTTTAGATGTGCTAAAAGTTTTGGCGCAATGCCTCCTGCTAAATAGACGCCACCATAGGCAAGGCTTAAAAGAGCGATATTGCCTGCCTGTGCACCGTATATTTTTATAAATAAATCTATAGCAAGTTTGCAATATTTTAATTCTGGGTTGTTATTTGATATGGCCTGAGCAGGATCTTGTTGCGAAAAAATATTTTGTATAAAAGGATTGTTTTGTTGCTTGTATTTATTTACAAAAAAACTAAAAATATTAATTAAGCCCGGCCCAGATAAAACTTGATCGTAACAAACGTGTTTATGTTTTTTTAACATATAAGATAAAAATTCAAGCTGTATTTCGTCTGTAGGAGCAAAGCTGCAATGGCCGCCTTCCGTAGCTTGAATATGATAAACATCATCGTGCCATATCAGTTGGCAAATACCTAAGCCAGTACCTGCACCAAGAACCACTTTATTACCATAAGGAACCTCTTTGCCTGGTTTGAGTTGTACGATTTCGTTAGTTGCAAGTAGATTAATTCCATGACCTATGGCTTCAAAGTCATTAATGAGTGTGACTGATTTTATATTGAGCATGATACCCAGTTTAACGGCTTCTATTGTCCAGGGAAGATTGGTTACATTAGCGATTTGACCTGAATTACAATTAGAGATGGACCCGGCAATAGCAAGGCATACACTGTTAATTTTGATTTCTTTATCCTGAGTTAAAAGTGATTCGATAAATTCTGAGAATAAGCTATCGAATGATTGGTATTGATTACTGAAGAAAAATTTTTCAAAAATAATTTCATGTGGGGGTTTGTCAGGTTTTAAAAGGATGGCTTGAATAATAGTTTTTGTGCCCCCTATATCTCCTGAGATAATAATCAATCTTCAATACCTTCAGAGGCAGCTTGGTCGATATGCCATGTTACTAACCCGGATGGTTGCAAGAGTTGAATAGGATAAATTTTTTTGTTTGGATGAGCTTTTGAGAAAACTTCTTTAATTATATCAGCCTTAGGTTTTCCGCTGGCTATAATGATGATATTTTTTGCGTTATTTATTATTGGCAAAGTGATACTGACTCTCCAACTATCTAGTTTTTTGACGTAGACAGCATCGACCCATTTTTCATGTTGTACAAGAATATCTGTATCGGGAAATAAGCTGGCAGTATGTCCATCGGATCCAATACCCAGTAAAACCAAGTCGAATATTGGAATGAGCGATTCAGATTGATCCAGGTGCTCTATAAGTTCTTTTTGATATTCAGCAGCAGCAGTATGGGGGTTTTGCAATTCACCTTTTATGGCGTGAATATTAGCGCTAGGGATGGGACAGTGATCCAATAAAGTATTTTTAACCATTAGATAATTGCTGTCTTGATGATCAGGGGCAACCATTCTTTCGTCACCAAAATAAATATTGAATCCACCCCAATTGATTTCTTCACAAAAGTGCGTAGAAGCGAGTAACTGATAAATATTTTCGGGTGTGCTGCCGCCTGAAAAGGCAACATTAAAAGGTCGGTATCGTTGTTCAGCACGATGAGCCAATGAGGCTATTTCCTTGGCAACACCATGACATAGTGCTTCATAACTAGAGTGGATATATAGCTCAGGCTTAGACATCAGTTTATCCTTGTTTGCTCTAGGTTATTCGAGAATAGAGAACCTGGGCAACGGCATCCTGCGTTACTTCTTTCGTGTATCCATTCACTCGTACTGCGAAGAATTTATTTGGGTCAACTTTGTCGACCATTACGTTAAATTTAAAGTCTCGCTGTTCGCTTCATTTGTTCAAAAACTTGATTCTAAGTGGTTTTTTTCGCTACGATTTCTATTTTCGGGCTACTTCCTAGATTAATGACGGTTTATTTGACAAAGATTATTTTTGCATAGTCCCTGTGTGCACTTACAGGATTAATAGGTCACAGTTTAACATCAATGTAACGATTCAACATGGCCAAATAATTGACTTCGAACGGGTTCATAATTAATAATAAATTTACAAAGCAAAACGAGCTTGAGCAATAAAAGGGTGTTAATCTAGTAAGGTGATGTAATCCTAGGTATGAGGGGCTGTACAATTTGATACAGGAAAAAAACACGTTTTTAATATATAATTTCTTTTAAAAACAGTAGCCTACAGGCTTAAAACGTGTTTGGTATCGCTTGGCGGAGGGATGTATATTGCGTCAAAGACCGCGATATGCAATATTAAAAGTATTCTGCTGGGTGTTAGGTGACTTAAGTACAGACATTACTGTTTTGTTTTTGGTCAGTGTTGTATGAACTACAAGTGAGATAATTTGGGGGGGAATAATAATGGAATTGTGGATGTGGACGATCGCTTTGGCGATGACAGTAGGTGGGTTTACGTGGGGGTTTGCATTTGGTCGTACAGGAGGCGCTCAGGCGACAGCCGCGACAGGGACTAATTCTGCGGAGTTAGAGTCAGAAATGCACGCCCTAAAACAAGAGTTCTCCGGCTATCGAGAAGAGGTGACCGAACATTTTCATACTACAGCGGATCTGGTTCATGAAATGACCCAAAGTTATAAAGCGGTGTATGAACATTTAGCATCAGGATCACAAGAGTTGTGTGCCGGTGAGGTTATCATTACTATGGATAAAAAGGCTCAGATTGAAGGTGGACAAGCGTCTAACGAAGTGGGCACAGAGACGGTTGTGGATACAAAAACGCCCTAATCGCCTGAATACGGTGAGACATGTCAATTAAAGAGGGAAAACTTACTCCCTCTTTTCTAAAATAACAAAGCTATATGCATACATATTTTTTTCATCGGGCTGGTGGTTTTCACGTTCAGTTTCATACCATTCTGATTCTTCCCATGCAGGAAAATAAGCATCCCCTGAAAAATTATTACCTTGAATTTGTGTTAAATATAGGCGTTGTGCCTTGGGCAGCATTTGCTGGTAAAAGGAAGTTCCACCTATTACCATGATTTCGGGATGACCTTCAGCTATGTTGAGCGCTTGTGCTATTGAGTGGGCGATCTGACAACCTGGAGCAGTATAATGGCGGTCTTTTGTGACGACAATATTGATGCGGCCAGGTAAAGCCTTGCCAATAGATTCGTGTGTTTTTCGACCCATTAAAACAGGCTTACCCATAGTCACTTTTTTAAAGTATTTTAGATCAGCGGGCAAATGCCAGGGCAGCTGGTTGTCTGAACCTATCAGACGATTATTATCCATGGCTGCAATAATTGAAATTATGGGCATGCGTTGTTTTTCCGGTTTTATATTGCGACAGGCGCTCTAATTCCCGGATGACTTTGATAGTTTGTTAATTCAAAATCTTCGTAACGAAATTCAAAAATATTTTTAATATCCGGGTTTATTTTCATTGTGGGCAGTGGGTACGGTGTTCGGCTTAATTGTAGTTCTGTTTGCTGCAAGTGATTAAGATATAAATGTGCGTCTCCCAAAGTATGTATGAAGTCCCCCGTTTTTAATCCTGTGACTTGAGCGACCATCATGGTGAGCAAGGCATAAGAAGCAATATTAAAAGGGACACCTAGGAAAATATCAGCACTGCGCTGATACAGTTGGCAAGAAAGCTTTCCATCAGCAACATAAAATTGGAAAAAAGCATGGCAGGGGGGGAGTGCCATATTCTGTAACTCGCCAACATTCCAGGCACTTACAATAATTCGTCTGGAATGGGGGGTTTCGTTTATTTGTCGAATGATTTGGCTAAGTTGATCGATGGATTGACCTGATTGAGTTGGCCATGAACGCCATTGAGCACCATAAACGGGGCCTAAGTCTCCTTTTTTGTCAGCCCATTCATCCCAAATTGTGACCCCATTTTCTTTTAAATAAGCGATATTAGTAGAGCCTTGAATAAACCACAGTAGCTCATGAACAATAGATTTTAAATGGAGTTTTTTGGTCGTGACAGCAGGAAAGCCATGATTTAGGTTGAATCGCATTTGATAACCAAAAACACTTAGAGTGCCGGTACCGGTACGATCAGTTTTAGTAATGCCATTTTCTTTAACATGGCGCATGAAATCAAGATATTGCTGCATAGCGGTCTCTTACAATTACATTTAAAGTATAAACAATAATATCTTTGCTTAACTATGGTAAACGTGCTCTATGTCTAGAGCTACAGGATTAATGTTAGGGTGGAACGTGCCAACCTCATTCCTTACATTGTACTTTCAGGCGATTTCTGTCAATAGCAATATAGCATCTTGCTTGTTACAAGAAGATCAGATTCGTCAAATCCCATCTAATTTTTTTGTTCGTTGGAGTTGATCATAAAAAGTCTCTATTATTCAATGGTATAAATAGATTTTTTTGTTATAAAATCTACCGTTATATCAACAATAATGTTTTGCTTTAGCCTCATAGACTTTATTTTTTGTTTGAAAAACAGCATAATACGATGCTCAGAAACAATCTGCTGTTTGGTTTAGTCAATGACAGGCTCTGAAAACCATAGCGTAAAAAATATACGATGTGTACGCAGCAGGCTTTATAAAAAATTTTTAACGATGTAGATAACCTCTGGTTCGTTACCTGAATTTTTATTCCATTTTTTATATTATTTAAGGAAAGTACAATGCATACGGGTGAATTTTTATCGCAATTTATTATGGAAGAGCAACGTCGTTTTAAAGATGCAAGTGGTGATTTTAGTGGGCTGTTAAATGATATTTGCACTGCCTGTAAAGTGATTTCAAACGGGGTTAACAAAGGTGCGCTTATCGGCGTACTAGGCAGTGCAGAAACTGAAAATGTTCAAGGTGAGACACAGAAAAAATTAGATATTTTATCAAATGAAGTTTTTTTGCAATGTAACGAATGGACGGGGCATTTAGGGGCGATGGCCTCTGAAGAAATGGATGATATTTATCCTATTCCAGATCAATATCCACGAGGTAAATACCTGTTAGTTTTTGATCCATTAGATGGTTCCTCAAATATTGATGTTAATATTTCAGTTGGTACTATATTTTCTATACTGCGTTGCCCCGATCATATTAAAGAGCCGACAGCAGAAGACTTTTTATTGCCAGGGACTAAACAGGTTTGCGGCGGTTATGCCCTTTATGGTCCTTCGACTATGTTGGTATTAACGACCGGTAATGGCGTCAACGGTTTTACTTTGGATCAAAATATTGGCGAGTTTATTTTAACTCATGCCAATATGATTATTCCAGAAGATACTCAAGAGTTTGCAATTAATGCTTCAAATATGCGGTTTTGGGAAGCGCCAGTTAACCGTTATATCGATGAGTGTTTGGCAGGTACAACGGGAGTGAGAGATAAAAATTTCAATATGCGTTGGGTCGCTTCTATGGTTGCGGAAGTGCATCGTATTTTAGTTCGTGGCGGTATTTTTATGTATCCTAAGGATAATAAAGATCCGACCAAAGCAGGTAAACTTCGTCTTCTCTATGAAGCCAACCCAATGTCATTTATTGTGGAGCAAGCTGGTGGTGTCAGTTCTACGGGTCGAGAGCGTATTATGGATATCGTCCCCGATGGTTTGCATCAACGTGTCCCAGTCATCCTTGGTTCAAAAAATGAAGTTGATCGTGTTGTTTCTTACCATGACGACGTTAAGGGCTAAGAATATATAATTTCGTATTCATTTATTACAAAGGCGGTTGAGATTTGATATTCAACCGCCCTGAATTTTTTCTTTGAGTAGGTTGATCGATTGCCACCAAGCCATTATGCCCCTTGTGGGTGCAAAATGGCTTGCTCTCGATACGATTCTATTCTCGGACAGTCTCCCCTCCTAGAGCAGATTAAAAACCTGTTCAGCCGCATCTAATGTCTGGTCAATATCCTCATTAGTGTGTGCAGCAGAGACAAACCCCGTTTCAAATGCGGATGGGGCAAGATAGATACCGCGTTCAAGCATGCCGTGATAAAATTTCTGGAAACGTTCCAAATCACATTTAACCACTTGGTTATAGCGAGTGATTTTGGTTTCATTCGTAAAAAATACACCAAACATACCCCCTACCTGATTGTAGGACATAGCAATATTGTTGACTTTGGCTCGCTCTACGATGCCTGTAGCAAGCCTGTTGGTTTTTTGATTGAGCTGGTCAAAAAAACCAGTGGTTGAGATGCCTTTTAATGTTGCTAGACCTGCTGCCATAGAGGCGGGATTTCCAGACAGGGTTCCGGCTTGGTAGATCGGCCCTAATGGTGCGATTTGTTCCATGATTTTTTGTTTGCCACCAAAGGCACCAACAGGCAGGCCACCCCCGATGACCTTTCCTAAGGTGGTGATATCGGGTATGACATTATAATGTGCTTGAGCGCCCCCTAGAGAGACTCGAAAGCCTGTCATGACTTCATCGAAAATCAAGACGGTTTGATATTCATCACACAAGGCACGTAAACCTTCGAGAAAACCGGGCTCAGGAGGGATGCAGTTCATATTTCCTGCAACCGGTTCAACAATAATGCAGGCGACTTTAGCGCCTATTTTTTTGAAGGTTTCCTGGATTTGTTCAAGATCGTTAAAATTTAAAGTAATGGTATGTTCAGCGAGTGCTGTTGGGACGCCGGGAGAGGTTGGTACGCCTAAGGTCAGGGCGCCTGAACCTGCTTTAACCAACAAAGAGTCCGAGTGCCCGTGGTAACAGCCTTCAAACTTAATAATCTTATCTCGCCCGGTATAGCCGCGTGCGAGACGAATAGCACTCATCGTGGCTTCTGTTCCAGAGCTGACCATGCGTATCATCTCAACAGATGGAACCAGGTCACAGACTAAATTAGCCATTTCAGTTTCGATTGCCGTGGGTGCGCCGAAACCAAGACTGTTTTGTATTGTTGTGGTTACCGCTTTGATGACATCAGGATGGGCGTGACCGAGAATCATGGGCCCCCAAGAAGCGACATAGTCTATATATTGTTTATCGTCTTCATCAGTCAGGTAAGCACCTTGCCCCTTTTTAAAAAAAACGGGATCACCCCCCACACCTCGGAAAGCACGTACTGGTGAGTTGACTCCACCAGGGATATGTTTTTGGGCTGCTAAAAACAGATTATGAGATCGGGACATTTATTTGTACCTTTTAATTTATCTAGTGAGGAAATAAACCAATAAATTTTTTTGCATTATGTTGCGGATCACCTGAGCCGAATATCGAATCAATGGCCGCGAGTAAATGAGCTCCTGAAGCTAATAACGATGCTCCATTTTCTGGTGTGATGCCGCCAATAGCGACAATGGGTAATTTATATTTTTGATTCGCTATGGTTAACAATGCAGGAGATGCAGGTGTGGCATCGGGTTTATTGTATGAGTCATAAAAGCGACCGAATGCAATATAATCAGCGCCTTGCTGATGTGCTGTTGCAGCGCGCTGCAAGTTATTATAACAAGAGATCCCAATCACTGCGTTTGCGCCTAGTTTTGTCCGTGCGGCGGCAATGGAATGATCCTTGAGTCCTAAATGAACACCATGAGCCTGAACGGTCAAGGCTAATTCAATATGATCATTAATAATGAAAGCAGCTTGATATTGAGTACATAAGTTTTTTAATGCAAGCGCAATGGCGTGTTGTTGTGCCAGAGTTCGAATTTTATCTCTATATTGGATAACATGCGCACCGCCCATGAGTGCAGCCTCAACTTGACTAATCAGTTTTTTATCGTTTTTTTCATCTTTAGTGATGGCGTATAAACCTGATTTAGGAAACAAGCTTAGTTTCCTTCTTCGTTTTCTTTTTTATTCGTACTCCAGAAAAAACGATTAGGAATGTGCTGTCCCATGCCAATGCGATAACCGTGATTTAATGCGTCCCAAGTATATTCTTGTGCTTCGTGGATCGCCGTAAACGGTTCTAGCCCTTGAGCAAGCAGGCCAGAGATTGCCGCTGCCAAGGTACATCCAGAGCCATGGTAGTGGTGAGGAAGACGCTCCCAGCTAAAGGTTTCAAGTAACCTGCGGTTACCAAAAAGAGAATTGATAACGTTCTTTGTCTTTTCGTGAGTGCCGGTAACCAGTACAAACTCACAACCACAGTCTAATAGCTCTTGAGCGCAGGCATCGAGCGTATCTGCTTCTGTAGCCAGCATTTTTGCTTCGAGACTATTGGGTGTCAATACAGTAGTCAGCGGAATAAGCAAGTTGATTAGCGCATTTTGTATGGCATTATCGCTGAGTGGATCACCGTTGCCAGATGCGAGCACAGGATCCAAGACAAGCGGCACATTGGGGTAATCCGAAAGAATACTATGGATTGCCTCTGTGTTATCGACACTACCTAGCATCCCAATTTTAAATGCAGCAACAGGAATATCTTCAAGTACCGCTCTTGCTTGAGCAATAACATGATTTGCTTCAACAGGGGAGTAGGATTTAACACTTTGTGTGTCTTGTACCGTGATTGCAGTGATAACGGGGGCGGTGTGGCAACCCATACTTGCTAATGTTTCAATGTCGGCTTGAGCACCTGCGCCACCAGTCGCATCTGTTCCGGAAAAAACCATAACAACAGGAGTTGAGAGGAAATTTGACATTGCAGGTTTCCTTATCTTCTAAGGCAAGTGAGGACAATAATGCTTTGATAATGTAAGTTAGGGTGAAATTAGAGGGTAAACCGAATAGTGGCTACAAATCGAGTAAAAAAAGCCAGTGATATACTGGCTCAATAAATAACACTATGTAATTATTTTATTATTGCGTTAGCAATCGAAAACTTATAGGCCGAGGATGAAATCAACCAATGTTTCGATGTCGGCATCAGCTACGCGAGGTGAGTATGGAGGCATTGGAACACCACCCGTAATCTCAGTCCAGTTACCTTTACCGCCGTTTTTAACTTTGTCGATTAATGTTGCGCGATCAGCCCCTTTAGCTGCAACATCTTTCCATGCAGGACCAACGACTTTATTATCTACGGAGTGACACGCTAAACAACCGCTTTTTTTAGCAAGGTCTAAATCCGCACTAGCTGTACCAGCTACACCAAAAGTTAATGCTATAGCAGCAGGAACACTCAACCAACGTGCTTTCATGGTTATCTCCTTTATTAAATTATAGTCTATGTATCTTCTTTTCTTTAGTTTCTAAAGATGCGGCACCACACCTCCCCACAACCATTTTGGTGGTGACTCAAATACCTGTCTCGTCTAAATAGCTTGCCAAGTAATATTTTTTATTATGGGTACCACACCATGGGATAGCCTCCCATAAGCTTCGCGGTAATTTATGCCATGCTGACCGATGGGTGTCAAGCATAACATCGCTTATTCCCTGTCTCGTTTTGGTGACATGGCGGGAGAAAAGGCAGAATTAATTGACGTTAATCTGGCCGGGCTATTTTTATGATGAGGTGATCAGCAGGTAAGAAATAACGCGAAATATTAGGCTTAATAAAAATGGAAATACAGGTTTGTTTGTGGGTTCTAGTAGGTCATGTAATTAGTTTTGGAGCCGTTATAGTCGATATAGACACTATATCAAGAAATCAATTTGTCACGGAGGGTCGACATATCCCTTGGAAATGGGGTATGCTACTAAAAATTACAAATTTTTATTCCCATTAGTTAATGGTTTTTCTTGCAATACTTGGCTGTTTGAGCTATCAATTAAAGAAATTACTACAAAACAAGGCTAGAGTCTAAAGATTTGAGCTTCTTCATGTGTTTAAACGTGGTGGTGTACCTAGAGCCATGTAAATTCAAACGATTGATTTTCTTGTATGGTTTTTTTACGCTTTTTATGAATACTATGGATGTCAGTCAATTACGATTTAAGACGCCATTTGGAGGGGGTTTTTGTGAGTAATAATATTGTTTTTATTGAGGATCAAGGCTTTGATGCTGAGGTGTTACAGGCAGAAGGTCCTGTTTTAGTCGATTTTTGGGCTGAATGGTGTGGTCCGTGTAAAATGATTGCACCTATCCTAGATGAGATTGCTGATGAGTACTCGGGTAAGGTTAAAATTACCAAGCTTAATATCGATGAAAACCCAGCGACACCGCCTAAGTACGGTATTCGTGGTATTCCAACCTTAATGCTGTTTAAGGATGGCAATGTTGAAGCGACCAAAGTAGGTGCGGTTTCCAAATCGCAATTAACAGCTTTTTTGGATAGTCATATATAAAGTACCCTCCCCACAAGATTAATGTTAAGTGGTGTGTTAAATATGATCTTTCATGTATCAAAGTGATGCCTTTCGTTTGAGGAGCAAGGTGTCGCTCCATGTATTTCTCTCTCAATCTTCTACCTGAGTAACAACACAATCCAAATGCGAACCACTGGAAAGTTATCAACAATGAATCTTACTGAACTCAAAAAAAAGGCAGCGGCTGAGTTAATTGACTTAGCTCAGTCCATGGGTGTTGAAGGGATGGCGCGGATGCGCAAGCAAGACATTATCTTTTCGATATTAAAAGCCCATGCGAAAAAGGGGGAAGATATTTACGGTGATGGTGTCCTGGAAATTTTGCAGGATGGTTTTGGCTTTCTGCGTTCTGCCGACTGCTCCTATCTGGCGGGCCCTGATGATATCTATGTTTCACCTAGCCAGATTAGACGTTTTAGTTTGCGCACTGGAGATACCGTAGAAGGGAAAATTCGTCCGCCGAAAGAAGGTGAAAGATACTTTGCGTTGCTTAAAGTTAATAAAATTAATTTTGAGTCTCCAGAAAATGCAAAAAATAAAGTGATGTTTGAAAATTTGACGCCTTTATTTGCAAATAAACGCTTTACCATGGAATTAGGGAATGGCAGTACAGAAGATATTACTGCGAGAATAATAGACCTCGTTTCGCCAATAGGTAAGGGCCAACGTGGCATGATCGTTTCTCCTCCTAAGGCGGGAAAAACGATGATGCTGCAAAATATCGCGCAATCAATTACGGCGAAACATCCAGAATGTTTTCTTATGGTTTTATTGATTGATGAGCGGCCAGAAGAAGTGACAGAAATGGCTCGTTCAGTACATGGTGAAGTGATCTCCAGTACCTTTGATGAGCCTGCCAGTCGTCATGTTCAGGTTGCAGAAATGGTTATTGAAAAAGCCAAACGATTAGTTGAACATAAAGTTGATGTGGTTATTTTGTTAGATTCCATTACTCGATTAGCGCGGGCTTACAATACAGTTATACCCTCTTCAGGCAAAGTTTTGACGGGGGGGGTTGATGCTAATGCATTGCATCGACCTAAACGGTTTTTTGGTGCAGCGAGAAACGTAGAAGAAGGGGGGAGCTTAACCATCTTAGCAACCGCCTTGGTTGATACGGGGTCACGTATGGATGATGTTATATTCGAAGAGTTTAAAGGCACCGGTAACATGGAATTGCATCTAGATCGCAAAATTGCAGAAAAACGTATTTACCCCTCTATTAATATTAATCGTTCCGGTACCCGTCGTGAAGAATTGCTGACCAAGCCAGATGAGCTACAAAAAATGTGGATCTTAAGAAAGCTACTACATCCTATGGAAGAAATAGGTGCGATGGAATTTTTATTAGACAAGCTTAAAGCGACAAAAACCAATAACGATTTTTTTGAATCTATGAAGCGTTAAGCAATTTCTATTTATGATGACTTAACGCCATGGGTATAGATTGATCCTGGTTGTCCTAAGTGAATTCCAGAAAAATAGGCGTATCATTTCTTAGGTGCTGCTATAAAGGTAGTGAAGCGGTTCTGGGTAGCTGTAGGGTTTAGATGCGATATGCAGTATGAGTCATTACTTTTGATACGATGGACATCATTATTTTAACGGGTGCGGGTAGCTTTGCTCCACCTGCTTCCAATGCAGTCGTGGCGTGATGGAGTTCATCATCTTTCATTTGTTCCAGAATGGCTTTGCTCTTTTTATCGTCTTTGGGTAAGCTGTCTAAATGAAAATTGAGGTGGCGAACGACTTGCTTTTCTGTTTCGGCAACAAACCCTAAGCTCCATTTATCGCCAGCGGCACCAGCGATGGCACCTATGGAGAAAGAGCCGATGTACCAAAGAGGGTTGAATAAACTGGTTTTCTTGCCTAATTCTTTTACTCTTTTTCCACACCAAATGAGATGGTCATTTTCTTCCGCCGCAGCTTGCTCCATTTTTTCTCTAACCTCAGGTAGTTTAGCGGTGAGCGCTTGGCCTTGATATAAAGCTTGGGCCGAGACTTCGCCAGCATGATTAATACGCATCAAGCCGGCTACATGGCGTTGTTCTTTTTTTGACAGAACGCGGTCTTCGTATTGGTCTGCGGGGTTGGCGCGCTGTGTTCCTGTGGGTGTTGTATATAAGGTTTGCAGTGCGTTATTGGCGCTGATCAGCAGTCGGTCTAGAGGGGAATAGTTTCTTGTGGTCGTCATGTTATCCGATACCCATATTTATAGATTATTGTGTACCTTAACCCTACAACTATGATCATTTGTGGAGTCGTAGGAGGCTGTCTAAAAACAGACTGACCTACTGCAAGCACACTATTTTGGCCAGATTCTCCGATCACTATTTTCGAAAGCCTCTGTCTTATAGATAATTATTATCCTAGAAACGCGGTTAGATGCGAATGTACCCCAAGGGCGGCACTGCATGGGTCAACTGCGTTTTCTAGGATTATAGGCGCAATTGTCGCTCAAGAATAGTAATAGGATGTAATACTTCGATATGATTCTGGTGTGGTGGTAGACCCTCAGCAAGATGAAGTGCGCAACCCATATTGGATGTTGCAATGATTTGAGTATCGTCGAGTGTGAGTAATTTTGGGCTTCTGAGTAAATCGGCTTTTTCTGGATGGGTCAGCATGTGTGTTCCTGCTGCACCGCAGCAGTGTTGATTGTCGGGTAGCTCAGATAATTTTATTTCAGGGATAAGCCTTAAAAGTTCATAGGGCGCGAGTTGTTGTTTAAGTACATTCCTTAGGCTACAGGGGTCGTGAACGGCGACCTGTTTTGCCAGTGGGGCAAACAACGTGGTTGTCAGTCGGTTTTCTGTGAGTAAAAAGTGGCTAATATCTCTAATACGAAATGTCTTTTCTTGATTGGCTTCTTTTTTGCTTGAAAAACCCAAGGGCTCGGCTAGCGCGGTGGTGCAGCCTGAAGCAATGGAGAGAATAGTTTGAATGCCGGATTTAGAAAAACAGTTGTTGTTGTTTTGTGCTAATTTATTGGCGTGTTTTGCATGACCGGTATGCAAATGCAAAGCACCACAACAGTTTTGTGGCTGGGGAATGTGAACTTCATAACCTAGCTTTGTTAAGAGTCGTATGCTGGCGGATAGGGCTTGGTGATCGATTTCTTGAGCAATACATCCGAGAAACAGGCCAACGCGAGCACCAGGCTTGTTTTTAGGGTAATACACCGATTTCCATTTAGGGCGGCGTTGTAGTGGTGGCAAATATTGTTCCAGGCGCTCCAATTTGAATGCCCGTAATAAGCCTGTTTTTCGAGCAAGAATGAGCAGTTTTAAATGTTGTGCAAAGCGAAGTAATTTAAAAAAAAGGTGTATTGAATATCCACTTTGGGCAAGTAAATTTATTGTATATAGCTGGATTTTGTTTTTACCCTGGCCAAGGTGAGTGCGTGTTTGATCTAAGAGGTGTCCGTAATTGACTTGTGATGGGCAAGCGGCCTCGCAAGCTCGGCATCCAAGGCAGTGATCCAAATGCTGACGTAGCGGTGTATCGGCTTCGAGTTCATTGTTCCACAGCCCGTTCATTAATGCCAGCCGTCCGCGCGGTGATTCTGCTTCCAGGTTCGTTATTTTGTACGTAGCGCAGTATTCTGAGCACAGGCCGCACATGACACAGCGATCGAGCTCCTTTTTGATCGCTTTTTTTTGCAGGTGAGCGAGGTTGAGGGTCATGCTCGTATTTTTCCTGGTCGGTGAATGTTTAACGTTTAGTTTAATGTAAATATTTTTTAAAAACAATAGTTAACAGGAGTAAATTATTTATCTATTGAATGTTTAACAAAAATGAGAGATAATGTTAAACACTTTTAGGTGGTTTGCCTAAGAGCCACTATAGATGAGGAAAATACTATGCGAGAAATGGCGAATAAATATGCGCAAGAAATGCGCGGTCGTGCTATGGCACAGGCGAAAAAACGTAAAGAAGAATTTTTAGGGGCGCGAGTACCTAAAGGATTGCGAGACAAGGTCATTCAGTCTGCAGAGGCGCAGGGTATATCGGTGTCGATATTGATTCGTAAAACGCTGGAAAAGGCATTTGAGGGAGATACAGCGCCAAGTGTTTCTGTCAATCAGCAACAGCAGGCTCCGATGGATATTGCACAACGATTTCCATCGGTTTTAGGCTGGGATTCAATCATTCTTAACCAAGGCGTATCGTGTTCTGCATGTTGTTGTGGGTTATCGGCAGGGAGTCATGTTACTCTTGGCTTATCAGCAACGGGGGGAAGCCCTATTGTGCTGTGTGATCACTGCAAAGGATCTGCGTGATGATTCTGAATAACTCAGTTGATTCATTTTTGGAAAGCGTTAATTAAAGGTATTGGTTTTGATTAAACGCTGGAAAAAGGCTGACGATTCTTGTTTTCCTATGAGTTATGGCCAAATTATTTTCATAGTCGCATTATATTTATGGGCCCCCCCCCATGCTATTGCGAGTCAAGGTGGTTCGACTGTGGCGACAATGCCGAACTCACTTCCGCTTAATTCGGCTGCGTTATATCTCGACACACAGATTACGAGAGGGCAACTTGTCGTGCTGGCTCAAACGGCGTCTTTGCTTTCCAGGCCGAAGTCAAAAATAAACCGAGAGGTTCTTGCTGAGTATGCAGCAGAAGCCTTGGCACAAAAGCATTTAAAAAGTTTGCAAAATAAAGATTCGGGACTCATCCGGGTTGAACGAAATATAAAACATCTCACACGTGTGTTTTTAGGCCCCTTTCAGAGCCGGCTTGAGGCACAGCCTATTTTGGATGATCTTAAGCAGCGTCGTGTCTTGTTTAAATTTAGTTTTGATGATGAATTGCAGGCTTACGTGATTCGTTTAGGTGCATTTGAAAAAGATCAAGATGTAGAACGGTTTAGCTTGCAATTGGAAAAATTAAAAATTGGCGGTGTAAAAAAGGTGCCAGTTATGTTGAATTTTTATCAAGTTGTTAGAATTACAATACCGCAAAAAGCTCCTAAAGTTGTTGATGTTCCGAAGGTTTCTCCTCCCTCTCTTGTTGTTGAACCGCCCAAAGTTAAGCCTGTTGAGCCACCTGAAGTTGTGGTGATTTCAGTACCTCAGTTCGTGGAATCTTCGATGGAAATTGAAGGCTTGGGCATAGAAGGATTATTTATTGACGATGGCCCTCGTGATGATCAAGCGGAGAGTGAGCCATCTATTTGGGCTGATTTTGAATGGAGTGGTTTTTATCGAAATGAAACGGCTTATCGTTATCAGGAGCCTCGCAGCATTAGCAAAGCAAGAAATACCTTATACCTGGATGTACGCTATCCCGTTACAGATAACATTGAATTATTCGCCGCCGGTTGGGCTTATTATGACTTAGCCTATGATTTATTTAATTACAGAACGATAGCGGCTCGTGTCGAACGAAATGATGAGGAGCCCTTGGTATTTATAGAACGCCTTGATCAAGAAAAAGACAGTAATGTTAAAGAAATTAGAGAATTATATGCTGATTTTTTGTTTGATGGTCTAGATCTTCGAGTTGGCAAACAATTTATTGTTTGGGGCGTTTTGGAAGGCGTGCGCATTGTTGATGAAATAAACCCGATAGATTTTCGAGAACTGATCAATCTTGATTTGTTGGATTACCGAATTCCGTTGTGGTCGCTTAAATTGGATTATTTTCGGGAAGATACGTCCTATCAGCTCGTATGGATACCCGATTTGCGGTTTAATAAGCCGGCTCCGCGGGGGTCGGAATGGGAGTTATTGCAAGATGTCTGCGTCGGTCAAGCAGAAGATATTTTATGTATTGATTCTAGCCCTGAATCGTGGACCCTAAAGGATTCTGAGCTGGGTATTAAAATAGATGCCTATTTGTGGGATACGGAACTTTCTTTTAGTTATTTTTATACTTGGGATGATTTTCCCGTTATTTTTCGTTCTATACGTGTTGATGATAATACCGTGCCTCCGGCATTTTACCCACTGTATACGCGAATTCATATGTTTGGCGCAACGGCAGTCAAACAGTTGGGTAATTATATTCTTAAGGGAGAGTTAGCTTATGTAACAGGTAAATATTTTGGGACCAGAAATGTATCGGATCGTGATGCTAACGGTTATTTAGATGATGATGGCGAGTTGATTCGCAACCATTTTCGCTGGGGACTAGGAACCGAATTTAATATTATGGGTATGGATGTGTCGCCGGGCATAGCTCAATGGGTCATTATGGATTACGACGAATCGATTATGCAGGAACGTTTGGATACGTCTTTCTTTTTGTTTTTACGTAAAGAGTTGCCCGAAAAAGCAGCGGTTTTTCAGATGTTGGCTATTTATCTTGTTAGCTTAAAAGAGCTTTTACTAAAACCGGAAATTACTTTTCAATTCAGTGATAATTTGCAACTAGGTATTGGGTTGGATTTATTTTACGGGCTGAAGTCTGACTTTGGCTCCAATCAATCTCAAGTCACATCTGCTGTCTTTGATCCCAATACGGCGAGAGCACAATTTATAGGAAATTTTAATAATAATGATCGCATCTATTTTGATTTTAAATATTCATTTTAGCCTTAATCGGCGATAGGAGAGCACCCATGCTAAATTATTTTTATTCTATGGTGATTCGTTCTCCAAAAATAGTGCTAGTGCTGTTTGCTGTGATTACTATTTATTTAGCAACTCAGTTGCCGACGTTGGAATGGGAAACGGATGCTCGTGTTTATATGCCAAAAGGGCATCCCGCCATTGTGTATGATGAAAAAATAGAACACCTGTTTGGTGCTAAAGATGCCGTTATTATTGGTATTGTTAATGAAGAAAAAGGTATTTTTAATCCTGAAACGTTGGCTTTAATTGCCCGTGTTACTGAAAAAGTGGCTGCCTTAGATGGGGTTATCGCCAATCGTTTAATTGATGTTGCTTCTTTGTCTACAGCCAGTTTCTTTTTGGGCACGGATACGTCGATTGGTGCGAAACGACTGATGCCCTATCCGGTTTCGTCAATCAGCGATATAGAACAACTGAAAAAAGAAGTTTTTGATAATAGCGATTTATTTGTTGGCAACATTGTTTCCGCTGATGGCAAGGCGACAATGATTCGCGCCAAGCTCAAAGAAGGTATTGCGAATCGCTATCAAACTTATTGGCAGATCAAAGGTATTATTGCCTCAGAAACAGGAGAAGCTGATTGGGAAGGAGCAGCTTGGAGTGAAAAATGGTCTGAAAATGGGACTCAAGGCGATTGGAATACCACAAGTTCTGATCTTGAGAGCAAAAACAAAATTGAGGCTGAGAATGAAACGCCAGCAGCCTGGCCTGCTACTGATTCTAGCGTATGGCCAATTGAAACTTCTGCTGGAATAGAGAACGGTGATCAGTTCTACATGGCAGGTCGTCCGGTCATCGAGGTGGGTTCAGGTTTGGAAGCACTATCGGATTTAAAAATAATGATTCCGCTATTGCTTGCAGTGATTGCTTTAATGCTTTTTGTTGTATTTAGAACAAGCCGAGGTGTGTTGTTACCTTTGGCCGTTATGTCTGCCAGCATTATCTGGACTATGGGTATTATGGCGCTTTTAGATGTGCCTATGTACACCATTTCGACAATGTTACCGGTGATTTTAGTCGCCGTTGGTGTGGGCGATGGTATTCATTTAATGAGTCATTATTATGACAATGTATTAACTGATCCCCATCGAGAGGGCGGCGTTATTATTGGCGAGGTATTAAATGATATTGGTCCACCTTTGATCATAACCTCGCTGACTACAGCTATTGGTTTTTTGTCCCTGTGGTTTGCGGAAATGCCACCCTTTAAAATTTTCGGTTTATTTACCATGCTGGGTATCGTGCTTTGTTGGTTTCTTTCTGTAACTTTAATTCCTGCCGTATTAACTTTGCTGAAGCCCAAAGTGGGGGGGTATCTGCAAAAACGTCGTTCTTTACGGGTACGTGATGAGCAAAATCAGCTTGTAAAAGCCTTGGTTTCATGGGGCGGTACGGTATTAGAACGCAGAAACATATTTGCCATTATCGTGGGCGTGATCGTTGTCGTATCAGCCATTGGCGCGAGCAAGCTCTATGTCAATTCAAGCTGGATGAGTGATTTCAGAGAAAATAGTGACGTTTTTGTTGCGAATAAATTGGTCAATGATCGATTTTCTGGCGCCATTACGCTTAATGTTGTGATTGATGGTCAGCGTGATGGTGCTTTGAAATCTCCAGAATTGTTACGTGCCATAGAAGGGCTGCAGGTTCATGTTGAGACACTGCCCTTTGTGGGTGCTTCACTTTCCGTTGTTGATTATATTAAAAGTATGAATAAAAATCTTCATTCTGGTGATCCAGCTTATGATGTTTTACCTGAAACTCAGGCTGAAATATCGGAGTATTTATTTTTGTTTTCTATTTCAGGGCGACCTGAAGAATTGGATGAAGTCTCTGATTTTAACTATCGACAGGCTAATGTCAGCATTCAGGTAAAAACCGATCAAACTCTGCATTTAGCTACGATTGTTGATTCTATCAATACGTTTGTTGATAAGCGTTTTAAAGATTTAGATGTAGAAGTCAATCTCGCTGGGTCGGGCAACAATTCTTATATTTGGGCTGACCTGTTGATCAGCAGCCAAACCTCGGCGATTGTGTTGTCAAAAATAGGTATATTTTTATTAGCGAGCTTGCTTTTTCGATCTTTGCTAGTCGGATTGTTTGTTGTTGCTCCCGTTACACTGACAACGTTGATGGTTGGAGGGGCGAGTGGTTTTTTAGGTATTCCGTTAGATGTTTCTACCGTGCTTGCTGCGGGTGTCGCTATTGGTGTTGGCGTTGACTATGCTGTTCATTACATATTTAGGTATATGCGTGTTCTTAAAACCGAGGGCAATCACGAAATCGCAACTAAAGCAGCAATGCGTGGTGTGGGTAAAACGATCGTATTCAATGCAACAGTGGTCACTGCCGGTTTTTTAGTTTTGTTGTTTTCCGTTTTTCCGCCACACGTGAAGTTAGGCGCGTTTGTTTCGTCGTATATGGTCATCAGTTGTGTCGTGGCGCTATTGATTCTTCCGGTGTTATTTTCGTTTAGTCGCAATGCCATTCTCAAATTGGTCAATGATCGTGCGAATTAGAGATGGAGGGGAAAAAACACTGGTTTTTTTCCTGTTGGTGCTACTGAGTGCAGACTTGTTTGCTCAGACGGCACGAGGTAAATGGAGTATCAGTCCCGTTATAGGTCTTCATTCCCCGGCGCTCGACGTGCTCAATGAGCGAGGCTTTAAAGCCCCGGTGACAGGAATAGGAGATACGGAGCGTCCAGAGACCGAAGCGGAGCCACAGAGAGAAACAATTTCGGTTCCAATTGGTTTTGATAATGACTTAGAGGCTATCGGTACAAATGCCAATGTAGGGCTGGAATTTCAGTGGGTACAAAGCGCCAGACATGAGTTTATTATGGGAGGAAGCACATGGGAAGGTGATACCCGTAACAGTACAAATGGGCAGCTGCCGGTGCAAGGTAATTTACATAATGTTGAATATGTACGTCGCGCGAAAATATCGTATAACGAATTTTATTTTGGTTGGCGATATAATTTTCGTTTTAAGGAAAATAAAAAATACAGGTTATATAGCCGCATTACATTAAATGAGTTATTTGATGTCGATTATAGAGAAGAACATGTTTTTAGCATCCCCGCTGGCGGTCTTGACGTTGACGAGGTAAAGCGAATTTTCATTGTAAAAGGACAAACTACGGGGGTATTGATGTTCCAGCTTGGTTTGGGAGGGGAATACTTTCTGAGCAAACAAATGTCAATCGGTATGGAGGCAGGTTATGTGATTTCTCCACAGTCTTTTGAATTAAGTTCGACTGCTTTAGAAAGTGATGAACAACTTGGAGATGGTTTTGCCTTGGTTTTACCGGTGCATCCTCGAGACATCAATGCACCTTTGGGTGCCATTGATCCCAATATAGAGGCCTCTCAAAATTGGACTCAGTTAGCCAAGCCCGTACCACAAGATATGAAATTGCGTTTTGATGGTTGGAAGCTGGCACTGAAATTTACTATTTATTATTAAATATAACTCTTAAAAGATACGCATGGAATAGTTTGGCCATTATGTATTTAAAAATAAAACATGCGGTACACTTTAGCTGTACGCTCTTGATATTAATGTTGTGTGTTTCATTTTTTTTGTATATTAATGTGCCTGTTGCTGGCGCTCAGAATAAAAATCAAAATGCTATGGTTGCTGATTTATTACAGCAAGGGCGCACAGAAATGGAAGAAAAAAATTATGCCAAGGCCATTGTTACATTCAATGAAGTGATAAAAATAAATACCAAACATGTAGAAGCCCATTTCCGTATTGGTACCGCCTATTGGCGCCAAAGAAAAGTAAGAGAGGCGCTTGGCTACATGAATAAAGCAATCGAATTTGATCCAAAAAATGTGTCACTAAGATTATCCTTGGCTGGTTTCTATGAACAAGTGAAAATGATTGATCGGGCTATAGAGCAATATAAACAAATCATTGCTTTGGCAAAAAATACCGAACAGGCACGTACTGCAGAGAAGCGTCTGAACTTGGCCTTGGTAAAGGCCTATGCAGCAGGAGGGGATGTTGATACTGCCTTGCAATTGTTGAACTCGATGCTGGAAGAGCATCCAGGTGACCCACGTATTTTACAGCATTTAGGTTTTGCTTACTTGCTTGCCAATCGTTATGAAGCCGCAGTGGCCATTTATGAAAATGTTTTGGAGTCTGAACCGAATAATGACTCTGCACATATGAACTTGGCGGGTGTTTATGAAAAAATGGGTGACCTTAAAAGCGCAATTGCTCATCTTGAGGCCGTTGCCGAAGGGCCGGCCAGTGCTGGGCGAAAAGCAGAGGCGAGGATTCGTGCCGGGCTTTTTCGAGCCACAGTGGCTCAGAATAAAGGCGATCTTGACGGTGCAATTCTTTTTTTAAAAGAAATTTTGGAGTTTAGACCTGCTCATGCCGTAGCAAGTAACCGTTTGGCTGCCGTTTACAGAACTCAGAATAAATTTGATTTATCGGAAGAAATTTTGCTGAAATCTATTAAATTGGTTCCAAAAAATATAGATGGAAGGCTGAATTTGGCTTCGTTATTCTTACAAAGAAATAACTTGTTAGATGCAGTATGGCATCTGGATAATATTTTAAATACGGCACCGGATACGACAACAGGGAAACAAGCCCAAGCATTAATGCAGCAGATTACTCAGCGAGTAGGACAAAATATTCAGCAAATAAGAAATGCTGCTGTTAGCAAATATAATCTGATAGATTTTCTTGAAAAAGAGCCAGAAAATGCGAAGGCGAGATATCAATTAGCTTCGATCTATTTTAAGCAAGGAATATACAAACAAGCATTACCAGCATTCGAAAAAGTTCGAGAACTTGATCCTGATAATGCGGGTGTTTATTTACATTTGGGCGAGTTGTATTCTAAAAATCAAAAATATGCGGCATCAGCGACGGCATTTGCGAAGCATATTGCTTTGAGCGAAAACATACAAAATTTGGATCGTTTGAAGCTTGCTTACGCGACGGTTTTGGGGCAGCAATTCTATGAAGAAAAAAAATTGGAACAATCGTTGTATCAATTTCGGCGCGTATTAAAGTCTCAGCCAAAAGATACCTTGGCCAGTTATTATTCAGCGCTCATTTTATCCAGACAAGGGGAAGTTGAAGAGGCGGCCAGTTTGTATGAAGCGGTTATAGAAAAGGCCCCTAACCATATTGGCGCACATTCGAACGTTGCAATAATTTATGAACAATTGGAAAAAGAAGAAAAAGCTTTAAGCCACTATAGAAAAATTTTGACTACGGAACAAACCAAGCAGGTGGTAGACAATGCAGAAAAGAGAATTGCTTTTTTAGAGAAAAAAATTAATGGCCTGACAACGACAGCAAGCTATGCTATGACGGTTGATAACAATAGCAATCTGAGTGAGAGTGAGCCAGATGAAGAGTATTATTCAACATTAAGTGCAAATTTTTTATATCGTTATAAGTATAGTGATGCGATTCGAACTGGTATTCGTTATGCGCCTTCTTATTCGACATACCATATTGGTCAGTACGATTTTTATAACCAGCTGATTAGTCCTTTCGTTGCTTATGAACGTAAAAAAAATAAAGCAACATTAACTTATAGTTACAATAAGTTGCAGGGTATATTAAACGAGCAAAATATTAATAATACGCAATCATTCAAGCTAGACTGGAACCATACCCTCCGTCAAGGGAGAACATCTGATTTGTCGATTTCTTTTCGCCAGTATGAAGCAGCCACTTCGAGTCTTTTTGATGCCAGTACCTGGACGTTGGGCGGCGTATACCAAAGGGGTCTGGGCAGTGGCTATTCGGATAGTTTTTCTTATACCTATAACTTGAATATGAATGACAATCCACAAAATGTAGATGCAGCGTATCAGTCACATGAATTGTCTTATTCACTTAACAAATGGTTGAGTGCCTCAACATTTGCAAGTTTTTCTGTTTCGGGGCGTATGACAGGCTATGATGAGTTGGATAGAATCGCGCTTGCTAGAAGAAAGAGTGCATTTTTTTCGATTAGAGGAAGTATAAATTACAGACTTAACCCGGCGGTCAGGCTATTTGGCAATATCAGTTATCAATTAAATGACTCAAATCTCCCTATTTTTGTCTGCCCGGCCAGAAACGAAGACGGTTCGCAGGTGACGCGGGAGGATTGTCGACCATTAAACAGTACCGATATCATTGGTGCACCTCAGCAAAGCGCTTCTTTAGGAACGTTTAGTAAAACTATTGTAGGTTTTGGCCTTTCAGTGAGTTTTTGACCTAAAAAAACCACCAGCCTGATTTCTTTTGTAAATGTGATTCGCATTTTTTTAATTGATTTATATAGCGTTGGCTATGTAAGTCAACTTTTTTTGCAACCTTGAGCAGCCATGGTTTTTTCATATAAGATTTTTTTTTAAAGCCGGCCTGTCCTTCATGATAGGCTAAATACTGCAAATAAGTATCCCATTTTGAAATTTTTAATAGGCCGTGGCTGCGACGAATATACCAGCCAATAAAATCTATGGCATCTTCAAATGAGTCGCGGTTTGCCCATGAGTTGCCTGTTGCCTTTTGATATTGTTTCCATGTTCCGTCTATTGCCTGGGCGTAGCCATAAGCCGAAGTAGGTCGAAACGTAGGGATAAAACCCAGAAATTTATTTCTGGGTGGTTTGGCATCCGCATGAAAATGAGATTCTTGCCGAACAATAGCCATGGTGACATG
>VAPM010300258.1_pt1 | contig 34279 bp, 23 predicted proteins | sample 3395091 | NCBI WGS metagenome assembly VAPM01 (sample SAMN08290445, study PRJNA428436) | hydrothermal vent metagenome | isolation source: Deep-sea hydrothermal vent chimney 3 | place: Pacific Ocean: Juan De Fuca Ridge
TAGCTTCTGAAATTGTAGATAAATTTGATCATGCTACTGTTTTTAACCAAAACACTCCACATATTGAATTAGCCAGAGAATTAGAAAAAAGAGGGCATAATGTAATCTTAGTAGATTACCAACCTACAAGCGAAATGATGTTGATTGATTTTGCTAAGAAAATTAAAAATAAATTACCAGATACCGTTAAATTACATTCGTTAAAATTGCAGGAAACTGGCACATCTCATGCTGAATGGTTTGCTTCAGATCAAGTGTAGTTTATTTTCCATTAAAAGCATTCATGGTATTATTTAAGCCAGCCAAACCAAAAGAAATTATTAATTCTGTTGCTTTTGTTAAGCGTTCTGGTAATAATTTTAATTCATCAGAACTCCAATCTCCTAAAACGAAATTGCATTGTTTCCCTTTTGAAAATTCTGCACCAACACCAAATCTAAATCGTGCATATTTTTGAGTTTGTAAAATAGCGTTTACATCTTTTAAGCCATTGTGACCGCCATCACTTCCTTTAGCTTTTACACGAATTGAACCAAAAGGTAAATTCAAATCATCACATATAATTAATAAATTTTCTAAAGGAATATTTTCTTTAGAAAGCCAGTATTTAATTGATTTCCCACTTAAATTCATGTAAGTTGAGGGCTTTAAAAGTACAAAAGTTCTTCCTTTAAATCTAAATTTTGAAACTGCTCCTAATTTTTCATTCTCAAAATTTATCTCTTTATTTTTAGCCAATTCATCTAAAATAGTAAATCCAATATTATGTCTGGTATTTTGATATTTATCACCAATATTTCCTAAGCCAACAATTAAGAATTTTTTCATAAGATCATCTGCTGTAGTTTTTTCTTTTTTTAAAAGAAATACTTTTTTAAGTAAACTAATAAAATTCATAACACAAAAGTAAGAAAACCCAACCTAATTTCTAAAAATAAAAAAAGCGTTGTTAATTAACAACGCTTTTTACATCTTATTAAAGGATTTACTATTCAGTAGCTTCAGTTGCCCCTTCTTCAGTTGCTCTTTCTTCAGTTCCTTCAGTTCCTTCAGCTCCTTCTTCATCAACCACTTCGTCTTCTATAGCAGCACGTGCAGTTCTAACTTGTGCAACAACAGTATTATCAGGGTGAAGTATTGTGAATTTTTCATTTTCTAACTCAGTAACATATACTTTACTTCCAATTCTTAATTCTGAAATGTCCGCATTTATAAAATCTGGTAAATCTTCAGGCAATGCTCTTACGTGTAATTTACGCATTGGAAAACGTAAAGAACCACCATTTAAAACTCCTGGAGCATTTCCAATTAATCTCACAGGAATATTCATAGTTACTAATTTATCATCAAACAATTGATAAAAATCAACGTGCAATATCTTATCAGTAACTGGGTGAAATTGAATATCTTGCAAAATAGCATTATAAGTTTCGCCTTCTAACTCAATCTTAGCCGTATAAACGTTTGGAGTATACACTAATTTTTTGAACGAAATTTCGTCAGCTGAAAAGTGTAATGGTTTATCTCCTCCGTATAATACGCAAGGCACCTTTTCAGCATTACGTAAGGCTTTGGTAGCAACCTTGCCTACGCTTTCTCTTTTGGATCCTTTGATTGTAATTGATTTCATTTATTCTATTTATTTATTATTTACATTAAAAATTGTCCGCTTATAGATGTATTGTTTTGTACTTTATGCATTACATCAGCGAATAAAGGGGCGCAAGATACAACTTTTATTTTAGAACTTGTTCCTTTTAAAGGAATTGTATCTGTAACAATTAATTCAATTAAAGATGAATTTTCAATCTTTTCATAAGCATTACCAGATAGTATTGGATGCGTACAAATTGCTCTTACACTTAACGCTCCTTTTTCCATCATTAAGTCCGCCGCTTTTGTTAAAGTTCCACCGGTATCAATCATATCATCTACAATAATTACATGTCTGTCTTTTACATTACCAATTAATTCCATAGATGAAACTACGTTTGCTTTTAAACGCTGTTTATAGCAAATTACCACTTCACTTCCTAAAAATTTAGAATATGCATAAGCACGTTTTGAGCCACCCATATCAGGAGATGCAATAGTAATATTATCTAATTTTAATTGATGAATATAAGGTAAAAATATAGTGGAAGCGAACAAATGGTCAACAGGTTTTTCAAAGAAACCTTGAATTTGATCTGCGTGTAAATCCATCGTCATAATTCTGGTTGCTCCTGCCGTTTGCAATAAATTAGCTACTAATTTAGCTCCAATAGCAACGCGTGGCTTATCTTTTCTATCTTGTCTAGCCCAACCAAAATAAGGCATTACAGCTGTAATATGACGTGCTGAAGCACGTTTAGCGGCATCAAGCATAAGTAATAATTCCATTAAATTATCTGCATTTGGAAAAGTAGAACCTATAATAAAAATTCTTCTACCTCTTACCGATTCTACAAAAGCTGGTTGAAATTCTCCGTCACTAAATTTTGTTACTACAACATTCCCAAGTTTTGAGCCATAATGCTTAGCAATTTTTTCTGCTAAATTAAGGCTTTGTGTACAGGCAAAAATTTTAGGCTCTAAAAGATGTTCTTCCATTTTTTTGTTGTGTTGGTTGTTAATTAGTGTTGTTTTTTTGTTTCTTATGTGCAAATTTAAAATTATTTACAGAGTATTTAAACAACTTAGTTAAGTTTTTATGTTTTAGATAAAAATTATTTATAAATTTGCAATCCATTTTATTAGCCTCGATGGCGGAATTGGTAGACGCGCTGGATTCAAAATCCAGTTCTGGCAACGGAGTGTGGGTTCGATTCCCACTCGAGGTACTTAAAAACACTTTACAATTTTGTAAAGTGTTTTTTTGTTTACTAAAGTTTAAATTTTTCAATCAACTTTTAGTAAATTGCTTTATCCAAAAAATATGGGTAGCTCAATTCTTAACCCCTATTTAAAACTAATTTAAATTAGGAATATTTTCCACCTTTTTTATAAAATACTTATTTCTAATTATATAACTTTACAATAACATTAATTTACTTCAAGAATCATAATGCAAAAAAAGATTATTTCATTATTGCTTAGCCAGTATTTTATTGCCTTTTGCATTGCATTAGGTATCATAGCTTTTTTACCAAATTATTTTTTAAAATATAATATAACGCTTAAAAGTCAAGCTTCTTTTCAAAATGAAAATGAACGAGTTTACTATGCCGATTTAAACAATGATGGGAAGAGTGAAAAAATATACTGCTTTGATAACGTTAACAAGTTAGCTTGTTTAAATATTTTTACTGATAAAGGTGATTTGATAGACCAATGGAATTTTGACAATTACTTTCCAAAAGGTGTTAAAATTCTTTGGTTTTTAGATGCCAATAACAATGGTAGTAAGGAGATTTATTTTATAACAAAAAAAAAAGATTCAGCTTTTTTAAATGTTATAGAACCTTTACTAAAAAATGGTATTGACAAAAGACATATTTTTATTGACCTAATACAACCCTTTAATAAAGTCTATAAATTTAGACCAAGCAACAATGCTTCATTATTAAAAAGCGGAATTGAGAACGAAGTTCTGTTTACTTTAGAAACAGGTTTTTCGGGAAGCCCACGTAATGCTTATAAATACAATTTATTACAAAATAAAATTTATAAATCGCCACACTTAACCAATAAATCAGTTGTTAAACAAGTTATTGATATTGATAATGATGGCTTAAGTGAAATTCTTTTAAGTAATCATTCTACTGGCAATAAGTTAGATACTTTATTAACCAAACGTACCGATAACAGTTCTTGGTTGATGCTGCTAAACAACGATTTAAGTTTTAGATTTAAACCTGTAGAGTTTAAAGCGTTATTTTCTGGCTTACAATCTTTCATTTTTAAAAATAAGAATACATTTAAAATAGTATGTCTTTTAAATTCTAAGCAATTACATAAAAAGCAAACTACATTGTATTTGTATTCTATAACAGGTAAAAAACTAAAAGAAAAAGTACTGCCTTTTTTTGGACAAAATAATGAGTTGTTTTTGCTTGAAAATGATAAAAATATTTTAATCCATGATAAAAAAGGTGGCTTAATAAAAATTTATAATTCTAATTTTAAAGAAATAAGAAGCTTTTCAGTACTTCCTGACGCTATTTTGTATTCTATTGATATAGATAATGATGGTAAAAAGGAATGGCTTTGCTATCCTTTTAATAATAATAATGTAGTTACCATTTACAGAGAAAATTTTGGCTATCCAGTTAGTTTTAAATTTCCCAAACAAGGGTTTGAAAATTTACATTTTGGTTTAAAACAAATAAATAAACAAAAAAACGATTTGTATTTTCAAAAAGGAAATGAATACTTTATTTATAGTTATACCAAAAACCCTCTATATTTTATTAAATATCTTTTCTTTTTTGGGGTTTACCTTGTTGTGTTAAGTTTAGTGTTTTTAATTATTAAAGGGCAAAAATTTAGAGAAGCTAAAAAAAAGGCTATAGAAAAGGAAATTGTACGATTACAACTTAAAACCATTAAAAGTCAGGTAGATTCTCATTTTGTATTTAATGCCATAAATACCATTAGCGAAATGAAATTAACCGATGATAAACTAGCTGCAGATGACTTTATTTGTAAATTTTCTGATTTTATGCGTAAAACTCTACAACAATCAGACAGTATTACCAATACATTAGCAGATGAACTAGCCTATGTTGAAAATTATTTACAACTACAAAAAACAAGGTTTAACAATAATTTCACGTACCATATTAAAATACAAAAAAAGGTACATAAAAAGATGTTAGTTCCTAAGCATGTAATTTTTACGTATGTTGAAAATGCTGTAAAACATGGACTATCAAACAAAAAAAATGGATTATTAACCATAACCGTTAAAAAAAAGAAAAACACTGTTTTATTAACCATTGAAGATAATGGAGGAGGAATAAATAAAAAAAATAATACCAAACGAAATTCTACTGGAAATGGCTTGTTAATTATGGAAAAGATTTATGCTTTATACACCAAATTAACAAAACAAAAAATAGCACATCAAATGTCTGAAATTTTAGATGATGAAAATAAAGTGTTAGGGTTAAAAATAACAATTAAAGTAAAGTTACCAAAAAACTAATGAGTAGGCATATACTCATAAATGAGTAGATAAACCTCAACCACCTCTCACTAATTTAGTAAGCGATTAGAAAGATTATAGGAGAATTGCTGTTGATTTGAATGATAAATAGAGAAAAATGGCTATTAAAAAGATTAAAACGGTTTTAGTTGATGATGAGCTTAGAGCAATCAATAGGCTAAAAATACTATTAAATCATTTTCCTGAAATTGAAATTGTTAATCAAATTACCGAACCTATTGATAGTGTTTCCGTAATATTAAATAACCAACCAGATTTGGTTTTTTTAGATGTTGAAATGCCAGGGATGACGGGGTTAGAAATTGCTGAAGAAATTAATAGAAACATTATACAAACCAAAGTGGTTTTTGTTACTTCGCATAACCACTATGCAATTAATGCTATAAAAAGAGATGCTTTTGATTATTTGTTAAAACCGGTAAGTATAGATGAGTTAAAACAAACTATTGATAGGTTTAAAGCCAAAATACAATCTAATTTAACTACACGCGAATTAGAAATTATTAGAGCTATTGCTCAAGGACATAATAGCAAACAAATAGGAGAACTACTAAATATTAGCAGACACACTGTAGATACACATAGAAGAACTATCCTTGAAAAAACAGGTAACACCAACACCGCAGGTTTAATAATGTACGCTACAAAAACCAAATTGATTTAAGACTAATCTAACATTTTTTAAATATTGGATACTCAATAATACTGAAAATATTACTGTTTTTTGAGTATTGACTTATAAGTAGTTATTGAAATATCTTTACAATAAGAAAAAGAAAGTCCCTAAATGATGTTTGGGAAAATTGCTAAAACCCCACAATACAAAAAGTAATCATCTAACCGTTTATTTATTTAAAGGAGTTTGACGCAAATAACATAACTTAATTATTAACAATTTAAATGAAAAAAAATGAAAAAAGAAATGAAAATGTTTTTAGGAGTATGTTTATTAACTACTTTATTAGTTAGTTGTAAAAAGGATGATAATGTTGAGATATCTAAAAAGAACTTTCTAAAGGTTGGAGATACAGAGTATGTGTTGGCTAAAGGCACTATGGAAAACTATGGAAAGGACAACCAAGATGCTTATTATAACGGGTATAACATTGATTTATATTTAGTTTCAAAAGAGATATCAATTACAACTGATTCTGATGGGTATTTGGATTTGTCTGGTTCGGAGCAAACAATTTATTTCGAAATGTTTTCTTCTAAAGGAACTGAGTTTGATAACGGAGATTATGTATTTAGCACAGGTAATAATATACCTATAGTTACTTTTGACGAGGGTGGTTATAATTTAATGTATTCAATTGATGAAGATGAAATTGAGATTACTTCAGGAAAAGTAACTATTGAAAAAAATGGTAATGAATATAATATTACCATAGCTTGTAAAGATAGTAGTGGCAAAAGTATAACAGGATTTTATAAAGGAGAACTTCAATATTTTAACTATGAAAATGCTTCTAAGCCTTCAGATTTAAAATTTTCAAAAATAAATAAATACAAAAAATAGAATTATTCTAAGCACATAATTAGAAAAAATGATGTAGGATAAATGAGGTGCTTTATCTAGTTTAAACAATTAGTTTTTTTTGAATTGTTAATTAATTAAATATTTAAGTTAAAAATGACAATAATCCATTAAATTTTATAAATATGAAAAAAAATTATCTTTTATTTATTTTAATTTTTGTTTTAACAAATATGGCTACGGCACAAATTCATACTTCTTTAAAACAAAGAATAAAAAACAGAAGAAACCACATAGGTTTAAATAAAGGCTTTAATATTAAAAGCCATATTGCAAATAAGTTAAATACAAAACAATTTACTTTTCAAAAACCTGCAGGTACAAACAGGAAAAAACTGGATAGTATTGTAAGTTTATCTTGGGATGCAAATTCAAGCCAATGGGTTAAAGATATTGATAGTTATAAAGTAAAAAATATTTATGACGGATACGGAAATAATACTCTTGCAATATGGTATGATTGGGATGAGCATAATAAAGTTTGGGTAGTTAATGATAAAAGCAATTATACTTACGACACAGATGGCAACCCATTAATAGAACAAGATAGTTTTTGGAACATTAATACCAATCAATGGGTTAACAATTCAAAATTTGAATATACTTATGATGTTAGCAGTAATGTTTTATCAGAAATTTATTATTCTTGGAATGATACGACAAATCAATTTAATAAAAAGGACAAAACGGAATGGTCTTACGATATAAATGGTAATGAAATCCTGAATGTAAGTTATAATTATAATTCAACTATAAGTCAATGGGATGAAACAAGTAAGACCAAAACAGATTATAGTTTAAATGGAAATGGTACGGTAGCTTCATCAATTGGTTCAGATTGGGATTATACTAATTCTCAATGGATTGTAAATGTGAACTCAATTTACACTTATGATACTAGTAATAATTTAACACTTATAAGTGAGGTTATTGGAAATTATAAGGTTGACTATTCCTACGACACCAATGGAAACATAATATCAGAAAAGGATTATGAATTTAATACCAACGCTAATCAATGGGATATTACTTCGAAAGCCGACTATGCGTTCGATTTGACAGAATTATTTTCTGATAATATTATGCCAAATAATATTTTCTTTGCATATTATACTGATTCATATAACTATCATATGGTAAATTTACCATCAGAATTTACTTATTATGATTTGGTTAATCAGGTTTTAACACAACAATCCAAAGATAAATTTTATTATTCAGATTACATTTCAAATAGCACTACCACAATACCAGATACTAATTTTGAACAAGCTTTAATAGATTTAGGTATAGATAGTGATGGTGTAATAAACCAAAGTGTTTTAACATCAGATATTTCTGGAGTTACTTCATTAGACGTATCTTCTAAAAATATTTCAGATTTAACTGGAATAGAAGATTTTGAGAGTATAGAAACTTTAAATTGTTCAAATAACACACTTACTAGTTTAGACCTCTCAAATTGTACCATTTTAACAGATTTTGATTCAACAAATAACCCCGCCTTAATTTGTATTATTGTTAGCCCTGAAAAAATTTATACTGTTCCAGTACTATGGTATAAAGACACTAATGCAACTTATAGTATTACTTGTAATGATTCAGATAATGATGGAGTGATTAATAGTTTAGATTATTGTACTAATACACCACAAGGGGATGTTGTTGATACAAATGGATGCTCATTTACCCAAGAAAAAGACGCATTGATTGCACTATATAATGCAACTGATGGGGCAAATTGGACTAATAACTAATTGGAATACCAATGCCCCAGTGGATACTTGGTTTGGTGTTACAGTTGATAATGGTCATGTAACTGAAATAAATTTAGTCGAAAATAAATTAGTTGGTACAATTCCTCCAGAAATTGGAAATTTGACACATTTGACATGGTTAGATATTTATTATTGTCGTGGTATTACTGGTTCATTGCCTAAAGAAATAGGTCAATTAACGAACTTAGAAGATTTAACTCTTGTAGGTAATAGATTGTCTGGTAACATACCAGCATCTATTACTAATTTAACAAAATTATCTTATTTAAATTTAGGCGACAATTATTTTTCTGGAAAAATACCCGATTTAACTCAACTACCTTTGTTAAATGATCTTATTTTATATTATAATAATTTTGATTTTGGAGATTTTGAAAATGAGTTTATAACTTATAAAAATACCATCCCAAACTTTTATTATTCTCCCATGCGTAATCTAGATTCAGAGATTTCTTATGATTTAGTTATTGGTAATAATTACAGTATGACAATGAACGATAACGGAACGGGAGTTACATATCAATGGTATAAGAATGATGTTGCCATAAGTGGTGCAACGTCTAAAACTTATACTATTAATAATATTCAAATTTCAGATGCTGCTGATTATACATGTAAGGCTTCAAGCCCAATAATTACGGATTTAACAATTAATAGATCAATAATTCATGTGTATGGTTCCATATCTTCTAATGATAAGAATGCACTAATTGACCTTTATAATGCCACGTCAGGGGATTATTGGATTAATAATACTAATTGGAACACATCTGCTCCAGTACATGATTGGTATGGAATAAAAGTTAGAGGGACTAGAGTTGTTGAATTAAATTTAACTGGAAATCATCTTTTAAATAATATTCCTTCATCCATAGGAAATCTAACTGAAGTTACTTTAATAAATTTATCATATAACGATTTATATGAATTATTAGATGTAAGCCAAAATATAGCATTAATTAATTTGTATTGTAATAATAATCAACTGAGCCCATTAGATGTAAGCCAAAATACGTCTTTAACCCAATTAAATTGTAAAATAAATAATCTTAATTCCTTAGATGTAAGCCAAAATACGGCTTTAACCTATTTAAATTGTGGTTATACTGACCTCATTAGATGTAAGCCAAAATATAGGTTTAACTATTTTGGGAGTTGGTAGTAATCAACTTTCAAACATTGATGTAAGTAATAATGTAAATCTTGAAAGATTTTACTGCTATCAAAATCCCATACCAAGTATAAATGTTACCAATAATATAAAATTAACAACATTATCTAGTTGGGAAAATCAATTAACCAATTTAGATGTAAGCCAAAACGCAAAATTAAATTATTTATATTGCCATGCTAATCAATTAACAAGTTTAGATGTAAGTAATAATTCGGTATTAATAGAATTATGGGCAAATGATAACCAATTAACAAGTCTTAATGTTAAAAATGGAAATAATACAGCTATTACACATCTAGATGCCATTAACAATTCTAGTTTATCTTGTATAGATGTAGATAATCCAGTTGCTGCTGATGGAGGGCTTAATAATTATGCTAATTGGTCTAAAGATGCAACGGCTAACTACGCTTTAGATTGTAGTGCTAGTTTGGGTGTTGAGGATAAAATAATATCATTTATTGAAGTTTACCCTAATCCAGCAGATAATACAATAAGTTTAAAACCGCAAAATGAAATTAGCAAAATAGAGGTGTTTAATCTTTATGGCAGCAAGGTAAAAGAGTTTAATTCTAATTTTAGTAATCTAACTATTTCAAATTTATCAAGTGGAGTTTACATTTTGAGAATACACTCTGTAAAAGGAATTTTTATTAAAAAATTAATTAAAAAATAATAATATAAAAAGAATTTTTGAACACCTTAATAAAAAACATAATTATTATAAATTATATTTAGTTTAAAATTTTATTAAACGAATAGGTCAAAAAACGTATGTTTTATACTAATATTTGTTACTGTGTTGTTATTGTAAATTACATAAATAAAAGAAAATCAATTAGTTAACCATACATAAAAGTACCCACTCGAGGTACTTAAAACACTTTACAATTTTGTAAAGTGTTTTTTTAGTAAATAAGTTTGTAATCATAAGTTTTAATCTTCTAGATTTGGAAATGGACAAGTTCTAACTCAGCTCTATACCTAACAGATTTTCAAAACCTGTTAGGTATAATTTTAAAATCAAATAGGTTTACAATATGACAAGTTATCATCGTAAAGGTTCTCATACTGATAAGTAGGTTAAGTTGCCATATTGTTTGGTCAACAAAATACCGTTATAATGTTTTGAAAGGGGATATTAAAGAGCGTTGTGAGAATTACTAATTCAAATTTGTGATGCAGAAGGGTTGGAAATATTAAAAGGAGTTGTTAGTTCAAATCATATTCATATTCACCTTGAATATGCTCCTAAACAGAGTATTAGTTATTTAGTTAAACAAATGAAAGGAAGAACATCCCGTAAATTGCAAATGGAGTTTTCTTCCATAGGAAAAATGTATTGGGGTAAACATTTTTGGGCTACAGGTTATGGAGCTTGGAGTACAGGAAATATAACAGATGAAATGGTTAATGAATATTTGGAACATCATCGTAAACCAAATTCAGATAACTCTAATTTTATATTAGAGTAATTCAGGGACTTTAGTTCCTAGTATAAAACCTCTGCACTTGAGTGCAGAGTGGTTTAGTTTAGGTTATTACAAATCTCTTTTAAAGGTTCATATCCTCTCCATTTATCTGTAAATATTTTGGCAGAGGTATCAATGTGTTCTTCAAAAATAGGAATTAATGATTTAGATGAATAATCATCTATTGATTTCACATAAACTCTCTTAACTCTATGTTTATCTGTTAGTTCTACTGCTATAATTGCCTTTTTCTTTTTTGAATCGTAACTTCTTCCTTGTTTGTCTTGTTCTTTTCCGCCAATAGTAAATTCATCAACATGAACTAGTTCTGATAAAGAATATTTTTTACTACTCTCCATTGATTTTCTAACTTTTTGCATAAAAAACCATGAGGTTGTCTGACTTATTCCATAACGTTTTCCGACTTGAATACTTGACAAACTCCTACTACTAGTACTCATCTCAAATACAATACAAAATGCTTTGTGAATACCAAATTTAACCTTATGAAATAGCGTATTCGCTGTGGCACTTTCTACATGATCACAAGAATAACAATGATACTTATATCCTGATTTTTCACACCTTTTTGTATTCCCACATTTAGTCATTTAAAACCATCTCACCATTTTATTTTTGTTAAATAGGCTTTACAAGCATCATTATTTGGTAATTCTTTTACAAAGTTTAGTATATTTACTCCTATAAATTCTGACATATCTTTTTATTGATTAACAACAAGATACGGAATTTATGTTAGTAACTCAATAAATTTATATTAGAGCAAAAAATCCGTTTCTAAAATATTTACTTAAATTTGTTAATTAAAAAACAGGAGTTTAAATTGATGTCACCAAAGTTTAAAAAAATATTTTTTTTAATAGCAATATTCTTCAATATTCAAATAATTAGTGCTCAATTCTCACATTATCTTAAAAATTTCACTACTACTGATTACAAATCGAGTAATCAAAATTGGGATATTAAAAAATCTGAAGACGGTAGAATTTATGTTGCAAATAATAGTGGCCTTTTAGAATTTGATGGAGTTCATTGGAATTTATGGAAAATGCCTAATGAAACCATAGTTAGAACAGTTTTTGTAGATAAAAAAAGAATTTATGTTGGCTCCTATGAAGAATTTGGTTATTTTAAAAGAAATGCCAAAGGGGCATTAAAATATTATTCTTTAATAGAAGAGTTAGGTATAAAAAATATTCATAGAAATGAAGCCTACTGGCAAATAATAAAGTATAAAAATGCGATTGTGTTTAGATCGTTTTTAGATATTTATATTTATGAAAACGGTAAAATTTCTCGATTTGAAACAGGGTCAACCATTATGTCTTGTGATGTTGTTAAAAATAAATTATTGGTTTCTACATTAGGAGATGGAATTTTTATTTACAAAAACAAACAACTTAAACCGTATTTTAATTCTTCAATATTATCTAATGTCAAAATAGTAAATATTTATCAGAATAATAATCAACTTTTTATTAATACAGCTTTAAATGGTATTTTCATTCTTAAAAACAATCAATTAATTGCTTTAAACACAGAAATAAATGGTCTGATTAAAAAATTTCAATTAAACAGATTTTCACAACTACCTTCAGGAAACTTGATTTATGGAACTATCAAAAACGGAATCTATATAACTACTAAATCGGGTAAAGTTTTATTTAATATTAATAAAGAAACAGGATTATTAAATAATACTATTTTAGGACAGTGTTTATCAAATACAAATGAACTTTGGCTGAGCTTAGATAATGGCATTGCCTTTGTTGATTTAAATACACCCAATTTTTTTTATAATGATAGATCTGGAAAATTGGGAGCAGTTTATGACGTTATTAACTATAAAAACACTATTTATTTGGGAAGTAACACGGGTTTATATTTTATAAATAAAGAACATAAAGTTGAGTTTATAAAAGGATCTCAAGGTCAAGTTTGGTATTTAAAAGAAATTGATGGTAAATTGTTCTGTGGTCATAATAACGGAACATACATTATTGAAAATAAGCAACTGAAATTAATTAGTAATTTTACAGGTGGTTGGGTTATTAAAAAAGTACCTGAACATACAAATATATATATGGAAGGTACTTATGCAGGTCTTGTGCGTTATAAAAAAGAAAATGGTATTTGGACACCAAAACATCTCGGAAAAATATTAAGTCCAATACGGTTTTTAGAATTTGAAGATGAACATACAGCTTGGGCTAGTCTTGCAAACAGAGGGCTTTTTAAAATTAAGTTTAATAGTGCTTATGATAGTATTGAGCAAGTCACTAATTATAACAAAAAAGGACTTTGGTCAGATTATTTTGTTCGTATCCATAAAATAAAAAATACGATTGCTTTTCACACTATTAAAGGATGGCAAAAATATGAACCCTTGCTCGACAGCGTTGTACCCTATACTCTTTTAAGTAATAAGTTTTCTAATAATAGTTATATTATTTCAGAAGACAAAATAAATGAACTTTTCTTCAAAATAGGAAATGCAATTACATATACTCCAATTTTGGAAGGAAATGAATCCATTTCTATACCAGTAGAATATTTTAGTAAAAGACTTATCAGTGGAAATGAGAATGTATCGAAAATAAGTGATTCTACTTATGCTCTAAGTTTGTATGATGGGTTTATGGTTATAAATACCCAAAATATCACAAAAAAAGAGGTGTTACAAAAACCAAATATGGTTAAACTTGTTTTAAACGGTAAAGAATTAGATTTAGACACAAAAAATATTACGCTCCCTTTTAGAAAGAATGACCTAAAAATTGAAGTGTCTTCTTCAATGTTTAAAATACATAATTTTGAATATAAATTGTCAAATCCATACATTAATGAAAACTGGATAAAGTTTAAAAATGGCTTATTAGAGTTTTCGAACCTTTCTGATGGTGATTATAATTTAAGTATTAGAACAGTAGATTTTAACAATAAAAAGTCAACTATTTTGCCAATTCAATTTACAGTATCATCCCCCTGGTATAAGTCAAATATTGGTTTTTTGTTATATACTTTTTTAATTATATTATTTAGTTCATTGTTATATTTTATAAATAACATAAAAACTATTAAACAACAAAACATATTAAAGAAAGAGTTTCAATATGCTCAAAAACAAATGTTGGATGAGCAAAGCAAAAAATCTGAACAAGAAATAATTAAGATAAAAAACGAAACACTTAAAAATGAATTACTATTAAAAAGAAAGGAATTAGCGAATACAGCAATGGCATTAGCGAACAAAAATGAAACGCTATTAAAATTAAAGAATGAATTAATTGATCAACAAGAAAATTTTTCAAACCAATATTCTTTTAAAAAGATTTTAAAACAAATTGACCGTTCAGTAAAACATGAAGATGAATGGAAAATATTTGAACACAATTTTAATCAGGTTCATGAAGAGTATTTTAATAAACTAAAAGCCAATTACCCTAATTTAACTCAACGGGATTTAAGGATATGTGCTTATTTAAAAATGAACTTAAGTACTAAGGAAATTGTACCGCTTTTAAACATATCTATACGGGGTATTGAAACACAACGATATCGATTAAAAAGAAAACTAAATTTAGATAAGAACGACAGTTTGAGAGGATTTCTTCAAAACTTTAATTAATTTACATCATAAATCTTTCTAAAATAATACGTCAACACTACTTCAATTTAAAAGATTGTCCCTTATTATAGTTAATAAACTTCACTAAATACTTACGTCAATACCCATTATTTAACATTATTTTAAGAATGACGTAACTAAAACGTATTCGGATTTTTTTTGTACAACTTCTTTAGAATTATCTTTAATAAAAATTTAACATTAATTTAATTTTATGAAAACAAAAATAATTTATGCCTTTTTGTTATTGCCTTTTTTAATTTTTGCACAAGAAAGAACAATAACTGGTAAAGTTACTTCATCTAATGGAGAGCCAATTCCTGCGGTAAATGTTTTAATTAAAAACACAACAAATGGAGTTACTACTGATTTTGATGGAATTTATTCTATTAAAACTGCTCAAAATGATATTTTAGTTTTTAGTTATGTTGGTTTCCAAACTAAAGAAATTACGGTAGGGTTAAGCAACGAAATAAATGTTGTTTTAAATCAATCTAATGAACAGCTTGATGAAGTTGTTGTTGTTGGATATGGAACAAGTAAAAAGAGAGATTTAACAGGTTCAATAGTAAGTATTAAATCTGCCGATTTGTTAAAGCAACCAGCATTAACTCCTGTCCAATCTTTACAAGGAAAAGCAGCCGGAGTTCAAATTACTAGTTCTGCAGCTCCAGGAAGCTCTCCTATAGTTAGCATTAGAGGTACTGGAACCATTTTAGCTGGTAGAAATCCTATTTATGTGGTTGATGGAATTATTACAAACAGAATTGATAATATTAATAGTGATGATATTGTATCTATGGATATTCTTAAAGATGCATCATCACTTGCTATATATGGTAGTAGAGGTGCTAATGGTGTAATAATTATTACTACTAAATCTGGTAAGGTAGGAAAAATACAAATTAATGTTTCAACTTATTATGGAACTAAAGACGTTTTAAGTAAAGTAAAAATGGCAAACTCTTTGGGCTTTGTTAATTTTTCAAATATAGCTTTTGGAACAAATCGTTTTTCTCAAGATCAACCGTATAATACAGATTGGTTTGATGCTATTACAAGAACGGGTTCTGTAATGAATCAAAATATTTCTATTTCTGGAGGAAATGAAAAAACGAGAACTTTTTTCAGTGCAAATTATTATGAGGAAGAAGGAATTTTGTTAAATGATGATTTTAGAAGATTAAATTTAAGAAACAAAGTAACCTATACAATTTCTCCAAAATTAAGATTTGAACATAGCATTTCATTATCATTAAATCGTTCTACTCCAAAGCCACAAGGAGTATTTACAACCGCATATAAACAATCTCCTTTAGTTCCAGTAAAATACTCTGATGGTGCATTTATTGGTAGATGGGGAGTTCCTTTTGATGATGCAGGAGCTCAATATAATAATGTTGGTAATCCTGCTGCAGAATTATCATTAAGTAATAATTTGGTTAAAAATTTATTATTACAAGGAAATTTTAATGCAGAATATAAAATAAATAATAATATAAAAATAAACACCAGTTTCGGTATAGAAAGCAGTTACGGTAAATCGCGTAATTTTAATGATAATTTAGCGGCATTTTTAAATGGAGATCCTAATAGGGAAATTTCAGATTTTGCTTCAACAAACTTAAATACGTTAACGGTTAATAATAGTAATTCATACCATTGGGTTTATGATGCTTATTTAACTTACTCCAAAACAATTAAGGACAATCATAACTTTAATTTAGTATTAGGTACAACAACAGAAAAAGGTCAAAGTGAATTTTTACAAGGAGTAAGAAATAATGTGCCAACTGATGAAAATTTATTTTCGTTAAATAATGGAGATATAGGAACAGATGTTGCCAACAGCTCAAAATCTAATGTTAAAACGTTACGTTCTTATTTTGCTAGATTATCTTATAACTATATGCGAAAATATTTGCTAACAGCAACGATAAGGAGAGATGGATCTAGTGTATTTGCTAACAAAAGTAGAAACTGGGGAAATTTTCCATCCGTTGGTTTAGGTTGGGTTATAAGTAAAGAGAATTTTTTTGAGAATGTAGATTTCATAAATAACTTAAAAATTAGAGGTAGTTGGGGTGAATTAGGGAATCAAAATATTCCCTTAAATCAATTAACTTTTAATTCTGGTCTTTCCTATGTGTTTGGTAATGATCAATCCGTTTACCCAGGTTCAACTATTACAGCAATTATTGATGAAAATGTTAGCTGGGAGGTAACTAGAGAAATTGATTTAGGAATAGACTTTGCAGTTTTAGATAATAAATTAGTTGGTGTAATAGATTATTATAATAGATTAAATACTAATGCAATTTTACCTATTAGCTTACCTCAAGCATTTGGTGCTAGTGGAGCAACCCTTACTCACGCTGGTAAAGTTAGAAATAAAGGATTAGAATTTTCATTAAACTGGTCTGATAAAATTAATGATTCATTTAGTTATCATATTGGAGGAAACTTAACTTCTAATAGTAATAAGTTAGAGAAAATAACAAATCAATTTGCATTTGAACAAACAGGTGGTTCTATTAATAACGGACAAGTAACTAAATTACTTAGGGAAGGAGAACCTATTGGAAGTTTTTTCTTGCTAGAAGCAATTGGTATTGATGAAAGAGGAGAACTTATTTATAATGATTTAAATAATGATGGAATTATTGATAATCAAGATCGTAAATTCTTTGGTTCTTATCAACCAAAAGCATTTTATGGAATTAATATAGGGTTCAATTATAAAAATTGGGATTTTAATCTTGATGGTTATGGAAATGCAGGTAACAAAATATATAATGGCAAAAAAGCACAACGTTTTGGAGGGGAAAACATTGAACAAAGAGTTGCAGACAATATTTTTTCACCTAGTAATACCTTTAGTGAAAATCCACTACCTTCCAATAGTGTTCCATTATCATCTTCATATTATTTAGAAAGTGGCGATTACTTTAGGATAAACAATATTACCATAGGATATACTTTACCAAAAATAACAGATGGTATTCAAAAAATAAGAGTTTATGCTTTAGCTCAAAATCCATTTATTTTCAAAAAATTCACTGGTTTCACTCCTGAATTACCAGGGAATGGAGATCCTATGGGAAACTCAGGGATTGAATTAGATGCCTATCCTTCGGTTAAATCATTTCTATTTGGATTAAATATTAATTTTTAAACTTAAAAATAATGAAAAAACATATAAATATTTTAATTACAAGTTTAATATTATTTACTTTTATTTCTTGTAATGATAACGAATTCCTTAATGTAAATCCATCTGTCGAAACACCAGAACAAGCTTTGTCTAGCCCAACTGCAGCTACTGAACTTGTAAATGCAGTTTATAATAAGTTTTTAGATTGGGGTGAGAGTACATTTTCTTGGATAGGGGTTAGCAGTATAACTTCTGATGATGCAAATAAAGGTAGTGATCCAGGAGATACTGGAGGGGATAAAGATTTATTAGATGCGTTAACCTTTACATCTACTTCATTATCATTTAATGAAGTTTGGGAAAATAATTATCAAGGAATTGCAAGAGCAAATCAAGCCCTTAAATATTTACCAAATTTAGATATTGATGATGTACTAAAACAACGATTGATTGGAGAAACTAAATTTTTAAGATCGATTTTTTATTTCAGGTTAGTTAGAATGTTTGGAGGAGTACCATTGATAAAAAGTGTTCCAGATATTCAAAATCAAGATGACATTAATGTCGCAAATACAAGAGCAACTAGACAAGAAGTTTATGATTTTATCATAAAAGATTTAGATGAAGCTTCTAAAAATCTTCCAGCCTCTTATAGTGGAAATGATATTGGTAGAGCAACAAAAGGAGCTGCATTAACATTATTGGCTAAAGTGAATATGTATCAAGAAAACTGGCAAGAAGTCTATGATTTAACTAATCAGGTAATGGGAATGGGCTATAGTCTAACCCCTGACTATTCTGAAATATGGAGAGAAATTGGCGAAAATAATGAAGAATCTATTTTTGAAATCCAGGCAAGAGGTGAAACACCAAATTTAGGAGTACAAGGTTATAGTGTTAGTCAAGGCGCTCGTGGTGCTGGTGGCTGGGGCTGGGGCTTTAATACACCAACCCAAGACTTGGCAGATGCTTATGAGCCAGGAGATACAAGACGAGATGCTACTATTATTTTTAGGGGAGAAACTTTATGGGATGGTCTATTGGTTCCAAATACAGTTTCAAACCCAATGTACAATCAAAAGGCTTATGTAAGTAAAACAGATGAAACCTTTGATGGTGATGATTGGAATTCAAATAAAAACGTACGTATTTTAAGATATGCCGAAGTGCTGTTAATGAATGCTGAGGCAGCTCTATATGTTGGCGGAGATGCAGCTACACCTTTAAATATGGTAAGACATAGAGCAGGATTAGGAGATGCTCCAGTAGTAGATATTATGGCAGTTTGGAAAGAACGAAGAGTTGAATTAGCTTTTGAACACGATCGTTATTTTGATTTAGTTCGACAGGGAAGAGCAGGTGAAGTATTAAGAGCACAAGGGAAAAACTTTGTAGATAACAAAAATGAATTATTCCCAATTCCTCAAAATCAAATTGATCTAAGTGGTGGATTGTTAGTGCAAAATCCAGGATACTAAATTTTACAAAAACAAAAGGATTAGCATAAATTAATCAATCCTTTTGTTTTTTTAGATAAAAAAAATAGAATGAGACATTTACTAAAAATAGTAACTAAAATAAGCATTGTCATTTTTTTGATTACGCTCAATTCTTGCTCAAATGGAACGTCTAAAAACGACACCCCAAATGATTCTCTTATTGTTAACAATCAATTAAGTGATGAAGCTTTGTTAGATTTAGTCCAAAAAAGCACTTTTAAATATTTTTGGAACTTTGCTAATCCTTCAAGTGGGATGGCCTTAGAGCGCTCAAACTCCGAGGCTTATGGAGGAGAAGCAAATAATATAGTTACAACTGGAGGAAGTGGATTTGGAGTAATGGCTATAATTGTTGGAGTTGAAAGAAATTTTATTACCAGAGATCAAGGAGTTGATAGATTATTGAAAATCACTAATTTCTTATTAAATGGAGATCGTTTTCATGGTGCATTTCCTCACTGGTATTATGCTAGTACAGGTAAAGTAAGACCTTTTTTTACAGAGGATAATGGAGGAGATATTGTTGAAACTTCATTTATGATACAAGGATTATTAACTGTGAGACAATATTTTAATATAGATAATGAAAAGGAGAAACTGTTAAGAGCTAATATAAATAAACTATGGAATGACGTTGAATGGGATTGGTACACAAACGGAAAACAAATTCTTATTTGGCATTGGTCTCCTACATATAATTGGACTATTAATCACGAATTAAAAGGATACAATGAAGCGTTAATTACTTATATTTTAGCTGCTTCTTCAACAACTCATGCTATAAATCCTTCCGTTTATCATAATGGATGGGCTTCAGGTAATAATTTTATAAATGGTAAGGTTTATTATCAAAAATGGAGACTTCAATTGGGACCTGAAATGGGAGGCCCCCTATTTTTTGCACATTATTCCTTTTTAGGTCTCAACCCTAACGGATTAGTTGATCAATATGCAAATTATTGGGATCAAAATTTAAATCATACTTTAATAAACCGCGAATACTGTATAAAAAATCCTAAAGGATTTGAAGGATACAGTTCTGTAGCATGGGGATTAACCGCAAGTGATAATAATGGAGGCTATTCAGCACATAGCCCAACAAATGATTTAGGGGTAATTTCACCAACTGCTGCATTGTCTTCAATGCCATATACACCAAAATATTCTATGCAAGCAATGAGAAATTTCTATTATAATTATAATGGTAAATTATGGGGGAAATATGGATTTTATGATGCCTTCAATAAAACTGAAAACTGGTATTCAACTAATTATTTAGCTATTGACCAAGGGTCTATAATTGGTATGATAGAAAATTACAGAACTAAATTATTATGGAATTTATTTATGTCTTGTCCTGAAGTTAAGGAAGGCCTAAAAAATTTGGGATTTTCGAGCCCAAATATTTAATCAATTAAAATATAATATAACTGTTAAATTACAATAAAACCGAAATTTATGGAAACCTTTAAGTTTAATTTTAAAAGCTTAGTATTAGCCTTAGTAGTTGTGCTAAGTTTTAGTTCGTGCAATGAAGAAATCAACACATATAAATATGTTGAATCAGTTCCTTGTGATAATCCAGATGTAGTCGTATTACCAAATATTATAACAGATTTTGAATGTCAGGCTAATGTAGATTTAGATAACGTGGAAACTGTTTTTAATCCAGATTGGTCTGGTATAAATAAAAGTAGATTTGTTGGTAAATATATAGATCCAGCTGCCCCTTGGGATGCTTTAATTATTGATTATGGAGTTCCAATAGATTTATCAACATTTAATACTTTTAAAATAAAAGTTAAAACACATGTTGAAGGTGTACTTAAAGTTAAATTAGAAGGAGGATCATCCACACCTATTGAAATTGATAATAATATAACAAACACTTCTGATTGGGTTGAATATTCTTTTGATTTTAGTAATCAATTTAACCAAAACCATAATAAAATTGTTATATTTTTTAATGCGGGAAATGAAACCAATGGTTCAGATGAATATTTTATTGATGATCTTCGTTTTGAACCAACAGCAGACCCTTGTAATGGAGTTGCACCTGATTTAAGTATTGTTAATGATTTTGATTGTCAACAAAATCAAGACATTCCAGAAGTTGAAACTATAGCAACACCATTTAAATCTTCTGTAAATAGTAGTAAATTTTCTGGTAAATATATTGATGAACTTGGAGCTTGGGATGCTGTAATTATCGATTATGGGCAACCAATTGACTTAACTACTCAAAATGTATTCAGCATTAAAGTAAATGCACCTGTTACCGGTACTTTAAAAGTTAAACTGGAAGGAGGCACATCAACGCCTATTGAAAAGGATGCTGAAATTACTAAAACAGGTGAATGGGTTGAATACACTTACGATTTTAGTTCTCAAGCTTCAGAAAATCACACTAAAATAGTATTATTCTTTAATGCAGGAGTAGATACAGATGGTGCTGATATATATTATATGGATGATTTGAAATTTATTGAATTAACAGATCCATGTAGTGGCGTAAATCCAGATTTATCAGTAATGAACGATTTTAATTGTCAACAAAATACTACAATATCAGGCTTTTTGGCAAATGAGATTGTGGATAACCCAATGGTAAATAGTAATAATCCTAGTAATGCCGTTCTTAAAGTTACAGATGATGGCACAAACGCCTGGGATGCGTTAGTATTTGATTTTGGAGGTCCAATTGATTTGTCAACTAATAATATTTTAAAAATAAAGATTTTATCAACTAGAGCAGTTCCTTTATTAGCAAAACTAGAAGGAGGAACTTCCCCTACTAAGGAAGTTTGGGGTTCTATTGATGTTGTTGGTGATTGGGCAGAATATTCATTCGACTTTAGCGACCAAGCAAGCGAAAATCAAAATAAAGTTGTTTTATTTTTTAATGGTGGCACCACGGATGGTACAGCTACCGATATTTACTATATTGATGACGTTCGATTTAAAGAAAAAGTAGTGGTGCCAACACCAATTTTATATATGCCATTTGATGCTAATTATACAGATGCAATTAGTAATACGGATCCAACGATAACAGGTACTCCTAGTTTTGCTGGGGAAAGTGTAATAGGAAGTGATGCTTATGCTGGTGCTACAGATTCTTATTTAAGTTTTCCTACAACAGGATTAACATCGCCTGAGTTTAGTGCCACTATGTGGTATAAAATTAACAATAATCCTGATCGAGCTGGAATTTTAGTAATGAGTCCAGAAGATACTAATAATGCCAATTACCCATCAGTACAAAATTTAAGAACTAGCGGATTTAGATTTTTTCGCGAAGTTGGTGACAATGGAAATCAAAGATTTAAACTTAACGTTGGTGATGGTGCTACCGATATATGGATTGATGGAGGTGCTTCAGCTGATGTAGATCCAACTACAGGTAATTGGATTAATTTAGCTATAACTATTTCAGCAACTGAAGCATCAGTTTACATTGATGGTGCGTTAGTAGCACAATCAACTTTTTCTGGCATTGATTGGACAGGATGTGACGTATTATCCATTATGTCTGGAGTTCCTAGATTTACAGAGTGGGGGCATTTGTCAGATAGCAGTTACCTTGATGATTTAAAATTATATAATGTTGCTTTAAGCCAAGATCAAATCAAAGCAATCATAGGAATTTAATCAAATTTATATTTTACATTTTTATAAAACACACATAATTATCCGTATTTCATCATTATAAAATGCGGATAATTATTCTAATCTATTTTTAAATGGTTAAAAAAAACAAAATTATAATTATAATCCTTACTGTTTTAATTTTTAACAGTTGTACTAATAATAGTAAATTATTAAAAAAAAATAATGCTTCAAACTTTGATGTCAAAGTTGATTCTATTTTAAATTTAATGACTTTAGATGAAAAAATAGGTCAACTTAATTTACCAAGCGCTGGAGAAATAATAACGGGTCAAGCCAAAAACTCAGATATTGCAAAGAAAATAGAAGAAGGTAAAGTAGGAGGGTTGTTTAGTATAAAATCAGAAGAAAAAATAAGACAAGTACAAAAAATAGCTATTGAAAAAAGCCGTTTAAAAATACCACTACTTTTTGGAATGGATGTAATTCATGGGTATGAAACAACTTTTCCAATTCCGCTCGGACTATCTTGTTCTTGGGATATTTCAATGATAGAAAAAACCGCTAGAATTGCTGCGATAGAAGCTAGTGCTGATGGGTTAAATTGGACCTTTTCTCCAATGGTGGATATCTCTAGAGACCCAAGATGGGGAAGAGTTGCCGAAGGAGCAGGTGAAGATCCTTATTTAGGTAGTGAAATTGCTAAAGCAATGGTAAGGGGATATCAAGGAAAAGATTTAACACAAAATAACACCATTATGGCCTGTGTTAAACACTTTGCTTTGTATGGTGCTGTTGAAGCTGGTAGAGATTATAATACTGTTGATATGAGTAAAATCCGTATGTATAATGAGTATTTACCACCTTATAAAGCAGCAATTGATGTAGGAGTTGGTTCAGTAATGGCTTCATTTAATGAAATTGATGGTATTCCTGCAACAGGGAACAAATGGTTACTTACAAATTTGTTAAGAAAACAATGGGAATTTAAAGGTTTTGTGGTTTCAGATTATACAGGTATTAACGAAATGATTGCTCATGGTATGGGTAACTTACAAAAAGTTTCTACTCTAGCAATAAATGCCGGAGTGGACATGGATATGGTGGGCGAAGGATTTTTAACTACTTTAAAAAAATCATTAAATGAAAATAAAATTTCCATAGAAGAAATTAATACAGCAGTAAAAAGAATTCTAAAGGCTAAATATGAATTAGGATTATTTCAAAATCCTTATAAGTATTGTGATAGTATTAGAGCTAAAACGCAAATTTTCACCAAAGAAAATAGGGCATTTGCTAGAAAAGTAGCTTCTCAATCAATGGTATTATTAAAAAATGAACATCAATTGCTTCCTTTAAAAAAGTCAGGTAAAATAGCACTCATTGGACCATTAGCAAATACTCGTGTAAATATGGCTGGTACTTGGAGCGTTGCAACTGATCAATCAAAATCAATTTCCTTTCTAGACGGATTAAAAACTGTAGTTGGAAATAAAGCAGAAATATTGTATGCTAGAGGAAGTAACTTAGATTATGATGCCGAATTTCAAAAAAGAGCTACCATGTTTGGAAAAGAAATTCCAAGAGATAAAAGAAATCCAAAAGAAATAATTGCCGAAGCTGTAAAAATTGCTTCAAAAGCAGATGTTATAGTTGCTGCATTAGGCGAATCAGCTGAAATGAGTGGAGAAAGTAGTAGTAGAACAAATATTTCAATTCCTCAAGCCCAAAAAGATTTGCTTAAAGCATTAAATAATACTGGGAAACCTGTTGTTTTAGTTTTATTTACTGGCCGACCTTTGGTGTTAGTTGAAGAAAATAAAACGGTTCCAGCAATAATTAACGTTTGGTTTTCAGGAAGTGAAGCAGGGTTAGCTATTTCAGATGTATTATTTGGAACTGTTAATCCTTCAGGAAAATTAACGACTACTTTTCCAAGAAGTGTAGGTCAAATTCCTATTTATTACAACCATAAAAATACTGGAAGACCTCTTCTGAATACTGATGGGAAATTTGAAAAATTTCGTTCAAATTATATTGATGAAAGTAACAAACCATTGTACCCATTTGGTTTTGGGCTAAGTTATACAACGTTTAGTTATAGTAAGTTGCATTTAAATACTCATAAAATGACCAAAAACAGTTCTATAGAAGTGTCGGTTAATGTTACAAACTCTGGAAATTATAACGGAAAAGAAGTTGTTCAGCTATACATAAGAGATTTGGTATGTTCAATTACCAGACCTGTAAAAGAATTAAAAGATTTTCAAAAAATATATTTAAAAAAAGGAGAAACTAAAAAAATAACATTTACATTAACTATTGAAGATTTAAGATTTTATACTAGCGATTTAAATTTTATTGCAGAGCTAGGAGATTTTGAAGTATTTGTAGGAACCAATTCCGATACAAATTTAAAATCGACTTTTAAGTTGGTTAAAAAGTGAAATTTTAGTTATTATTGTAATTAATATGGTTACCTATTAATTCGCTTTAAATATTAAATTAGCACTAGGAGATGATTGTGCAAAATCCATTCAAAAAATAAATTATGACTACTATATCAAACAAACGAATAAACATTTATTTTATCACTATAGTCATTACTTTAGGAGGATTGTTATTTGGGTATGATACTGGAGTTATTAACGGTACCCAATTTTACTTTTCAAAATATTTTGAGCTAACGGGTGCATTAAAAGGGTTTATAGTAAGCAGTGCATTGTTAGGTGCATTAGTTGGAGCCGCAGGAGCAGGTTTGTTGAGTAAAAAAGTAGGTCGAAAAAAATCATTGATTATTGGGGCTGTATTATTTATAATATCTGCTTGGGGGTCAGGACTGCCAAGTATGTTGCCACAATCCACAACCTTATTGGTAATATTTAGAATTATTGGGGGAATAGCTATTGGAATTGCTTCTATGAATGCACCAATGTACATTGCAGAAATTGCCCCTGCTAAAAAACGAGGGAATTTGGTAACGTTTTATCAATTAGCAATTGTCATCGGATTTTTCGTAGTGTTTTTAGCTACTTATTTTATAGGAAGTGAATTAACTGAAGCTCAAAATATTTCTTTTGGTTGGAGGCAAATGTTTTGGTCAGAATTAATTCCAGCATTTTTATTTTTAATCCTATTATTTTTTGTGCCTAAAAGTCCAAGATGGCTAATGATAAATAACAAAGAGATTGAAGCAAAAAATATTTTAAAAAGAATTCATGGAGAAACTATTGCAGTAAAAGAATTTTCTGAAATTAAAGAATCCATAGATAAAGATATAAAATCAGCTAAAGTTTCAGTATTTACAAAATCGTTACTGCCAATTGTAATTATTGGAACCGTATTATCGGTTTTACAGCAATTTACTGGAATAAATGCAGTGTTGTATTATGGAGCAGATATTTTTGAACAAGCATTAGGTTTTGGACAAGATGATATTTTAAAACAACAAATTCTGTTAGCTACGGTTAATTTACTATTTACATTTATTGCTATGTTTACGGTAGATAAAATTGGTAGAAAACCATTATTAATGATTGGAGGATTTGGTATGTTAATAGGGTTTTTAATGATGGGATTCACTTTGTATTTTAGTAGCTATTCATATATAAACTCAGCAGGAATACCAGGAATTTCACCAACGGAAGGTGTTATAAGTTTAATTGGAATTTTAATTTTTATTGGCTCTTTTGCAATGTCTATGGGACCTGTGGTTTGGGTAATATTATCAGAAATATTTCCAAATAAAATAAGAAGTGCAGCAATGTCAATAGCCGTTGCAGGTCAATGGTTAGCAAATTACTTTGTGTCACAAACTTTCCCAATTATGGTAGATAGCAATGCTAATAAATTGCAAATTGATGGAGGTATTTGGAATCATGCGTTACCCTATTTTGTGTTCTCTTTCTTTATCATAATTATCATTGTATTCGTTTGGAAGTTTATACCTGAAACTAAAGGAAAAACCTTAGAAGAAATGGAAACAGTATTTCAAAAATAAAAAGTTATTAAGAAAACTTTAACGTTTATTTTTTAGTGATAATAGCCCTTTACACGACATAATTATAATTATTGTTTAAATTTGAAAACAATTTATTTTTCAATGTTATTAATATGAAAAAAAATCTATTATTATTTGTGTTTGTATTGTTTAGCCTTACTGCTTTCAGCCAAATTTACAATCCTGTAAAATGGAAAACTTCCACAGAAAAAATATCAGATAACACTTATAATTTAGTAATAACAGCCACTATTGAAGAAAACTGGCATTTGTACTCTCAAAATGTTCCTGAAGATGGACCAATACCAACTGCATTTACTTTTACTAAAACAAACGATTTTGAATTAATTGGCAAACCTTCTGAAGATAAAGGGCATACTATTGATGACAAGGTTTTTAATATGAAAATTAAATTCTTTGAAAACAAAGCAACGTTTAAACAGAAAATTAAAATTTTAACTAATAAAAATATCAAAATTAAAGGTGAAGTAGAGTTTATGACTTGTGATGATACAAGTTGTTTACCACCATCATACATTGATTTAAACTTTTTAATTCCTTCAAATACCGCTATTACAAAAGCAACTCCTGTTTTTAATAATACAATAGCTAAAACCGAACAAGTAAAAGAAAAAACAACTGAAAAGAAAACAACTAAAAAGAAAATCAATAAAACATTATTAAGCATTTTTCTAATTGCATTTTTATCAGGATTTGCAGCATTACTTACGCCTTGTGTTTTTCCTATGATTCCTATGACGGTAAGTTATTTTACAAAGCAAAGCAAAACTAAAGCAATAGGTATTAGAAATGCAGTTATTTACGGACTTTCTATTGTTATTATCTATGTTTTATTAGGAATAATTGTTAGTGCAATTTTTGGTGCTGATGCATTAAATGCACTATCAACAAATGTCTGGTTTAATGTCATATTTTTCTTATTATTAGTCATTTTTGCCATTTCCTTTTTAGGAGCTTTTGAAATAGTTTTGCCAAGCTCTTGGGGAACAAAAATAGATTCGGAAGCAGATAGAGGTGGTGTTATTGGTATATTTTTTATGGCATTAGCTTTAGCTATTGTTTCATTTTCTTGTACTGGACCAATTGTTGGAACCTTATTAGTACAAGCAGCCGCTGGCGGAAATCAAGTTGGACCAATCATTGGAATGTTAGGTTTTTCATTGGCGTTAGCAATTCCGTTTGCACTATTTGCTGCTTTTCCAGGTTGGATGAATTCCTTACCAAAATCTGGAGGATGGTTGAACACCGTAAAAGTAGTGTTAGGATTTTTAGAACTGGCTTTAGCCTTTAAATTTTTATCCAATGCCGATTTAGTTTTGGATTTACATTGGTTTGAAAGAGAAGTTTTTGTTGCTATCTGGATTGCAATTTTTGGTACTTTAACTCTTTATCTTTTTGGGAAAATACAATTACCACATGACTCGCCTATAAGCCATATTTCAGTGGGCAGATTAAGTTTAGGATTAATAACCTTAACATTTACCATTTATATGATTCCTGGTTTATGGGGAGCTCCATTAAATTTAATTAGTGCATTTCCACCACCACAACATTATAGTGAATCGCCTTACGGAGTTGGATTTTCTAGATTAGGCAATGGTGGCAATCAAAATATCTCCGAGTTACCTGATGGAGCTCATTTAATGGCTCCGTATGATATTTTAACTTTTAATGATTACGATAAAGGATTAGCTTATGCAAAAAAAGTAAATAAACCTGTAATGTTAGATTTTACAGGAAAAGCTTGTGTAAATTGTAGAAAAATGGTGCAAAATGTTTGGGTAAAAGATAAAGTACTGGCAATTTTAAAAAATGATGTAGTATTAATTTCATTATATGTTGATGATAAAAGAAAATTACCCGAAGGTGAAGCGGTAGATTCTAAGTTAAATCTAGGTAAAAAATTACGATATATTGGTCAGAAATGGAGTGAAATGGAAACTATAAAATACGGAACAAATGCACAGCCTTTTTATGTTTTAATTAATCAAAATGAAGAAAATTTAAATGATCCCGTTGGATATACTCCAGATGTAGATGAATTTTATAACTGGCTTAAAGATGGAATAAAAAATTATAAATAAACTTCTATTATTTTGATAAAGTTTCGTCAATTCGAGTGAATTTTAGCCTTTTTAGGCTTAAAATTAGTATCGAGAATAGGCTTTTTATTTAAAAACAGCCGTTTTCAATACAATTTTTTATCAAAAATTACTTGAACTTACGTAACAGTAAGTTTAAAAAGTCAAAATACACAACGAGTAGATAAAATTAGATTTTTATTGTAATGGAAACACGCTGATTTTATTTAAATTAGCGTGTTTCTTTTTTAATTTTAAAATGAAGTATTATGACTAAGGACTCTAAGTTAGATTCAGAAAATAAATTGGAGGTAAAAGATGGAGAAATCAATGCTGATTTAACCGAATTAGAAATTTATTTTAAACCTTTTAGACAAAATATTATTGGAAATGGACAAACATTTTCTACTCCTTTTGGTGAAAAAGAAATCATTTATACCGATTGGACTGCTAGCGGAAGAATGTACCGCCCAATTGAAGAAAAATTGATAAATATTTTTGGCCCTTTTGTTGCAAATACGCATACAGAAACTTCTACCACTGGTTCAGTCATGACTTCAGCATATCATAAAGCCAGAAGAATTATTAAAAATCATGTAAATGCAAATACAGATGATGTTTTAATAACTAGCGGAAGCGGAATGACTGGTGTTATAAATAAATTTCAACGAATTTTAGGATTAAAAGTAGCAGAAAATTTAAAAGAATATACTCATATTCCTTTAGATTTAAAACCTATTGTATTTATTTCACATATGGAACATCATTCTAATCAAACTTCTTGGTTAGAAACTATAGCCGATGTAGAAATTATTCCATGTCAAGAAAATGGATTATTTTGTTTTAAAAGTTTTAAAAAATTATTAGAGCAATATAAACATAGACCTATAAAAATTGCATCAATTACAGCGTGTTCAAATGTTACAGGAATTAGAACTGATTATCATAAAATTGCAAAAATAATCCACGAGTATGGAGGGCTTTGTTTTGTTGATTTTGCTTGCTCTGCACCCTATGTTGCTATGGATATGCATCCATCAGAAAAAGAAACGTATTTAGATGCTATTTTCTTTTCACCACATAAATTTTTAGGAGGTCCCGGATCTTCTGGAGTACTTATTTTTAATAAAAAACTCTATAAAAATATGATTCCTGATAACCCTGGTGGTGGAACAGTTATGTACACAAATCCCTGGGGAGCACATGATTATATTGATGATATTGAAACTAGAGAAGATGGAGGTACTCCAGGATTTTTACAAGCAATAAAAATAGCTTTGGCAATTCAACTTAAAGAGCAAATGAAGGTGGATAAAATTTTAGCAAGGGAACACGAAATAAATGCAATTATTTTTAAAAAACTTTCCGAAATTCCAAACCTTACTATTTTAGCAAAACAACATACCGATAGATTAGGGATTTTTTCATTTTTTGTAGAAAATGCTCATTTTAATTTAATTGTAAAATTGTTAAATGATAAGTTCGGAATTCAAACTCGTGGAGGTTGTTCTTGTGCGGGAACTTATGGACATTATTTATTACATTTAGATCAACAAACTTCTGAAAATATTGAAGATCAAATTAGTGAAGGTTGCTTAATTGAAAGACCAGGTTGGGTTCGTATGTCTATTCATCCAACCATTAGTAATAAAGAGATTTTGTTTGTGTGTGAAAGTATCAAAAAAGTTACTGAAAACTTTGAAGAATGGGGAAAAGATTATGAATATGATGCTATAAAAAATGAATTTAGATACAAATTTGGCGAATCTTCAGAAAAAAAATTAGTAAATAATTGGTTCAAATAAACTTATTAAACCTAGATGTTTTTATATATTTGGGTTTGAAATTTAAAAAAAATAATGGATAATTTTATTTTCTTCCTCAAACAAGGGTTATTTCACGTTTTAGACTGGAATGCCTATGATCATATTTTATTTTTAATTGCCTTAACGGTAGTATATGATTTTAAAAATTTAAAAAAAGTAATTTGGTTAATTTCAGCTTTTACAGTTGGGCATACGTTAACACTAATACTATCTTCATACAACGTAATTTCTATAAGTACAAAATGGGTTGAATTTTTAATAGCTATCACTATTTTAATTACTGCTTTAGTTAATATTTTCTATGTGAAAAATACAACTAAACAAACTAAAACTAATATAAATTTAGTATTTGCATTATTTTTTGGGTTAATTCACGGGCTTTCATTTTCGGGGTATTTTAAAATGTTAATTGGCAGTTCGCATAGTAAATTAATCCCTTTGTTAGAATTTGCTTTAGGAATTGAAATAGCACAAATTATTATTGTTATTATTGTTTTAATTGTTGGATTTATTTTTCAAACTATATTTCGTTTTTCAAAAAGAGATTGGATTTTAATTATTTCATCTATTGTAATTGGTGTTGTTTTGCCAATTTTAAAAAGAAATATTTTTTGGTAAATTTTAACTTTAAAAAGAAAAGTTTCTTAGTACTTTCGTAATTCCTTTTAACTAAAATGAATAAAAAACTGCTAAAATACGATAAAGCTTATATGAGAATGGCTTTGGAATGGGCTAAATTATCGTACTGCGAACGGAAAAAAGTGGGAGCTTTAATTGTAAAAGAAAGAATGATTATCTCTGATGGATTTAATGGAACGCCAACAGGGTTTGAAAATAATTGTGAAGAAAGTGAAAAAACAAAATGGTACGTTCTACATGCCGAAGCTAATGCAATATTAAAAGTAGCATCTTCAACACAATCTTGTAAAAATGCTACGTTATATATAACCATGTCACCTTGCAAAGAGTGTAGTAAATTAATTCATCAATCAGGAATTAAAAGAGTAGTATATGCAAACGCTTATAAAGATACCACAGGCTTAGATTTTTTAGAAAAAGCAGGTGTAGAAATAATGCATCTTAAAAATTTAAAATGACAAACAAAAAAATAACTTTACCATTATATTTAGCAATTTCAGTTGTTATAGGAATTGCAATAGGTACACTCTTTAACTTTAAAAAGAAACCTGTATTATTTAGTTCAAATACTAATGAAGCTAAAATAAAAAGGTTAATAGATTATATAAATTACGATTATGTAGACAAAGTTGATACGGATAGTTTATTAGATGATGCCATTACTAAAATGTTGAGCGAATTAGATCCACATTCGGTTTATATTCCTAAAAATGAATTAAAGAGTATAACAGAAACTATGCAAGGAAAATTTGTTGGAATTGGAGTTTCATTTTTAATGCATAATGACACTGTTGCGGTAAGTAGCGTTATTAAAGGAGGTCCAAGTGAAAAAGTAGGAATTAAAGCTGGAGATAGAATATTGGTAGCCAATAAAGATACCCTTTACGGAAAAGCCATATTACATAAAGCTGAAGTTGCTGAAAACAAAGCTAAAACTATTTCAGGAAATAGAAAACTTTCTGATGCAGTTATAAAATCATTAAAAGGTGAGCCAGATACCAAAGTTAACGTTTCGGTTTACCGAAAATCTTCCAATAAAATTTTAAAATTTAAAATTACAAGAGGTGAAGTGCCAATTATTAGTGTTCCTTCTTACTATATGATTAATAAAAAATTAGGATATATAAAAATTGACCGTTTTGCTAGAACCACTTATAAAGAGTTTAAAACAGCTTTAGAAGATTTAAAATCAGAAGGAATGACTTCCTTAATATTAGATTTAAGAGGAAATCCAGGCGGATTTATGGATATAGCAGATAAAATTGCTGATGAATTTTTAAAAGATGGTAAATTAATAGTCTTCACAAAAAACAAAAATGGCGAAGTCGATAAAATTTATGCAACAGGAAAAGGAGAGTTTGAAAATAATAAAGTGTATGTTTTAATAAATGAAAATTCTGCTTCGGCTAGTGAGATTGTATCAGGTGCATTACAAGATAATGATAGAGGAATTATTGTAGGCAGACGATCCTTCGGAAAAGGTTTAGTACAACAAGAAATGGATTTAGGTGATGGTTCAGCCGTTAGACTTACTACAGCTAGATATTATACGCCAACGGGAAGATCAATTCAAAAACCATACAATCATAAAGATAATACAGCTTATAGAAACGATTATTTAAATCGTATTCATAATGGAGAATTACTATCAAAAGATAGTATCAAAATTGATGATAAATTAAAATATACAACGCCAAAAGGCAAAATTGTGTATGGTGGTGGCGGAATTATACCAGATGTTTTTGTACCAATAGATACTACCCGTGTTTTTAGTAATAAACTATTTGGAAGGCTAAATGAGTTTGTATTTAATTATGTAGATGATCATAGAAAAGAATTGAGTTTATGGAAACTAAAAGATTTTGTAACTAATTTTGATCATTCAAATAAGGTTATAAATTCTTATTTAAATTTTATTGATGTAAAAAAACCTATATCACCCAAAGCTAAAGAAAATTTAAAAATCTATTTAAAAGGTCTAATTGCTCGTAATTTATTTGGCGAAATAGGGTACAATATGGTAACTCAAAACAATGATAATATGATTCAAAAAGTTATTGAGTTGGATCAAAAAGACTAATATTATTAGTTATTAACTGTAAAGTGTATCTTTGGCGAACAAAATAATATAACATTGAATACTCCTAAAAAAATATACTTTGCTTCTGATCAGCATTTTGGAGCTCCAACTACTGAAAAGAGTAAAATTAGAGAAAAAAAATTTATTGATTGGTTAGATGCTATTAAAAAAGATGCTGAAGCTGTTTTTTTGTTAGGAGATTTATTTGATTTTTGGTTTGAGTATAAAACAGTTGTTCCAAAAGGATTTATCAGAGTTTTAGGAAAATTAGCTGAATTAAAAGATAGCGGAATAAAAATTCATTTTTTTGTGGGAAACCATGATTTGTGGATGAAAGATTATTTTGAAAAAGAACTAAATATTCCTACCTATAGAAAACCTACTGAATTTACTTTTAATAATAAGTTATTTTTAATTGGTCATGGAGATGGTTTAGGCCCAGGAGATAAAGGATATAAACGGATGAAAAAAGTGTTTACCAATCCTTTTTCAAATTGGCTATACAAATGGTTGCATCCAGATATTGGAATGCAATTAGCTCAATACTTATCTCTTAAAAATAAATTGATTTCAGGTGAAGAAGATATTAAATTTTTAGGAGAAGAAAACGA
>VAPM010215805.1_pt1 | contig 33902 bp, 32 predicted proteins | sample 3395091 | NCBI WGS metagenome assembly VAPM01 (sample SAMN08290445, study PRJNA428436) | hydrothermal vent metagenome | isolation source: Deep-sea hydrothermal vent chimney 3 | place: Pacific Ocean: Juan De Fuca Ridge
GGTCTATTTAGAGAAAAGCAATTTAAACAAAATGCAAGCAGTTTTGTAAAAGAATTAAAAGAAAGTGGAATTAGTATTATTGATGAAGATGATGGTAATTTTGATTATAAAAATAAACAAATAGATATTGTTTTATATGGTAAAAACCTTTCTATAGAAGAACAAAATAAATGGCAAAATAAATTAGCTGATTTTGGGCTTGAAGGAACAAACTTGGTGATGAAACAAGGTGTTGATAATTCTGATCTAAGAGCAGAAGTTAAAAATTTAACTGATCTATATGCCCAAAATCAAAAAATTATTACCTCACGTGATGAAAATATTAAAGAAAAAGAAGACCGTATTCGTTTATTAGAGAGTGAGTTATCAAAATTTTATGATGGTCAAGTGCCTTTTAAAACTATTAGCGAAGAGGCTAAGATTATTTACGAAGGTATTGAACAAATGAGTTATTATAAGCTGATTTCAACCAGTTTTAATAAGCTGGATTCTATCCATTTTAATAAGATGGACTCTATAAATGTTTTTAGCGTAAAATGGAAAAATAATATTAAAAGAAAAATAAAAGAGCAACAAGAGCAGAAATTAAAATTATGGCTTAAAAAACGTTTAGAGCTAGATACATTGAAAGTAGTAAGGGAGTAATGTTAAAAGTTTATTTTTGTCATCAGTCATCAGTCATCAGTCATCAGTCATCAGTCATCAGTCATCAGTCATCAGTCATCAGTCATCAGTCATTAGTCATCCAACATATTTTACATACCTTTTTCTTTAAGCTGTGCTTCTCTTACTTTTTTAAACAAATTTGATGAGTAAACAAAGTCAGTTATAGCCTTATTATCAGTTCTAAATACACCATCACTGGTGCCTTCCCATTCTTTAACACCATCTTTTAAAAAGATAATTTTTTCACCTATTTCCATCACAGAATTCATATCATGAGAGTTAATTACGGTGATAATATTATATTCATTTGTAATTTCCTGTATTAAATTATCAATTACAATAGCTGTTTTTGGATCTAAGCCTGAATTCGGTTCGTCACAAAATAAATATTTTGGATTCATTACAATTGCTCTGGCAATAGCCACACGCTTTTGCATACCTCCCGAAAGTTCTGCAGGAAATTTATCATTTACATTTTCTAGGTTTACTCTTTGCAATACAAAGTTTACACGTTCTAACATTTCATTATATGGTTGATTGGTAAACATCTTAAGCGGAAACATTACATTTTCTTCAACACTTGAGGAATCAAATAAGGCACTGCCCTGAAATACCATTCCTATTTCTTTTCTTAAGTCTCGTTTTTCATCATCTGTCATTTCACCATAATGCCTGCCGTCATAACAAATATCTCCTTTTTCAGGAGTTAATAAACCTAACATACACTTTAAGAAAACAGTTTTACCAGAACCACTTTGTCCTATTACCAAACTAGTTTTCCCTTTTTCAAAGGTTGCATTAATACCTTTTAGTACAGGTGTTCCATCAAATTCTTTATATAAATCTGTTACTTCAATCATTTTCCTAAAAGCATTTGAGTTAGAATATAGTTTAGAACAATAATTACAATACTTGTCCAAACAACAGCTCTGGTACTTGCTTTACCAACTTCAATTGCACCACCTTTTACATAGTAACCATGATATGCTGGTATTGTTGCGATAACAAATGCAAAAATTGAAGTTTTAATTAATGAATAAGTAATATGAAAAGGTTCAAAATCAACTTTAATACCAGTTAAATAATCGGTAGAACTTACCAATCCTGTAATATTTCCTGCTACCCAACCACCAATAATACCTAAAGCAATACTTATAATTATTACAAAAGGATAAAAGAAAACATTCGCAATTATTTTGGGTAATACTAAATGATTTAATGAATTAATACCCATAACTTCTAAGGCATCAATTTGTTCAGTTACTCGCATAGTTCCTATACTTGAAGCGATATAAGAACCTACTTTCCCTGCTAAAATAATAGATATTAAGGTTGGCGAAAATTCAAGTATCAATGATTCTCTAGAAGCATACCCAATTAAATACCTTGGAGTTAACGGGCTTTCTAAATTTAATGCAGTCTGAATAACAACAACACCGCCTACAAAAAAAGATATAAAGGCAACAATACCTATTGAACTAATACCTAGATCTTCTACTTCTCTAAATATAAGTTCTCTAAAAACCGAACGCTTTTGCGGTCTTTTAAAAACTTGCTGTAACATTAAAAAATAATTACCGATATATTTAAAATAGCTTATCAAAATTTTGGCAGCAGTTATTTATATTAAATCTGAATATTAATATTCAAAAATATGATTTTAAAAGTAAAAAAGCTTTAATTTCGATATTAGTTTAAAAAGTTATTTTAATGAGAATTTTTTTTATATTTTCTATTCTGTTTGTATTTTTTGCCTCGTGCAATGCACAAATTAACCCAGTTAAAGAAGGGAAAACAATTATATTAAAGTCAATAAATCAAAAACCGAAACTAGTTATAGGTATAGTTGTAGATCAAATGAGGTACGATTATTTAACCAGATTTTACGACAAATATTCTGAGAATGGTTTTAAACGTTTAATGAATGATGGCTTTAGCTGTGAAAATGCACATTTTAATTATATCCCTACCTATACAGCTGTAGGACATGCTTCAATTTATACAGGTACAACTCCACAACATCACGGTATTATAGGTAATAGCTGGTATGATAAGTTTTTAAAAAAGTCAATTTATTGTGTTGATGATGATAATTACGAGACGGTTGGAGCAAAAAAAGGAGGAAAAAAATCACCTTATAGATTATTTTCAACTACTATTACGGATGAACTGTACTTGTCTCAAAACAAAAAAGGTAAGGTTATAGGAGTAAGTATTAAAGATCGTTCGGCAATATTTCCTGCCGGACATACTGCAAATGCAGCATATTGGTATCAAGGAAAAGATGACGGGAAGTTTATTACCAGTTCTTTTTATAAGGATACCTTACCAGATTGGGTAGTTGATTTTAATAATTCCGGTAAAATTTCCGGTTATTTAAACCAAACATGGAATACGCTGTATGATATTAATTTATATACCGAGAGCATTGAAGACAACAATACATTTGAAGGATTGTTTAAAGGAAAAAAAACTCCAACATTTCCATATAATTTATCAGAATTAAAAACAAACAATGGCAATTTTGATTTATTGAAAAGAGTACCTTATGGAAATACTATAGTTAAAGATTTTGCAGAAACTGCAATTATTGCAGAACAACTGGGACAAGATAATTTTACTGATTTTTTAACTATAAGTTTTTCGAGTACAGACTATATAGGTCATCAATTTGGAATTGACTCAAAAGAAATTGAAGATACATATTTACGATTAGATAAAGACTTAGCTTCTTTTTTTAATTTTTTAGATAAGAAGGTAGGTAAAGGTAATTATATTTTATTCTTAACTGCAGATCATGCCGCTGTACAAGTACCCTCATATTTGCAAAGCCTTAAAATACCAGCTGGATATTTTGATGAAAAAGAACTTAAAAAATTTGTAAACGAGATTACTTTAAATTATTTTAAATCAGATAGTTTAGTGGAAAATATTTCCAATTTTCAACTATTTTTAAATAAAAGGAAAATTAAAGAATTACACCTTGATACTTATAAAGTTGTTAAAACTATTGCTGATGAAATTATTAATTTTAATGGAGTTTATAAAGTGGTAACTGCTCAAACACTGCAAACTACAAACTTTACACGAGGTGTTTTGCGCTTGTTGCAAAATGGTTATAATCAAAAGCTATCTGGTGATATACTGATAGTTCCAAATCCGTCAACTATTGTATGGGAGGAACGTACCGGGACAACACATGGTTCGGGTTATAATTATGATACACATGTACCCTTATTATTTTATGGCAAAGGAATAAAAAAAGGGAAGTCTAAAAGATATATTCCTATCATAGATATTGCACCTACATTGGCTAATTTATTACAAATTAGCTTCCCCAATGCTAATACCGGAAAAATAATAGAAGAAGTATTAGAAGATTAGTGTTATAATTCTCTATTAGTATTTATAAACAATAGCATTGATATTCATACCGGCACCAACAGATGCCAACATGATAATATCACCTTTATTTAAATGATGATTTTCTAGTTTACCTTTAATTACCAAATCTAACAGAGTTGGTACTGTTGCCACAGAGCTATTACCTAACACACTGATACTCATAGGCATAATATATTCAGGAGTAGGTTCATTGTACAATTTAAAAAAACGTTTGATGATGGCTTCATCCATTTTTTCATTTGCTTGATGAATAAATATTTTTTTAAGATCTTTTATATCAATATTACTTTTATCTAAAGCGGTCTTCATAGCTAAAGGAACACTATTCAAAGCAAGTTCATAAATTTTTCTTCCATGCATTTTTATATAACGCACTTTTGAGTCGGTATTTGGTTTGTTAGATTTGCCATAAAACAAATAATAAGCTTCATCAAAAGTATGAGTAGCCGAGGCATGGCTTAAAATTCCTGAATTATCATTTGTAGTAGCTTCAATCACACAAGCACCGGCGCCATCAGAATATATCATTGAATCTCTATCATGCATGTCTAATACTCTCGATAGGGTTTCAGAACCAATTATTAGGCATTTTTTTGCAATTCCCGATTTAATAAAAGCATTGGCTTGAATGACCCCTTCTATCCATCCGGGACAACCGAAAATAATATCATAAGCAACACAATTGGGGTTTTTAATTTTTAAACCATGTTTAACTCTTGAAGCTAAACTTGGTAGAATATCAGTTTGGATAGTTCCTTTTTTAATGTCTCCAAAGTTTTGTGCTAAAATGATATAATCTAAATCTTCTGAATTAATACCAGCATCTTCAATGGCCTTTTGAGCTGCTATAGTTGCCATAGTTGAAGAATCTAGATCATCAGTTGCATAACGCCTTTCTTCAATACCGGTAATGGCTTTAAATTTTTCAATAATTACTTCATTAGAAGCTTCAAAAGGCTCATTTTTATCATTATAAAAACGCTCTTTAATAAAATCTTTATTTGTTTTTATTACTGTTGGTATATAACTACCGATTCCTGTAATTACTGAATTCATATTGTGTATGGTGAGTTAGATTTGCGAAGATATATCTTTTTAAACAATTTAAAAGAAGGCTATTATTATAGTTTAGGTATTTATTGATTTTTTGACTATTTAATAATTATGAATGACCATTTTTAAGAATTTATCATCTTTATTTCCATAACTGTTGCTATAGATAAGGCGCTGGTTTTTGCCATTTCAGCTTTTTCTCCTTTAAAATTTTCATTTACAGATGCATTAAAATGATGTAACCAAGTTTTAAAATGTTCTTTCTTAAAAGGTTTTGTTTTGTTTAATGTAAGGTGAGGTTGCATAGCATTTTTTTGATAAGTTGTATCATTAAAAAGTATACCGTTCCAAAAATCTGTAATGGTTTCTAAATGCTGTTTTAAATGATTTTGTCGGATAATATCTTCAAAAAAATGTTTTACCAATTTATCTTCTAATAATTTAATGTAAAACTCTTTCATTATCAAAAGAATATCTTCTCTATTTTGAATGTCATTTTGCATTTAGAGAAAAGATTTATCAAAACCGAGAGGTAGCAGGTCTTTTAATGAATCTACTTTAATAATTTTTCCTGACTCTCCCATAAAAAAAATTTCTATAGAGATATTTTGATTTACTTCGTATTCAGAAATTGCTTGTCTACACGCACCACAAGGGGCAACAGGTTGTATAATTTCTTTAAGGGAAGAACTGGCAGATATTGCTAGTTTCAAAATAGAAACTCTTGGGTATTTTGAACCAGCACTATATATAGCAACACGTTCTGCACACATACCAGACGGATAAGCCGCGTTTTCTTGATTACTACCAACAACTATTTTACCATTAGCAAGTAAAATTGCTGCACCAACACTGAAATTAGAATAGGGGGCATAAGCTTGTTTTCTAGATTTTATAGCTAAGTTCATTAATTCTTGATCTTTTACATCTAGTTCAGAAATAGAATCAAATAATATATAATCGGTAATCAATTGCAATTTTTGCATCTATGAAATATTAGGGTTTCAGATGTTCATCTACTTTTAAGAGCATAAAAAAACAACCATTTTATGCTAAATTACTAAAATGATTGTTTATTTATAGTTTTTGATTTTATAAAATTTTAAAAATCCTCATATATATCACCAAAATTAAAGATTAGAGAAAAACGTAATGTATTTTCTAACGGATTATTAATATCAGTTGAATTTATAAGGTATGACATATCTAATCTGGTACTTTTAAAACTAAAGCCAGCACCTAAGGTAAAAAATTTACGTGCTCCTTTTAAATCACTTTCATTAAAATAACCGGCTCTAAAAGCAAATGTTTGATCATACATATACTCTGCGCCTAATGCCCAAGTAAATTCTTTAAGCTCTTCGCTAAAACCACCCGGTGCATCACCAAAAGATTGAAAGATACCAGCTACAAATCCTACCTCATCATCTTTACCATCAATAATTACCCCACCTTCTCGTATAGGAGGTGTTGGTACTAATAATTTATTAAATTCTAAGTTGGCAGTAATCGTATTTAGATCATCTAAAATAAAATCAAAACCACCTCCTAAACGTAAGTTAGTTGGTATAAAACTTTCTTTTCCACTATCAGAAAGACTTACTTTAGGCCCTATGTTAGAAATATTAAATCCACCTCTCCATCTACCATTAAAATCTCCATAATTCTTTTCTTCTGTTTGATAATAGCCTGCTATATCGACAGCAAAAGCATTGACAGTTTTAAGGTCTGAATTTTCTACTCTTAGGGCATAATCAGATCTTAAATATCTAACTCCAATTCCCATTGAAAAAGTTTCATTTAATTTCAATGAATAAGAAACATCTAAAGATAATTCATTTGGGTTTTCAGAACCAATTGTATTACCATCTACATCAGTTAGGTCTATTCTTCCTAGCGAGAAAAATTTAAAACTTGCAGCCCAAGCACTACCTTCGTCAATTTTGTTAGAAAAAGTTAAACTACTTACAAATACATCATTGGTTAAATTTCTCAGCCAAGGGGTATAATTAACACCAATTGAAAATTGTGATTCTGCAAATGCATATTTTGCAGGATTAAAGTGTTGTGAATTAGCATCAGGAGATGTAGCAACACCTATATCACCCATTGCTCCTGATCGGGCATCTGGAGCTATCATTAAAAAGGGTGCAGCTGTTGTAATAGGATTAATTTCATCTTGAGCATAAGTATTACTTAAACTTAATATTGCTATTAGAATTAAAAAGAATTTCTTCATTTAGAATGTTTTGAATTAGATTGTCGATTATTTCTTTATTGTAAAATAACTAATTTTTCAATTTTCGTAGCTTTAGTATTAGAGATTACCGATTTAACATTGAGCTTGTACACATAAACTCCTTTTCCTATTTTATTACCAAAGTCATCTAAACCATTCCAAGAAATTGATCTTGACAGATTTTCAGATTGTACAAGTTGATTAATTGTTTTAATTAATTTTCCTGAAACTGTAAATATCTGAACCTGCACTTCTAGGGGTTCATTTGGTTTATTATGATTAAACCAAAACTCTGTGTAATTTATGAATGGATTAGGGTAATTTAATACATTACTCAATACCAAATCTCTGTCATCTACTACAACAAAATTTAACGTACTTTCTGAAGGATTATTGTATGTGTCCCAACATTTAAAATTAATTGTATGTGAGCCTGTTTCTAGATTTCTGAAGGGAAACTTTACTTTACCTTTGGTAAAGTCATCTAATTCAGTTTGATAGAAGTCATTTAGAATAAAAGGATTGGCTTGATCGCCATCTAAAATAGCTACAATATCATGGTCTACAGCGGTAATTGATGTGTTAATTCCAGATTCATCTTCTAACACAGCAATAAAATGGGGTGATTCACTTGTATTACCACCGTCAACAAAAGACTCATCATCCATAAATAACTTTATAGTAGGACCAATATTATCTTCTGGCGCATTTTCATCAATTCCTCCAATGACAATTTCTTGATTTACACCTGCTTTATCAATAATTTGATTATCTGCATACATACTTATTTTTGCTTTACCAAAGGCAATTCGAATATCTTTTGGTACAATAAAGTTAAAACTAAACAGGCCATTTTTTACCGAAGCTCTACCTCTAAAAATTTTACTTTCAGTAGCATCAAAAGTGAGTTTTTTTCCAAAATTATCATTGTCAAGTGTAGTTCTATCAACAGATTTATCAAAAATAGTTGTTGATAGTGTACCATTAAAATCGGTTAAAATATTGTCAGAAATATCCGTAATGGCACCTTCTAATGTTATTTTTGACAATGCTTTTAGGGTGTCTAAAGATTGTGTAATATCTGCACCATTCATTTTGGTGAGTTTAATATTAGGTTTTGGTTGTGCTAATTTCATCGCAGGATCTCCTAAATAAAATACAAATAAACGCTGACTGGTATTTGGTGATGTCGGGTCATTTTTCATTTGCATCATAGCTTCGGCTATGGTATAGTTTTCACCACTAAAACCAAATAGTTTTTTTATTAAAATTTCATTAAATCGCTGACCTACACTAATAAAAATACTTCTTGTGGTAGAAATCATACTTGTTGTACCACCATTTGTATTTAAAAATACAAATTCGCCTGCTGTGGGTCTGAGAGGATTGTCAAACCTTGAAAACTCACAAGTAACAGTAATCATTAATGGTAATGAATTTGGGTTGTTCCAGTCTTGAATTTGAGGTACTTCTAAGATACGTTCATTTGCCCACCCATCTTCACCACCATGTCCATAGTAATCTATAATTAACGACCCGGTTTCTACGGCATTATTGATAGCTTCGTTTACATCAGGGTAGCGTTCACCACCGGCTGAAGTTTCTTGTACATAAGCATCTGAATAAATCTTTACAAGATTAAAAATAGGTCTTCTGTTTTTAATAGTATCAGCAATACGTTCTACTGTTTGTTGAAGTACAAATTCACTGGCTAGATCTGGGTCATCAGCAATCACTGCAATATTATTACGCCAATCTCCAAAAAAAGAAGTAGTATAATAATTCAAGGTTTTGTCAACAGTATTTTTTGCTTCAATTATTGAAGTAACCGGAAATCTACCTGTGACAACATCTTGTCTGTCATCAGTACCTAAATCACCTTCATTATCATCCATCATTCCATAATAATCATCGGTAACATAGGAACTTGCTATATCAAAACTTTCATATGATTGAAATGATGGAACTATATTATTGTTATTATTAATTCTATCCTTGAAATCAAAAGAAGCATCACCAAATAAACATACATATTTGATTCTTGAATCAACACTAGAGGCATTCAAGTAGAAATGTCTTACAAAATCTCTAATAGCAGTTAAATCAGGCGATCCTGAACTAAATTCATTATAAATTTCTTTTAGATTTATAACCTTAACGGTGAGTCCGGAATTTTCTCTATGATAAATAGCCAAGCGCTCAGCTTCGCTCATCAAATAATCTTGAGTAATAATTATATAATCAATATCTTGTAAACTATGTAAATTTTGATTTGCTATTTGACTTATGGGTAAAATTTCAGGTGTAAAATAATCAGTACTATTTAATACAATGAATTCACGTAGAGGTCCTCCGTTGGTCTTAAAGATAAAATTATTTCCGGTGGATTGATTGCTAACAATTTTCGGATTGATATAATCAGTAACATTCCAAACCTGTGAAATATTAGAACTGTTTTGAATAGTATATTCTACAATTGAAGTGAGTGGTAAATTAGCTGTACTGAAATTCCTAAAAGAAAATTGTTTATCACCTGCCACTAAATTCTTTACACCTATTAATTCAACATAATCTAAATACGCTTTTGAGGAAGGGTTACCATTATTATTATAGGTTATTTCTACTTGAACAGGATTACTACTTACATTTATAGCTTTGATCTCCTCATCATGTCTTGCAAGTGCTAAATTACTAGGAGTTGAAAAGTTTAAAGTTGTCAAGTTTTGACCATTTACTTTAACGTCCATTTGCGATGGTGTAGAAGAAATGGCAGCACCTCTAACTCTAATATAAATATCTTGAGAAGTATCAAGATTTATAAAATTAAAATTAACCGTAGTTGTATTGTTAAAACTTAAATCTTCACCAAACCATTGTTGTCCGTTAGCAAAAAGGTTCGTTTTCTCTTCTTCAAAATATACATAATCATTAAACGTGGCTATTTGTTGTGTAGCAGGTAATGTGATTTCAGCAGTATTTTCTATTCGTTTTCCTATACCATTGTCAACAGTTAAAAAGTAAAAGGCTTTTTCAGAATATATATTAGTTTGATGTCTTGATAAATTTGGTTGAAAAGGAACTATATTCCAACTGTGAGGTCCTCTACCATAAAATAGAATAAAATCATTGGTATCAAAGTTACCATCTTCTTCACCATTTACAATGATGGCATTTTCTTGCAAGCCATCATATCTAAAGTCACTATTTCGCATAGGTAATAACTGACCACCATTACCAAATATTCTGATATTTTTGGGATCTATTTCATTTGTATTGATACCCAAGTTTTGTAAAAAAGAGCTAGTAATTTTAAAAACACCAGTAGTGTCAATAGCAAATTTATACCATGTTCCCTGAGATAAGACTGAATTTTTTACTGTTGAAATCGATTTATTTTGTGCAAAAATAAAAGCAGTAATAAATAAGAACAGTATTAATGTATTTTTTTTTATAAGTGTCATAATTATAAACAAACGCAAGTTAAACATACTTATTTTAATATTTTACAAGGTTACACATAATAAAGAAAAAAAACAATCGTTATACAAGCATCAAAAGGCATTTATGCCAAAAAAATAGTTATTGATAATAACCTTATCAACCCTAAATTTAAACAAAAGAATTATAAAGTATGAAAAGGCATATTGGAAACAAAATTTTGTTAGTAGTACTAGTAGCGGCTACTTTAATTAGTTGTAATAAAAAATCTAGAACACATTCTGAATTAACAGGGTGGAGGTTTAATGATCCAACTTATGGAGGTTTTACAGCAAATACAAATTATAAAGGTCAAAAAATTCCTCCGGGAATGGTACTTATTGAAGGTGGTACTTTTACAATGGGAGCTGTACAAGATGATGTTATGTTTGATTGGAATACTACACCAACAAAACAACAGGTTCGTTCATTTTTTATGGATGAAGCAGAAGTTACCAATTTAGAATATTTGTTTTATTTACAATATTTGGAGAGAGTTTACCCTCCTTCTGATGATAGTTATAGAAAAATTTACCATGCAGCTTTACCAGATACTTTAGTGTGGAGAGATGCTCTAGGTTTTAATGAATTGTTAACTGAGACCTACTTACGTCATCCTTCTTATAGTGATTATCCTGTAGTTGGAGTGTCATGGAATCAAGCTTCAGAATATTGTAAGTGGAGAACTGACAGGGTCAATGAAAAAATATTAATGGATAAAGGAGTGTTAAAATCACTATTTGATATGGATTCGGTTACCGTTGAAGGTAAAAATCGTTTTGATACAGGTACTTATTTAGCAAACCCTAAATTATTATTTGATGGAGATGAAAATATATATGGTAAAGGCTTACCAGATTATTCTCAAAAGACTTCTAAGAAAAAAGGAAGAAAAGATAGAAAAAGAGATAAAAATTCAGATGAAGATATAGATCAAGTGGCAGATGATTCAAATGATGAAGGAAATAAAAAGTCAAAACGTAGAGGTAGAAAATCAAAATCACCTCAAGGATTTACAGGAAGACATGTAAAAACATCTGATGGTATTCTAACACAACGTTTTAGATTACCTACTGAAGTTGAGTGGGAATATGCTGCAAAAGCATTGATTGAAAACAGAGAATATAATACCATTAGAGGTAGAAAAAAATATTCATGGAATGGTAGATATACGAGAGACCAATCAAGAAGAAGAGCTGGTGATCAATTAGCTAACTTTAAACAAGGTAAAGGTGATTATAGTGGTTTAGCCGGATGGAGTAATGATGGTGCTGATATTACTATTAAAATTAAATCTTATGATTCAAATGCATTCGGATTATATGATATGTCGGGTAATGTTGCTGAATGGGTGGCTGATGTTTACAGACCAATAATTGATAATGATGCAAATGATTTTAATTATTTTAGAGGTAATGTATTTAAAAAACCTTTAATTGATGAAGAGGGTAAAGTAGTAGTAGTTGATTATAACAGTATTGAGTTTGATACTTTAGATAATGGTAAAATTATACCTAAAGATTTACCGGGAAGCATTAAATATATTCCTATTACTAAGCGTGATGCCTTTATGAGACCAAATTATGAAAAATCTGATAATATAGGTATTGGCGATGGTGATTTAGCTTCTACAAAGAACTATTTTAAAGATGAGGAAGATATGGATGAAAGTAGTAAACCTAGAATGTATAACTCACCTCAAACACCAAAACAAATTGGTGAGAGCGGTTTAAGAATTCAACAATACGATACTAAAAAGAGAAATACTTTAGTAAGTGATAAAGCTAGAGTTTATAAAGGAGGCTCATGGAGAGATAGAGAATATTGGTTAGATCCTGCACAACGTAGATATTTACCACAATATATGGCAACAAACTTTATCGGTTTCAGATGTGCTACTGATAAATTAGGATCAATGTCTCAAAAAAGAAGACGTAAAGAACCATCAAGATAATAAGAATTGTTTATCTTATATAAAAAATCAAAACTCAATGCAATTTGTATTGAGTTTTTTTTATTTTTAGCCCATGGTAAATATTCAAGAACTATATCAACTATATCAGCAATCTTATAAAGTATCTACAGATACCAGAAAAATAACAAAAGGCTGTTTGTTCTTTGCATTGAAAGGCGATAATTTTAATGGTAACTTATTTGCTGAAGAAGCCTTAAAGAAAGGAGCATCATATGCTGTTGTTGATGAAGATGTACTTAAAAATAATGATAATATTATATTAGTTGATGATGTATTAAAGACATTACAAATATTAGCTTCTTATCATAGAGAACAATTAAATATTCCAATTATTGGTCTAACAGGTAGCAATGGTAAAACAACTACAAAAGAATTGATAAATGCGGTACTTTCTACAAAGTATAATACTACTGCTACTTTAGGAAACCTAAATAACCATATTGGTGTACCATTGACATTACTTTCAATGACGCCTAAAACCGAAATAGGTATTGTTGAAATGGGTGCAAATCATTTAAAAGAGATTGAATTACTCTCAAATATTGTAAAACCAGATTATGGGTATATTACTAATTTTGGGAAAGCACATCTTGAGGGGTTTGGAAGCCTTGACGGAGTTATACAAGGTAAAACTGAATTATATAAAAATATAAAAAGTAGGAATAAGACAGTTTTTATAAACTTGAATGACAAAAAGCAAGTTGAGCAGTCTAAAGGAATTAGACAGATCACTTTCGGTAATAATGATGTAGATACTATTATTGAATTTGTAACAGTTGATCTTTATGTTAGTTTAAAGTTCAATAATATTTTAATTAAAAGTAATTTAATTGGTGCTTATAATTTTAATAATATTTCAGCTGCAATAGCTATCGGAAAACATTTCAAAGTAACAGATGAATCTATAAAAGTAGCCATTGAAAATTATACACCTACCAATAATCGTTCACAAATAATTAATAAAGGTAACAATCAAATTATTTTAGATGCCTATAATGCCAACCCAAGTAGTATGAAGGTGGCACTTGAAAACCTATCAAATTTGCAAGAAGCAGATAAGATTGTAATTTTGGGTGATATGTTTGAATTAGGCAAAGATAGTTTGCAAGAACATCAGTTTATAACTGATCAGTTAGACAATATCAACTTTGAAAAAGCATATTTAATAGGAGAAGGTTTTTATAAAACCACAACTGATTCAAAAAGAATACAGCAGTTCAAAACTTTTGAAGATTTTAAGGATGTCTTTATAAATGCAAACATTGAAAATTCAACAATTTTAATAAAAGCTTCTAGGGGAATGGCGTTAGAGAGGGTTTTAGATTTGTTATAATTAATTATTAGTCTTGCAGCAGCAGTCTTATGTCTTTTTATCGAGCCAATCTATTATTTATTAGCCAGCATAAACTCCTTAAAAGCATTCCAATATGCTTCGTATCCCTCAGTAGAATTCCATACAGCTCTAGAACCATGTACGCCTCTTACCTGGGGTTTGAAATGTGTAATGTAGTCAGGTTTCACAAAGCGTAATAATTTTTCTACAGGTTCTGTTTCTCTTAGCGAAGACGTTACAAAAGTAGGAATACGTAGTTTTTTAATAGCTTCAGCCAAATTCATATTTTTTAAATATTCACCGGGACTAAAAGCTGCAATTGCTTTTATTTTTTTATTTTCACTACCTATCCATAATGCGAGTGAAGCAGAGTAGGAGCTACCTACCAAAATAATGGGTTGTTTTCCGTTCAATTTATATAAATGATCAATGGCAGCATCTATATCTTTCTTTGCACCTGCATAGCCTACATTCATTTTCTTAATATTAGCATCTATGGCAGTTTGATTGATAATACCATTTACTTCTTTACCGGAACGTTGGTCTATAGCCATACATGAAAAACCTAAGGCATTCAGTTTTTTAGCAGTATCAATATATTCACCTCTGCTAAACCCAGCTTGATGGCATAACAAAACAGTAGGGGAAATATCTTTTAAAAAATAGGTATCAGCTGTGATCTTAACCGAATCTTTAGCATAAAATATAATCGTTTTTGTGATAGGCGTTGAAGGTGGTAATGGTGATGATATCTGAGATAAAACTGTATGAAACGAAATGGTAGCCAGAAATAAGATAAAACAACGCATAAACTAATATTTAGTTTTTGAAAGTTAAGCATTTAAAGAATACTTAGAAATAAAAACTAAAATTTTAACAGTGATTTAAGAAGCTGGTGTATCGTTAAAACCTGCTTGTTTTCTAAAGGTGTCGAATTCGGCACCTTTAAAATTTGGATTATGCAAAGTCTCCCAAAGTCCAATAAATTCAACTGTACTTCTGTTACGCATCCAATTTCGAATATGATCATTACCGTTTTCATCTCGAACCATATCTGTTAGACAGATATAATCTTCTTCATTTTGTTTTACAATTGAGATTAATTTGTTTTCAACTTCTATTTTGGATACTTTACTCATAAGTGAATAATTAATAGGGTAAAGGTAGTATTTTGTGAAAAATCAATTTTTTATTTGATCTAATTGTTTTTTGATTTTACCAATCATCATTTTTGGTTTCAGTTTTTTTATTCATACCTTCTTTTCACATATTTTATCAAAAAAATCATAGAAAATCTGCATCATCAGCGTTCTATTTTGAGAATTTGTCGTGTAACCAGTTGTACTTACATCCGTTCAGGTACTTCAATACCTAATAGCTTAAAAGAAGTTTTAATCACATCTGCTACTTTTTTAGAGAGCTGAACTCTAAATATTTTTACTTGATCATTTTCACAACCTAAAATCGGAACACTTTGATAAAAAGAATTGTATTCTTTTACCAACTCATAGGTGTAATTTGCTATCAATGCCGGACTATAATTATCAGCAGCTTGTTGTATGATTTCAGGGAATAGTGATAATTGTTTTAGTACTGATTTTTCTTTTTTGTGTAATTCTAGAGAGTTCTCGACTGCACTCAAACTGACAGTAGTATAATCAAAATTTGCTTTACGTAAAATAGATTGTATTCTGGCATAAGTATATTGTATGAACGGTCCTGTATTACCATTAAAATCAATTGAAGCTACAGGATCAAACAGAATACGTTTTTTAGGATCTACTTTTAAAATATAATACTTTAAAGCACCAAGACCAATGGTTTTATAAAGTGATTCTTTTTCATCTTTCGAATAACCTTCTAACTTACCAAGATCTTCAGAAATTTCTCTGGCCGTGTTGGTCATTTCTACAATCAGATCATCAGCATCTACGACTGTACCTTCACGAGATTTCATTTTCCCCGAAGGTAGATCAACCATTCCGTAACTTAAATGATATAGATTTTCAGCCCAATCGAAACCTAGTTTCTTTAGAATCAAGAATAATACTTTAAAATGATAATCTTGTTCGTTGCCAACAGTATATACAAGTCCGCCAACATCAGGATAATCTTTAATACGCTGTATTGCTGTTCCAATATCTTGAGTCATATACACAGCAGTACCATCTGAACGTAATACAATTTTTTCATCTAAACCTTCATCGGTTAGATCTATCCAGACAGAACCATCATCTTTTTTAAAGAAAACACCTTTTTTTAAACCGTCAGCAACTACATCTTTTCCTAATAAATAGGTATCACTCTCAAAATAATTTTTGTCAAAATTTACACCAAGCTCTTTATAGGTACTATCAAAGCCATCATAAACCCATTGATTCATGGTTTTCCATAAAGTGACAATTTCTTTGTCTCCGGCTTCCCATTTACGGAGCATTTCTTGTGCTTCTAATAGAATTGGGGCTTGCTTTTTTGCTTCTTCATTGGTTTTTCCTTCAGCAACTAAAATACCAATCTCTTTTTTGTATTCCTGATCAAATTTTACATAATAATTACCAACCAGTTTATCACCTTTTAAACCAGTACTTTCAGGAGTTTCACCATTTCCGAAACGTTGCCAAGCCAACATACTTTTACAAATATGAATACCACGGTCATTGATAATTTGGGTTTTATAGACTTTTTTACCTGAAGCTTTGATAATTTCAGCCACCGAATACCCTAATAAGTTATTACGGATATGACCCAAATGTAATGGTTTGTTAGTATTAGGCGAAGAATATTCTACCATAACCGATTTGGTATCAGCCTTAACGTTGGTAAAGCCAAAACTCTCAGTTTTATATATATCTTGAAAGTTATTTAAGAAATAAGCATCACTAAATACTAAATTCAAAAAACCTTTTACAACATTAAAATCGGTTACCTCTTCAACATTTTCTTTTAAATAGTTACCTAAGTTGGTGCCTATTCCAACAGGATTCCCTTTAATAATTCTTAAAAAAGGAAAAACAACAATAGTTATATCGCCTTCAAAATCTTTACGAGTAGCCTGAAACTCTACAGATTCAATCGTTGCATTATATATTTTTTCAAATCCTTTTTGTACAGCAGATTTTAAAGTTGTCTGAATATTCATTTATAAAAATTTAGTGAACAAATTTAAGATAAAAATCCCCAATCCCTAAACCTAGAGTATAAAAAAAATTAGTACTTTTATTACATAAATTTACAGATCATTATCAGTATAATATATGAAATTTCAATATTACTTAATGTTACTGTTTTTGTTATTGTTGAGTTGTAATGAGCATTATGATAAGAATGAAGTGTATAGGTCAGAAAACCTTATAATTAAAAAATTAACTGAAAACACTTTTGTTCATATTTCATATCTTAGCACTAAAAATTATGGAAAAGTCCCTTGTAATGGAATGATTTTTATCAAAGATAATGAAGCCATAGTTTTTGATACCCCAACAGATGATGCAGGTTCAATAGAATGGTTAGAAAGTGAAAAAAAAGCCATAATTAATGGCGTTATTGTCAGCCATTTTCATGTTGATTGCCTTGGTGGATTAAATGAATTTCATAAACATAACATTCGGTCTTATGCTAATTATACTACCATTGAATTAGCAAAAAACAATGGTGTTGAAATACCTAAAATTAGCTTTAAATCTAAACTTGACCTTAAGGTAAGTGGAAAAAAAGTAATGAACCTATATTTTGGAGAAGGTCATACAAAAGATAATATTGTAAGCTATATTCCGAGTGAAGAGGTTCTTTTTGGAGGATGTTTAATTAAAGAAGTTGGAGCGACAAAAGGCAATTTGAATGATGCAAATACTAGGGAATGGTCAAAAACTGTTGTGAAAATTAAAAAAGAATTTCCTAAATCGAAATATATAATTCCCGGGCATGGTAATGTGGGAGGAATTGAATTACTTAATTATACAATAAAACTATTTGAAAACAACTAAAACCAAAGTCAAATCAGATTATTCCGATGCGTTGGGAAGAAGCTCGTTTACCTAATGCTAAAGAATTGAAAGCCACCAAAGTATTAAAACTAAAAATCACGGAAGCTTCCGCTAAGACCAGAATTGGTCCGCCAAAAGATGAAAAAGAAGATTATGATCTAGATGTTTGGGCAGGTGTGATTCCCATAGAGAAAAGGTATGGACAACCTATTGCAGATCCTGATTTAAAAGAGGGAATTCCCGTTGCAGAAAGCGCACTTAGGTTGATAGGAAAATATTAGGTCAGTTCGAGTGATCCGCTAGAGGCGGATTGTATCGAGAACATTTGACTCTTATCAGTAAGGTTTAGATATAGTGCTCCTTTGTCGATCACTCGACTTTATGGTCTTAAAAATAATAACATTAAATGAAAAAATACACCATCCAAAAATCACCATTTGTTGTACCAACAACTGATGGAAAGTTAATTGAAGAACATTTCGGTCTGGCATCTGATGCCAATTCAGCAATTAGTATTGCGCATATGGTTGCGCCACCAGGCTGGAGTGAACCTTTCCAAACTCCTGAATTTGATGAATATACATATATTATTAAAGGAAAAAAGCAATTTGTCATTGATGGCGAAAAGGTCATTTTAGAAGCCGGTCAATCTATTAAAATTGAAAAGAATACAAGAGTTAAATATTCAAATCCGTTTGATGTGGCATGTGAATATTTAGCCATTTGTCTGCCCGCTTTTTCGCCTAACTCAGTGCACAGAGAAGAATGAAATTATTGCAACCTTTCCATATAGCCATACCTGTTCATAACCTTGTAGAATGCAGAAAATTTTACAGAGAAATTCTTGGTTGTGAAAAGGGTAGAAGTATTGAGTTGACTTTAACTTATTTGGTCATCAGCTTGTGATACACTATAAACCAAAAAATGATCTAGAAGATTTACACACAAATCTGGTAGATGGTAAAAATGTATCCGCACCTCATTATGGTGTTGTATTAGATTTAAAAATTTTTCATGAGTTTGCAAAATGCTTAAAATCAAAAAAGTAAATTTTATTATTGAGCCTTATAGTTAGATTTGAAGGCGAAATAGGAGAACAAGCTACTATGTTCTTTTTAGACCCTTCGGGTAATGCATTAGAATTTAAAGCCTTTAAAAATATAGATCAATTATTTGCTAAATAATCAGTTTAGTACTCTTAAAGAAATCTTAACTTATGGTTAAATTTTTGCTAAAACAGGTTGTGGCTTATATAAATAATGAAGTATACATTATCTTTAAGCCTAAATTATAGCTTATGTTAGTTCTATTAATTATTACGACTATATATGTCATAATTAATATGTTTATTTAATTTTCACAGCTCTGAATATGCATTTAAAAATTAAAAGCACACTACTTCTATTGTTTTTGAGTATCACTTTTTATGCTCAAGAATACTCCGGTAAAGGAGAAGATATCAATAAAATATTAACCAATATTGATAATTTTTCTAAGGCTTATATAAATGCTGAATATGATGAGCTAATTTCATTTTATAGTACAGACGGTAAAATTTTTCCTACTGGTGCTGATATAATAGTCGGACATAAAGCGATTAAAAAACGGTGGATTTTACCTAAAGGGAGTAAAATATTATCTCATAAAGTTACACCCGAAGAGATAAAAATAATAGATGATTATGCCTATGATTATGGTTATTATCAAGGTAGTTCAAGAAATAAGAAAGGTACTATTTTTACCTTTAAAGGTAAATATGTGATCGTCTGGAAAAAAACTGATAATGATTGGAAAATTTATCTAGATATTTGGAATAGAATTGATGAAAAGTAAGTCTTCAGTCTCCAGTAAATAGTAAGAAGAATTAATAAAAAATTTCTTAATCTTTATTCTCACAAGCTAATAATGTATTTTTTAATAGCATTGCTATAGTCATTGGACCAACACCGCCCGGAACAGGGGTTATATAACTCGCTTTTTTACTAACACTTTTAAAATCTACATCGCCTGCCAAACGATACCCACGAGGTTTTGACGAATCATCAACTCTTGTAATACCAACATCAATAATTACCACACCATCTTTTACCATATCGCCAGTCAAAAATTCTGGAATGCCCAATGCAGCTACGATCATATCAGCTTGTAATGTAATCTCTTTTAGGTTTTTTGTACGGCTATGCGTTAAAGTAACTGTAGCATTTCCATAGCGTCTTTTTTGAGCAAGCAAAATACTCATTGGTTCACCAACGATATGACTTCTGCCAATAACAACTACATGTTTACCACTGGTTTCAACTTTATAGCGTTCTAACAATTCTAAAATACCGTAAGGAGTTGCCGATAAAAATGTTGGTAAATTCAATGCCATTTTCCCCACATTCATAGGGTGAAACCCATCTACATCTTTATCAGGATGCACAGCCATTATTATTTTCTGCTCATCTATATGTTTAGGTATAGGCAGTTGAACAATAAAGCCATCAATATCATCATTGGTATTGAGCTTTTCAATTTCATTAAGTAATGTTTTTTCAGTAATAGATGCATCTAGTTTTACCAAAGTTGATTTAAAGCCAACACGCTCACACGATTTCACTTTGCTATTTACATAGGTCATACTGGCACCATCACTACCAACCAATACTGCTGCGAGATGAGGTGTTTTTTTACCTTCAGCTTTTCGCTTAGCTACAGCTTCGGTTATTTCATCTTTTATTTGATTAGAGGTTGCTTTTCCGTCTAGTAGAATCATTGTTGGTTGTTTAATCGTTTATTTGTTTAATCGAAAATCGTACATCCAAATCATTTCATTCCCTTCATCATCTGCATCATACGTTTGCCACCACCACCTTGCATCATTTTCATCATTTTACTCATCTGATCGAATTGTTTCATCAATTGATTTACCTCTTGAACCGAAGTACCTGAACCTTTAGCAATACGTTTTTTTCTACTGGCATTGATAATGACCGGTTTACTTCTTTCTGAAGGTGTCATAGAATGAATAATAGACTCAATCCCTTTAAAAGCATCATCATCAATATCAACATCTTTCATGGCTTTACCAACTCCCGGAATCATACCCACAAGATCTTTCATATTCCCCATTTTCTTGATCTGCTGAATTTGTTTTAAAAAATCATCAAATCCGAATTGGTTCTTTGCAATTTTTTTTTGAATTTTTCTAGCTTCTTCTTCATCATATTGCTCTTGTGCACGTTCTACTAAAGAAACGACATCACCCATTCCTAAAATACGCTCAGCCATACGATCTGGATGGAAAACATCAATAGCTTCCATCTTTTCGCCGGTTCCAATAAATTTGATAGGTTTATCTACTACTGATTTTATTGAAAGTGCAGCTCCACCACGTGTATCACCATCTAATTTTGTTAAAACAACACCTTCAAAATTCAGAATATCATTAAAGGCTTTCGCAGTATTTACTGCATCTTGACCCGTCATAGAATCAACTACAAATAGGGTCTCTTGAGGTTGAACAGCTTTATGGATGTTAGAAATTTCTGCCATCATAACCTCATCAACAGCTAAACGACCTGCAGTATCTATAATTACTACATTTTTACCGGTTGCTTTTGCATGTTTCAGTGCATTTTGTGCAATTTCAACAGGATTTTTATTTTCAGGCTCAGCATATACTTCAACACCGATCTGTTCTCCAACAACTTGCAACTGGTTAATGGCAGCCGGACGATATACATCACAACCAACTAACAACACTTGCTTGGCTTTTTTATTTTTTAAATAGTTTGCCAGTTTACCTGAAAATGTTGTTTTACCTGAACCTTGTAGACCTGACATTAGAATAATAGTAGGTGAACCACCTAAATTTATTCCTACGGTTTCACCACCCATGAGTTCGGTCAATTCATCTTTAACGATCTTAACTAGCAGCTGTCCGGGGTTCAACGTAGTTAATACATCTTGACCAAGGGCTTTTTCTTTAATGCGATTGGTAAATTCTTTGGCTATTTTAAAGTTGACATCAGCATCTAATAAAGCCCTGCGGACTTCTTTTAATGTTTCAGCAACATTTATTTCGGTAATTTTTCCATGTCCTTTTAATACATGAAATGCTTTGTCTAGTTTATCACTTAAATTATTAAACATTATGCTTGCTTCATTTTTGTAAGATGCAAAGATAATAATTAGATATTAGATATTTTAATGGAAAAGAAGGGATTTAAAAAAGTCTTTTTTATTCGTGAGACTCTAAAAAATTAATTTCGATTTTTTAGTTAGTCGAACTAATCCCGCTTTTTTTCAGCGGGATCTCGGTTTAATACCTCGACCCTTGGGTCGATTCCTATTATTGGATCCAAGGCTTGCCTTGGGGTTTAATACCCTTTATTTGTGAACAATAGTGGTAAAATTTTAGGTTATGCTTATTGGTTTGTGCAAGAACAGTAAGAGATTTTTATACACTTATCTTTTCAGATTTGCACTAAGCCAAATTGTAAATTTGGCAATCTTTGTTTTTTTTACTCTTACTTTGGGTTAAGCGACCAAACCCTTATTGTTTTTACACGTTGGCAGTAGCCTTTGATGAACTTTCGTATTATGATTTTATTTAATTCAATGTTTTGTTTTTGAAAAAATTCCAAATTTCTGTAGCCATTTCAATATCGTGGTTTTGACTACCTAAAGACAATTCAATTATTGTTGAGTATTGTTCCTGTATGCTTGGTTCAAGATGACCTCCACCTAAAACTTCGTACAATACAACTTGAGATACTTCAGTCCCATTAGAATAGGTGCTTCTCTTTACTGTGGAATCATCCGTAGTATTAATATCCTGATAATTCATTATAGAGGGAATGGAATCTGTTTGGTTAAATTCTACCCAAAAATTTACCGATCCCTGTGCAGAAAGCACAGTCCCACGACCACCAATACTAGGGGCAACCTCACCGCCATTGTATGGTGAAAGAGGATCATTTGTGCCAATCATAAATAAAACAGAAATCGGATGAACCGGATCACTGCATTTAATTGCAGGCATAGAGGCTACAACTGGTGCTACCGCAGCGATTTTATTTGAAAGTTCAAGAGCAAGACGAAGTGACATATGTCCACCATTAGAAGTTCCACTGGCATAAATTCTACTTGCGTCTATGTTAAATAAACTTGAAAAATGACCTATCAGGGAATCAATAAAATCAACATCATTCACAGAAGGGTTTGTTGTAGCATCAGCACGACAATCGTTCCAACCTTGTGCTCCAAGAGGATTATTTGTGCCATTAGGATAGATAATGATAAATTTCTCTTCATCAGCAATATTCTTCCACACTTTATAAGGTGCTTTAAAACCACTTTCACCTGTCAAATCATCAGATCTTGAACCTCCTCCATGTAATAGAAAAACCAAAGGTCTTAATGAAGAACCAAGATTGTTTGGAATATAATAATCGTAAGTTCGTGTTATTCCGTCTACAATAATGGTATTTTGAGTAAAAAGACCTGACTTTGGATTTTCTACATCATTTTGCTTATTACAACTTACTATATAACTAACCAAAACTAATAGTCCTAATATTTTAATTTTTTTTTCGATTCTTTGTATCATACTTTGTTTTTTCAGGTTACTGCCAACGTTAAGATATCGCTCCGTTTTAATACTGAAATAATCCCGATAGCTATTGGGACAGCACAGGTCAAACTATATCGACTGATACTAAAACTATCCCGAAAGCTTTCGGGACAGCACAATTAAGCGAAGTTACTTATTTTAAAATTTGAAATCAATAACCTGAAATTTAATTTATAAATTAGTTACAAACCCAAGATGAGTTCAATAATTCAATTCAAATAGGTGAGAAGTTTGTTTTTGAGCAATAGCACCCGGTGTTATTTTCATTACAAAATTTCTTAATGAAATGCCGATAGTATTTTCAAGATGCGCTATTTTTCCTATTTTCCAACTGGTATCTACTACTTTTACAGCCTTCTTTTTTCTAATGGTTTCAAAATTTTTGAAAGCAGTCTCAACTTCTTTTTCTTGTGAGAGACAGTTGCTTAAAACATAAGCACTTTCTATGGCTTGACAAGCTCCTTGTCCTAGATTGGGAGTGGTGGCATGAGCTGAATCGCCAAGTAAACAAACATTTTTAAAATACCAGGTAGGCAGCAGTTCTAAGTCTGCCATTTCGTTGGTTATGATATTATTTTTTGCAGTTGAGCTAATGATCTTCCCTATTAAAGGATGAAAATCGGTAAAAAAGGTATTCAATTCCATATTTTTAAATTCTTTTTTGTAATTGTTCTTATAATTCGCCAGTGCATACCAGTAAATTTCATCTTGATTGATATGTACAAAGCCGAAACGTTTGCCTTTTCCCCAAAGTTCATTAAGCTCGGTTTTGTATTTTTGAGGAATATTTATTTTTGCAATTCCTCTCCAACATATTTGCTTTGCAATGCGTATTTTAGTGTTGTCAAAAATAGCCTGTCGTACTGCTGAATGAATTCCGTCAGCACCAATTACAATTGTTGAAGTATGTGTAGTTCCATCTTCAAAAGAGAGATTAATTTTAATTGATGATTGAGACAATGAGCTTAATTTTTTATTGAGATGAATAGGAATATCAGAAAAGTGTTTTAATAGTATTTTGTGTAATGTTGCCCTGTGTATTGCAACTGACCTTACATCAAATCTTTCTTCAAATTTGATCAGATCAATTTTAGATAATGGTTTTAAATTCTTATCGGCTATTATCATTGAATTTGTGTAACTCCCAGCTTGCAGAATGTCGTCATAGATACCTAAACGTTTATAGACCTGCATTGCATTTATTGCTAAGTTAATTCCTGAACCTGCTTTTTTAAACTCGGGTGTTGCTTCAAAGATCTCAACATCAAACCCTTTTTGTTTTAGGGCAATTGCTGTTGTTAAACCTCCAATTCCTGCTCCTATAACTGTTATTGTCATATTCTCTTATTTTTTACTGCGTTTTTTAGCATTGATCTTACTATCAATTTGTGAAAAGGCATAATTAGAGTCATATAAACTTTACCGAACAAATTATTATATTGTACTAAAGTGCTGATAGTAACTTCGCAATTTTGTTTTAAAACGGAAACTCTAAAGTTGAGATGTTTATCGTCTTCACCTGCTATGATCTCATTATTTGTAACCGCATAGATCCTAAATATACCTACTTTTGAATCTACCTTTAGATCTTCTTTAGAGAGTTGAATTTTTTCTGTATTGATCTTTAATCCAAATACTCCAACAATTTTATTTCTTAGAATAAGAAAATTATCGATCCATTTCGGACTATGAACAAAAGCATTCAAATAAATAGTTTCGATGGAAATAGTATTATCAGTTAATGTTGCTCTGTACGCATCTTTAAAATCTATTTTAGAAATGTATTCTTTGTAAATACTTTCTTTAGGAACAGGTACTGACAGAATAGTATTGACCATAATTATTTAATTTAGGTCAAAGTTACTAAATAAAATTAAATTTAGGTCGAGTTTACTATTTTTTTATATTTGTACTGTGAAAGATACTAAAGAAAAAATAGTAGAGACTGCATTAAACTTATTTAATGAATACGGATTAGCAAAAGTAACGCTACGTACCATTGCAAAAGAAATGGGTATAAGTCAAGGTAATTTAAATTATCATTTTAAAAAACGAGATGATATTATAGAGTTTTTGTACTTTGAATTGGTGTCAACTATTGATAAGAGTATGACCGAGACCCAAGCTGCTGAAATAAATTTAAAATTGTTATTTGACCTGTCAAAATCAATAATGACCAATTTTTATGCCTACCGTTTCTTTTTACTCGATTTTGTACAGATAATGAAAGATAATAAAATCATTAAAAGTCATTATTTAAAACTGTCTGAATTAAGAGAAGATCAATTTACAGACTTGTTTTCTGTTTTGGTAAAACAGAAAATAATGCGAAAAGAAGAATTGCCAAATGAATATAGTTCTCTATACACTCGCTTTCAAATTTTGGGTGATTTTTGGATATCTTCAGCCGAAGTTGTCAACAAACGCATAAGTAAACGTATAATTTCTAACTATTATACTATAATTATTCAAGCTATTTATCCTTATTTAACGCCAAAAGGGAAAAAAGAATATTATTCTCTTATGGTTACTTGATTGTTTTGTGTCATTATATTATTTATCTAAATTTAACTGCACAATAGAAAGTACATGCATAAATACAGCAGAAGGCATTAGAAATCCTGCTACTAAAATATATGGATATACTCCAAATTCTTTTGGTAAAAGCGGGGAGTTGCTATCAAATATTTCCGGAAAATAAATACTAGATAGAAATAAAAATATTATAAAAGCGATTACGCATAGTCCTATGTAATTCCACCAAACAGCAACTTTTTTAGGAAACATCTTTTTTTGAAAAACTAGAAATGCAATTAAAGGTGCTGAAAATGCAAAAATCATATCATAATTATAACCTTCTAAGGTTACATGGTGATGTAAGATTCCTTTAGCTACAGAAAAAATAAATATGGTTTCAATTAAAACCCTAAATGATTGATAGTAGATTAGCCATTGTTCGGGAATATTGCGTATCCATACATTATTTCTATTCTTATAAATAAATATACCTGTAAATAGAAAAGCAGGTAAGATAAGCAGCAAAACGAATCTTGGCGGAAATTCATAATTCTGAAGTATACCTGTTGATGCAATTACAAAAATATAAATCTGCCATACCATTAGGGATAAAATAAGTGTCACCCGCTTTTTTTTTACAACTAACCTATCATTAAATGTTTTATTAATTGTCTTCAATCCAATTAAAATAATTATCAAAGTCATTACTAATGATAATCCGAGATAAGCGAGTTTTAAAATCATAGATAATTAATTTTTGTTTAAAAGTTTTGTTACCACAAGGTCTAAAGCAGTTTCACCATCTTCTTCTAATAGTTGACAGATTTCAGCCATTGCTTTTTTCCATTCCGGAATGATCTCGTTGATCATTATTTTACCTTTACCGGTTATTCTGATAATAGGAAAATCATCTCTTGACAAGTAGTTTCTTACAAAAAGTCGCTTGAGATTTCTATTCAAAGATGATTTTTCTAGTTGGGCTATTTCCGACAACTGTTTTTGAGTTAATCCTTTTCTTTTAGTAAGAACAAATAAAATACTCAATTGGCTGTTGGTAATGTTAAAAGGACTTATATATTTTCTAAACACATTGGCTGTAATACGATTGATCCTCATTATTTTACCTGAAATACAGGTAGTTGGGTCAAAAAATTCAATATTTTCAAATTCCATAGTACAAATATAGTTATTACAGTTGTATATACAACTATTTTATTTATAATAAGTATTCAACATTAATCATATAAAAAGTTTGTTTAATTTATTTGGAACGTTCGTTCTTTTATTTATATATTTGCAATTGGAACGATTGTTCTAGTATTATTAATTTTAAAAATATAGATTATAATGAGTAATTTAAAAAGTAAAGTAGCCGTAATTACAGGAGGTAATAGTGGTATTGGTTATGCATCTGCCAAAGAACTTAAAGAAAGAGGTGCAAAAGTTATTATAACAGGTAGATCCTCAGAAAGAGTACAATCAGCTGCTATTGAACTGGGTGTTAAAGGGATAGTTGCAGATGTGACTGATCTGACACAAATTGATAAGCTTGTTGCTCAAGTACAAGATGAGTTTGACAAAGTAGATATATTATTTGTAAATGCCGGAATTTTTGCACCTGCACCTGTTGGACAAACCACTGAAGAAATGTTTGATAACCAACTGGGAATTAACTTTAAAGGAGCCGTTTTTACCATTGAAAAGTTTTTACCTATTCTTAATGACGGAGCTTCAATTATTAATCTTTCATCGGTAATTGCTTACACTGGTGCATCAAATACTGCTATTTATGGTGCATCAAAGGCGGCTTTGAATTCCTATACAAGAACAGCTGCAACTGAATTGGCAACTAGAAAAATAAGGGTGAATGCCATCAACCCAGGCCCGGTAGCAACTCAAATTTTCAGTAAAACCGGAATGCCGGAGGAACAACTAAACGAAATGGCTGAAGCTTTTCAAAATAGAGTTCCGTTAAAACGATTTGGCGAAGCAGCAGAAGTTGCAAAATTAGTAGCATTTTTGGCTTCAGATGATGCATCTTTTATAACAGGAGGAGAATATAATATTGACGGAGGTATAAACATTAATCATCTTATTGGTTAATATTTTTATTTTATTTCGGAACAATTGTTCTGATATTTGTACTTTTGAGGGTTGGGTAAATTTATCCAACCCATATTTTTTATAATGCCAAGAGTTAAATTATTTAATGAGGAAGATGTACTTCAAAAGACCATAGATCTCTTTTGGAGAAAAGGTTATAGTGCTACTTCTATACAAGATCTAGTTGACTTTTTAGGTATAAACAGAGCAAGTTTGTATGATACTTTTGGAGGTAAGAAAGAACTGTTTGAGAAGGCATTCAAACGCTATAAGGAAGCCAATAAAAATGTAATTGTCAATTTTTTAAAAAATCAATCATCTGTTAAAAATGGATTGCTTAAGTTATTTGAGCTACATATAAATGCTTCTGTTTGTGAAAGCGGAGTGAGAGGTTGCTTTATTGTAAATACTACTACCGAACTAGTTCCGGAAGATGCAGTAGTCCACTCTATTTTAGTAGAAAACAAAAATGAGCTCGAAAAAATATTTTACGATTATCTAAAAAAAGGAGTTGAAAAAGGAGAAATAACTAAGAATAAAGATCTAAAATTGATTTCATCTTTTTTGTTTACTCTTCTTAATGGAATAATGGTAACTGCTAAAGTTAAACCAAACAAAAAAGACCTTCTCTCTACTGTTAAGACAGGCTTGTCGGTATTAGACTAAATTAAACTAAATTTTCTATCTAACTTAATTTCTACTTTTTATAATTTTGGCAATTTGGTATTTATTGATTTAAATCGTTAGCAAAACCTATGTATTAGAATCTTATAGCGATTTAGTTTCTATAGATTATCTGTAAAATGACCTCTGTGCTTTTCTTTACTGAACTTTTTTTGATTATAAACTGTCGATTGATTTTTTGGCATTGACAAACTTTTCCAGTCATTATTTTTAATGAGTGTTCCTATAAAGACTATTTGCCCAATATGATAAGCATAATGAGTTAGTTGCCTGTTGATGGCTTCTATCACTGTATGACCTTCGTTCCTGATATAAATGATACGCTCTAAGTCTTCCGCTTTAAGTGGTGTAATAGCATCGAATAAACATTGCCATCCTTTTTCCCAAGCTATTATCATTTCTTGTTTTGTGCTGTATGAATCTTTAAACTCTGAATCTCTATCTCTCCAATCTTTTTCACCATCTTCCGTTAAAAAGTTTGTCCAACGTGATAACATATTACCAACAATATGTTTTGTTATAATGGTTATATTATTGCTGTATTCATTATGTCTCCAATGAATATCTTCATCATTCAATTGCTTAAATGTTTTATCGCCTAAACTTTTGTTATAGGTAAATTGTTTGATAACACTTTCTATATAATTAGAATCCATATATTTTAAAATTAAAAAAGCTGTCTAAAAAGTTATTGTTCAACTGGAATGTCACCTTGAGCCTTTCGTCTTCGCTCAAGATAAACTAAAGTCGAAAGGTTATTATTTATAGAAATTATAGTTCTTGTCTTTAGTTTATTCTTGAGTTAAACTGAAGGACTCGAGCGGACAACATTTTTATTACTCTGACTTCACAAATTTGATAGAACTGGTATTTACACAATAGCGTTTACCTGTAGTTTCTTTGGGTCCGTCATCAAAAATATGCCCTAAATGACTATCACATTTGGTACAGGTAATTTCTGTTCTAACCATACCTAGAGAAAGATCTTTCTTAAAATCAATAGTACCAAGAATAGCATCGTCAAAAGAAGGCCAACCACAGTGAGATTCATATTTGCTACCCGATTCAAATAATTGTGCTTCACAGGCTCTGCAAACATAAGTACCTTTTTCAAAATGTTTAGTATAACCACCATCACCGGGTCTATCAGTTCCTTTTTGACGTAATACGTAATATTCTTGATCAGTTAAAGTTGACCTCCATTCAGCATCAGTCTTTACCACTTTATCAGTTTTCTGTGTCATCTGTTTCTTATTTTTAGATACTTCCGGATTGTTTTTTTGTGCTGTACTATTGCAACTTATTAGTAAAGTGGTTGCTAAAAAAAATACGATTTTTTTCATTATATTACTCTTTTATAAAATCAATAATTCTATCAATTACTTTTTTATCTCTTAAAATTCTTCGATGGCCTAGTCCATTAGTAATTAAAAGCTCACCTTTTATCAGATTTTGACGTATTTTATAAGCATTACTTACATCAACATCTTTGTCTTGAGTATCATGTAAAATTAAAGTGGGGATTGTCGTTTTTTTAGCAGTTTCACATGGAGAAACAGATGCCATACTTGTTTTGAAGAGAGTACTAAGATATTTCTTTATTTTAGTAGCTACGGGTTGTTTCAATTGTAGTTTTTTTACAAAGTTATCTATAATGTCATTGATTGAGCAATCAATGCCAATAGTAACTAATTTGTTTACAAATGGATTATCGACTAATGCAGCCATTGAGGTAATGCCACCGAAAGAATGTCCTATAACTGCTTCAAACGGACCATATATTTCATTGATATAGTTGATTGCTGCTACATATTCGATAAAATTGGTCGTTTTACCTTCTGATAAGCCATGAGCAGGAGCATCAAAGCTAATAGTCATCATTCTATTTTCCAATATTTTATCGGCAATCTGATAGAGTTGAGTTCCTCTTCCAGCCCATCCATGAACCAATAATACCTTTTGTTTAGAATAACCATATTCATAGATCATAATATCTTTTTTAATAGAAGGAATAGTGATCATCTGTTTTTTAGCACTCTCTCGCATCATTTCTTCTCGTTCAGGAGTTTTAAATTTTGGAGGCGTTGCAAATATTTTTAGTGCGAAATTTGTAGCTAAAGATGTAGAGAAAAACTGCAACACTTTTCCAGTACGGATAATATAAGCAGGTATTTTAAAAGTATTTTTTTTACTTATCGATTTGGTTTTATCTTTCATATGATACGAAATTAAACAAAATTTGTATATTTACTCTTAATAAAATTAATAAGGTAGGATTATGAAAAAAATAGTTTCTTTGGCGATAGTTTTTGCATTTATGGTTAGTTGTAGTACGGTACCCATAACAGGTAGAAAGCAATTCAGTTTAGTGAGCGATGCACAGATCTTACCAATGGCATTTCAGCAATATGAAGGTTTTTTAAGAGAGAATAAGGTCTCAACCAACGCAGAAATGACCAATCAAGTTAAATCTGTTGGGAAACGAATATCAGGTGCAGTTGACAGATATATGAGGGCAAATGGTATGGCAGCTAAAGCAGATGCCTATCGTTGGGAGTTTAATTTGATTGATGATAAAACCATAAATGCTTGGGCAATGCCGGGAGGAAAGACGGTTTTTTATACTGGTATTATGCCAATTGCTAAAAACGTTGATGGTGTCGCTGCAATTATGGGGCATGAAGTAGCACATGCTTTTGCCCGTCATGGTGCTGAGCGTATGTCAACAGGAATGTTAGCACAAGCTGGTGGTTTAGCAATTGCATTGGCAACAGGAAATAAAGACCCTAGAAAACAGCAAATGTGGATGACAGCCTATGGTGTAGGCTCTCAATTAGGTACCTTAAAATTTAGTAGAACTCATGAAACAGAAGCTGATAAATTAGGTGTGGTTTTCATGATTATGGCAGGTTATAAACCAGAAGAATCTGTAAATGTTTGGATTCGAATGAGTCAAAGAGCAGGAGCAGGGAAAGCGCCTCCGGAAATTTTAAGTACACACCCTTCTAATCAAACAAGAATTAAGGCATTAAAAGATTGGATACCAAGAGCAAAAGTAATGGCAAAAAAATTAAATGCGCAAACACTTACAAATAATTAGTTTCAAAAATAAATAGTACATTGTGAGCCGTTCTTGAAAAAGAACGGCTTTTTAATTGAAAAGAACTCCTCAATATTTATATTGAGGTTTCAAACAAAAATGTCATTCTCGCGGATGCGGGAATCTAAACAATCAACCCAAAAAATAAGATTCACATTTTCTTGAAAGAGTAGAGCTTGAAAATTATTTTTGAAACCTATAATTTTATGTTACAAAAAGGAAATAAAAAACTAATTAATGCCTGGGCATTTTACGATTGGGCAAATTCTGTATATCCACTAGTAATAACCACTGCTGTTTTTCCATTATTTTATGGAATTATTACAGGAGGAAAAGATGCACAAGTTACTTTTTTAGGAACTCAATGGAATAATACAGTATTGTATTCATATACCTTGTCTTTTTCTTTTTTAGTGGTTGCCTTTATATCACCTGTACTTTCAAGTATTGCAGATTATATGGGTAATAAAAAACGTTTTTTACAATTTTTTTGTTTGCTAGGTTCTTTTTCTGTGATGGCATTGTACTTTTTTGACGGTATTGATAGGTTATGGGTAGGTATAACATTTTCCATTTTAGCAAGTATAGGTTTTTGGGGTAGCTTGGTATTTTACAATGCTTACCTTACCGAAGTTGCTTATCCTGAACAACAAGATAAGGTAAGTGCAAAAGGATTTATTCATGGATATCTAGGTTCGGTTATTTTACTTATTATTATTTTAACAATGTTGCAAAAACCTGAATGGTATGGTTTTATAGACCATCCATTGCAAGATGGTGAAACAACACCTGTTTTTGCTTTTCAGATATCTTTTGTATTGGTTGGAATTTGGTGGTTGGGTTTTGCACAATATACATTTCATCATTTACCTAATAATACATTTAAGAGAAAGCCTGAAAAGGATTTTATATTTAAAGGGTTTAAAGAATTAAAATTAGTTTGGAAAGAAGTTAAAGAACTACCAGTTTTAAAAATTTTTTTAGCATCATTTTTTTTATTTAGTGCCGGTGTTCAAACCATTATAGTTTTGGCAGGTAAGTTTGGCGATGAAGAATTAGGTTTGCCTATTTTAAATTTAATCATTACAATATTGTTAATTCAGTTGGTTGCTGTTTTAGGAGCCTATCTATTTTCTAGAATTTCAGATAAAATAGGGAATATAAAAACATTAAAAATTACTATTGTAATATGGGTTCTTGTAAGTTTTGGAGCTTACCTTTTACCTGGAGAAAGCCCAAATGTTGATATGTATTTTTACGCCTTAGGAGGAGTTTTAGGTTTGGTGCTAGGAGCAACTCAAACCTTAGCACGTTCTACATATTCAAAGTTAATACCTGAAGATACTCAAGATAATGCTACTTATTTTAGCTTTTTTGATGTAACTGAAAAAATAGCTATTGTTATAGGAACTTTTTCTTTTGGTTTAGTACAATCATTAACAGGCTCTATGCGGAGTTCTGTATTAGTATTGTCTATATTTTTCTTTTTAGGATTTGTAGTGATGAGTTTTATGAAGAAAACAAAGTATGTGAAATGATGTATTTTGTTCTTATTTTTCGGAATAATGATAAAGAAATAGTAGTTTTTTGTATAGAACTCGTTTAAACTTTTTCTATTTCCTAAAAAATGACTAAAATTTGCCCATATCTTGTTACTTTTCTTGTATGTAGCGGTGCTATATCTTTCAAAAAGTGCCTCATCTGAACAAATTCTATCTCATTTTCGGTTAAAAACAAAAAGTTTAAACGA
>VAPM010185030.1_pt1 | contig 33735 bp, 39 predicted proteins | sample 3395091 | NCBI WGS metagenome assembly VAPM01 (sample SAMN08290445, study PRJNA428436) | hydrothermal vent metagenome | isolation source: Deep-sea hydrothermal vent chimney 3 | place: Pacific Ocean: Juan De Fuca Ridge
AAAAAAATACAGAGTTAACTCTGTATTTTTTTTGGCTCCGCGAGTAGGACTCGAACCTACAACCAATTGATTAACAGTCAACTGCTCTACCATTGAGCTATCGCGGAATATATTTTTTTAAAAATCTAAAGTAACCTGATTATAGCAAATATTTCAATTTAATCAAGAGACAACCGAAATTTTCGGTCTTCACCTATGCTTTTTGGATGAGAGAACTTTCAGAAGGTGAATTGTTGGTTGATTTTTCTAAAGCAGTTTGCCTATTTTTGATTGTTTTTGATGCATTTAAAATATTTTCTAGTAAATATTTTACTAATTGAGCAAAAATGGGTGACTTTTAATTTTCCTGAGGATACTTTTTAAAATTGTGTCTATAAAGCTCAGCTACTGAATTGGGCATCAAAAACTAAAAAGAAAATATATCTTTGTTAATTTCTAATGTATTTTTGAAATGTGCGGCTACTTTTGATTAAATCGTATGATTATTCTAACAATTTGTTTTAGCTCTGTCAAAAAAACAGAGCTAGAAAATTTACTTGACTTTTTATCATAAATAAGCTAGAATAGAGCAGTTGTAAGTCTTCTCAATAAGTTTCGCCTTATTTAGGTAAGTGTTAAGCGATATGAGAAACGGTCGCCTTGCAATGCGTAATTTAAATAAGGCAAAATGAAAATGGAACAAAAATTATACGTAGGAAATCTTTCTTACAATATTAATGATGAAGCACTTCAAGAACTTTTTTCTCAAGCTGGAACAGTTCAATCAGCTATTATTATAACTGATAGAATGTCTGGTCGATCCAAAGGATTTGGATTTGTTGAAATGAGTACTCCTGAAGAAGCTCAAGCTGCTATTGAAATGTTCAATGAAAAAGAACATGATGGAAGAAAGCTAACCGTTAATGAGGCTCGTCCTAAAACCGATCGTCCAAGAACTGGAAACGGATTTGGTGGAGGAAGATACTAGTCTTCAGAAAAAATTTAAAAACAACCCTGAGTAATTGGGGTTGTTTTTTTTGTTTAATTAAAATTATTTTCTGAACTAATTAAGTATAAAAAATTAGAGAAAGATCATTTGAGTAGAGTCTTCAGTTTTAATTTTTTTATTGATTTTTCTAAAATTTAATTAGGAGACCATTATTTAATAGATGTCCTGAATAGATTTGAACTAGTTTATTTTAATTATTTTTATTTTTAAGAAAAAAATGTTATTATAATAAAAGGTTAAGATTAAATAATGAAAATTATTAGAAGATATTTCTTAACTATGGTTACTAAATTAAAAAATTATCAATTAAAATGAACAGAAAAAAGTATCTTATTATTTTTCTAATTGCTATTCTTACTTTAATAATTATTGGTGTGTATGCTCTTAATAGAAATAATGGGATTAAACAAAAAAAGATTTCGGATGTGGCTAAAGATAATGCTTCTGTAATTCTATTTTATGGAAAAGAATGTCCTCATTGTCAAAAACTAGAGAAACATTTATCAGCTATTAAGGCGACAGAAAAAATAAAATTTTCTCAAAGAGAAGTTTTTCATAATAAAGCTAATGCTAACTTAATGGTTGAAAAAGCTAAGCAATGTAAAATAGAAATAAAAGAATTGGGCGTACCTTTTCTTTGGGCGAATGGGAGATGCTATCTAGGGGAAATTGAGGTAAGTAAATTCTTTGATGACAAAATAAAATGAAGATAAAAAAAATTTCCAATAAAATAATATTGCCATTTTTGGCTTTGGTTATTTGGTTAATAGCTTCTCCAGCTAAAGCTATTTGTCCAGTTTGTGCTATTGCTGTTGGAGCTGGAGTGGGACTTTCAAGATACTTTGGGGTTGATGATACAATTACTGGACTTTGGATAGGAGCTTTAATCATCTCAATGTCTATTTGGACAATTGAATGGTTAACTAAAAAGAAAATTAAATTCTATGGTCAAAAAACAATTACTGTTATTGCCTATTATTTATTTTCTGTTGGACCATTATATTACAATGAAATTATTGGGCATCCTTTTAATAAGCTTTGGGGAATAGATAAATTAGTGTTAGGTATTTTTGTTGGCAGTATTTTATTTTTAGGAGGAGTAGCTTTAAATGGTTGGTTGAAAAAAATGAATAATAATAAAGTTTTCTTTCCTTTTCAAAAAGTTATTATTCCTGTTTCAATGCTTCTTTTGGGAAGTGCTATCTTTTATTTTATAATTAACTAATTAAGGCTATGAATAATCAAGAACCAAAAAACAAGCAAAAAGTTATTCAAAATATCAATGAATTTATTGAGAAAGTAGATAATATGAAAAAGCAAGATAAACTAGATTTAAGTTCCGACCAAGATTTATCAATTGCTATTATGAATTTAGTGAGTATAGAAGAACACTTTTTCTTTACTGGTTCAAAGCTTAACAAACCTCATTATTTTGATTTGTTACAAGAAATAAGAGTTATGAGGGGGGAACTTCTAAAAAAAATTGTTAAGGATCCTGAGGGAGAAATCTGGTGTATTTCTAAACATTTATTGGCAGCTTCTATGCGCTTAATGGAAGTTGGAACTAAACAACAAGGAATGGGGAAAAAAGAAGAGGCTCAAGAACTTTTTCAGAAAGCTTATAATCTCTATTCTCTTTTTTGGGGAATTAATATGAAGCTAATTGATTCAAGTGACCTTCAAAAAATTGATGAAGGCAGTCTGAATAAGCATGAGAATAATAAAATAAAGCTAGCCTTAAAAGTAGAGGACGATAGTCAATCCGTTGATAAAAATACAGTCAAAGAAGGTCCTAAAAATCCAGGAGAGAATAATTTTATGGGAAAATTAGGAGAATTAGTAAAAAAAGCTGTTAACTGTTGTATTGAATAGACAGTAGTTAAGCGAAAATGAGGTCGAGTTTTCGCTAAAATTAAGTAAATAATTAAAATTAAAATTAAAAGAAAAATATATGTCAAAAAAAACCATAGAAGTTTTAGCTCTTGTGGTTGCTCTATCAGGACTAGCTGTTATAGTCTATTTATTCTTCTATATGGAAGAAGGCTTAGACAGAAATGTTGCTATAGCACCAACAGTTAATACTTTAGCTAAAAAACAATCAACAATCAAAACTACTGGAAAACCAGCGTCGGAAATTATCAAAGAGCCAACACTCTCTAAACCTACTGGAAGTGTTGACGATATAGTTTCAACTGTTCTTAAAGATGCTTCTTCTGAAAAAAACTTTACTGATCAAGAAGAAAGTGATGCAACTAGCACAGTTGATGACTCGCAAGAATTAAATGACCTTAATCAAATATATGATTCAAATTAAGTTTAAACAAAAAATGCTAATTTCAGTAGTGGTTATTTCAGCGGTATTTATCGCTTTTCAAAGCGTTTCAGCTGATTCAATGGAGATGACTGAAGGTCATAATGGACCAGTAGCTCAGATACATTCAATCAATAAATATGTTCGTCAAGAAAGTAATTCACAAGAAAATCATTCTAAAAAAACTGGAGCAAAAATACAAAAAAGAAGTGCTCGTTTTTGTGAAAGAATTAATGAGGAAAATTCAACTTTCAGTCAAAAAATGAATACTCATAAAAAAGAAATTCAAGGGAGAATAGCTCAAAGGGAAGCACGTTTGCAAGAACGACAAAAAAATATAGACACCCAAAGAAATCAGTGGAGAACTAAAGTAGATTCTCATCTTAAAAAAAGTTTTGATTTATTAGATAAAAGAGCGCAAACAGCAGAACAAAAATCAGCAGTGGCTAGTTTTGAGAATGCTATTGAATCAGCTACTAAAATCAGAAGAGAAGCTACAACTAAAGCAATTACTAATTTTAGAGAAGGCTTAATGAAATTGCTTTCACAAAGAATGTCAATTATAAATAGTGCTATTGTAACTATGCAATCTAATAGAGTAGAAGCTTTTAATAAGGCTAAAAATGCTTGTGAAAAAGGAGAAGTTAATGTTCAATCTATGAAAACTGAGTTACAAACAGAAATGCAATCTATGAAAAATAATAGACAAAAAAAGATGCAACAATTTAAAAATATCGGTGAGCAAATTAGAGCTCTAATTAAAACCCGACAACAAGCAATGCAAGTAGCGAGAGATAATTTTAAAACTGCCATTGAAAAAGCTAAAACTGATTTTTCTGCCACTTTTTCAAAAACAACTACCACAAATAGCACTTCAAATAGTGAGACTAGTAATAAATAGGTAATTAGGATTTAGCTAAATTCCTTAATTAAGAACCACTCTAATTTTAAAGGGTGGTTTTTTATTTTTCAAACATTGACAAAACTATTAAATGTTTGTTATCATTGGATGTTAATAATAAATATAATACAATGAAAAAATTAGAACAGAAAATGAAAAAACGAAACAAGATTAAGTTATATGTCATAGGTCTAACCGCAGTTGTCATATTGAGTCTGCCTGTTTTTGCCTTTTCAAGCCATAAGACTGATATCTATGTTAATATTAAGGCCAATGGAGAAGAAAATGGTTCTGTTGAGCATCCGTATAAGACAATTAATCAAGCTTTAAATGAAGCGGACAAAAGAACAGAAATTCATGTAGCTAAAGGTGAATATAATGAAAATATAACTCTTAAAAAGGGCGTAAAACTTTTTGGAGAAGATAGAGACAGGACTATCATTAAAGCTAAAAAAAGTAAATGGGCAACAGTAAGAATGGAAGATGACAGTGAAATTGACGGGTTTACGATTAAGCGAGGTAAACAAGGGATTCGAGTAGGCAGTCATGCTAAATCTTCTATTATTGATTGTGTGATTAAATATAATAAAAAAGACGGAGTTTTAATTGAAGGTGGGAACACGAAAAAATCTAATGGAATCTATATTTCAAAGACTAGAATCAGAAACAATGGAAAGTCTGGAATTTATAGTATGGGGCCAAGAAGAGTTGTTTTGATGGATAGTGATGTTCTTAACAACAGAGGAGATGGAGTAGATTTGGCTGCTGGAACAAGCGCTTGGATTGCTGAAAATTCTATAAAGGATAATAAGGGAAGTGGATTTAAATTAACAATAGGAACTTCTAATATTTGGATGAAAAAAAATAGTATCAGAAAAAATAAAAGAGAAGGCATTGAAATTTCTTTTTTCGGTGGAAATGGGAGAATCAATATCGCTAAATCAAAAATTATTGGTAACCATCGATACGCAGTTGCCAAAATTCAGAGAACTTCAGGTAGGTTTAATAGTAATTTGTGGAATAAATATTTAACTTTTGGAAGTAAGAATGAATTTAGTAGAAATATTTTTGGAAGCATTTCTCGGATTATTTTTGTAAAATAAGAAATATCTATGGAAACCGTCCTTGAGGGACGGTTTTTTTTATGTTTAAAAAAATGCTAGAATTATAAAGGTAATATGAACAATTTTATTTACAATTTTCAGCATATCCCTGAACATTTAAATCCAGTGGCTTTTTCTGTTGGGTCTTTGAATATTGGTTGGTATAGTTTGATGTACTTAGTGGGATTTGTAACTGTCTATTTTTTATTAGATTGGCGAATAAAAAAAGGAGAACTAAAAAATAATATTTTTTGGTGGAAATCCTCAAATAAAGGTGTCTCATCTTTTAATCCTCAAAACCAAGCTAGATTGCAGACTCTAATCTTTGATTTTTTGGCGTATGCTTTTTTCGGAGTAATATTGGGTGGTCGGATAGGCTATGTTCTTTTCTATAACTTAGCGTATTATTGGAAGAATCCTTTAGCTATAATTTCTCCATTTGATCCTATTACCCATCAATTCATCGGTTTTTATGGAATGAGCTATCATGGAGGGCTGATAGGTGTTTTAATAATGGCTTTAATCTTTGCGAACAAAAATAAACTTTATTTTTTGCGATTAGCTAATTTTATTATTCCAGCTGTTCCTGCTGGCTATTTTTTTGGTAGGATAGGAAATTTTCTTAACGGAGAACTTTATGGAAGAATAACAACTGGTAGTTGGGGAATGTATTTCCCTAATGATTATACCCATTCTTTGCGATATCCCTCTCAATTGATAGAAGCTATTTTAGAAGGATTACTTTTATTCTTTATTTTATGGAGCATTAGAAATAATAAAAAATATCAGCCTAATCTTTTAGCTTTCTATCTTTTTGGTTATGCTATTGCTAGAATTATAGCGGAATTTTTTCGTCAACCAGATCAACAAATAGGTTATCTGCTAGGTTTTTTAACGATGGGTCAAATGTTAAGTTTTCTGATGATTCTCTTGGCTGGAGGCTTAATGATTTATAGCCAAAAAACCAAAAAAATGATACAATAAATAAAATAAAGGTAGTCCAACAATAAAAAATGAAAAATTTTCAAAGACCAAAAATAATAGATATTTTTTATAATAATAAAACACCAAAATCAGATTTTGATCTGCCGTTAGTTAAATTTATTGGGAAATATAAAAATTCTTCCACTCTTTTTTCTAAATATGGCATATCTAACGACTTTATAACAGAGAGTGTAGAATATCATTTTGTAAAAAATAAAAAATCTTTATATCTACGCAATTTAGATGGTATTCAACCAGCTAAAAAAAGCTCTTATAAGGAAATTTATAAGCAACAAAGTTTTGACCTTTATAGGCAAATTCAAAAAAGATATGCTAATGGAAGTAATTATCTTAAAGATTTTTTTAGGGGCTCTGTTCAAGGTGTATCAGCTGTTAAAATGTGGAATCTTTCCATTGTTACAGCTTTATTTTTTGGAATGTTTTTAATGACTTTCATTTATCGTTATTTAGGTCAAGGAGCGGAAGCTGTTTCTAAACAAGTTTTAGCTCAAAACAATACTTCTCAATCTCAGTTCTCAAAAAAGAGTAATCAAGGAATGGTTCTTGGCGAGAGCATGGAGAGGTTTAGGGGAGGTAGATCGGGAAAAGAAAATACTAAAATTGTTGATAACTATAAGAAACAAAACGAAACTGCAGAACAGAGAAGAACTGAAAAAAATCTTCAGAAAATGTTGAAAGGTTATCCAATTGAAAAAATGATTCCTTATATAGCTAAACAAAATAAAACAGTGGCTGCCTTTTTAGTAGGAATTGCAAGGAAAGAAAGTAACTGGGGGAGGAGAGTGCCAGTCTATAAGGGACAAGACTGTTTTAACTATTGGGGTTTTAGAGCTAAGCGAAAAAAAATGGGTAGCGGAGGGCATACTTGTTTTAATAGTCCAAAAGATGCAGTTGATACAGTAGCTAGAAGAATTAATTATCTAGTAACTAAAGAAAAAATAAACAATCCTAGAAAAATGGTAGTTATTTGGAAATGTGGTTATGATTGTTCTTGGGATAGTCCAAAAGCAGTAAATAAATGGGTGAGTGATGTGAATATATATTTTAAAGAATTTCAAAGGTTAAATAGACTTTAATAACTCATTTAAGACAATAAAATAAAGGAAAAATAACAATAAAATCATCTATTGACAAGAAATGTCAGAGTGCTAGACTACTTTGGTCGTTTAAAAACTACTGGATGTTGAAAATCTTGATGATAACTATTGAGTTTAAAGCGGGGACATTCCAGAAATGAAAAACTAATGGATGATTATTTCCTGAAAAGTCGAAGAAAAATCAATCTTTTTATTAATTGGCGAAAAGCTAAAAATAATTTAAAAAGATTATTCGGGAAGAAACAACAAAATATATTATGGTTAGCTATTCTTACACTAATAGGTTTAAGGCTATTTTTTTCTGTCTTTTTAGATGATAAAGCGTATGCACAGAAAAATATTTCTCAGCCTGGAATTAATTTAAAGATTTTTAATCCTGGTCAAAAAATTGGAAAAGGAATAATAAAAATTCCAACTTCAACAGCCAATACTAAGCTTTGTTTGTCCGTTGGCCAAGTAATAAGAAGTAGTAATCAAAAAACAAAAGAAAAAATAGAACGATACAAAGAAATGATTACTGGCTATCCAATGGAAAATATGGTACCAGAAATTGCTAAAAAAAATAAACGAGTAGCTGCTTTTTTAATTGGAATTGCTAAAAAGGAAAGTAATTGGGGGAAATATTCGCCAAAAAAGAACGGGAGAGATTGTTATAATTATTGGGGCTATAGGGGGCGATACAATCCAACAAAATCTGGCTATAGCTGTTTTGATAATCCACAACAGGCGGTGTCTATTGTTGGAGGAAGAATTGAAAATTTGATTAGTCAAAAAATTAACACTCCTCAGAAAATGATTGTTTGGAAATGTGGGTCAACTTGTCGCGGACATAATCCTCAAGGGGTTAAAAAATGGATTAGTGACGTTAGTTTTTATTTTTATAGATTAAATTCTTAAAACAAAATATTTTTTAAAAAGATTGCTTTAGCAGTCTTTTTTATATTTGAATATTAGTGTAGAATTAAAAAGTTAGTTAAAGTAAAATAAATTTTTAAGTTAATTTTTTTATGGCTTGGTTGCCAATTGCCGTTAGTGCTTATTTTTTAATCGCTCTAGAAGTGATTATGGATAAGTTTTTACTTACTTCTAAAAGAGTTTCTCACCCAGCTATTTATACTTTTTATACAGGTATTCTTAGCTTGTTTGCTTTAGCTTTTTTCCCTTTTGGATTTCATATGATTAGTGGAAATAAAATAATAGCCAGTTTGGTGGCTGGAATTATTTTTGTCTATGCTATTCTAGCGTTATTTTTTGCTATTAATAAGAGTGAGGCTAGTAGAGTTATCCCTGTTGTTGGAGCGGTTGTTCCTATGGTAACGTTATTTTTATCTTCAGGACTTATTATTAGTGAGCACCTGGGAAAACTAGAAGTTATTGGAGTGGGGATGTTAATTATTGGGGGCTTAGGTATATCCTTAGATCTTTCATCCAAAAATTCTCGTAAATTTTTTGTGGGTTTTGCCCATTCTATCATTGCTGGTATTTTATTAGCTATTTCTTACACTGTTTTTAAAGAATTTTACAACCACGATAATTTTATCAATGTTTATATTTGGACTAGATTTGGAGTTTTATTAGGAGCCTTAAGTCTTTTAGTTGTTCCAGTTTGGAGAAAATTAATTTTAAATTCTTTTCTTAAGTTTAAAAAACCTTCAACGAAAAATAAATTTTCTGGAATTTTATTTGTTTTGAATAAAGCCTTAGGGGGAACAGGCTCTATTGTAAAAGAATACGCAACTTCTATCGGTAGTGTAACGATTGTTAATGCCTTAGTTTCTACAGAATACATTTTTATTTTTCTATTGGGGCTATCTTTTTCTTTTTGGCTACCAAAGGTATTTAAAGAAAAAAGAGATTCAGAAAGCATTATCCAAAAAATATTGGCGATTATAATTATTACAACTGGGATAGTTTTAATTTCTAAATTTAAATAAAAAAGTTTACTAATTTAAATAAAAATTAAAAAATAATTTAATATCTATGAAAATTCTCAAAAAAATTTTAAAGATAATTGGTTGGTTAGTATTAGCTCTTTTAGCTGGAGCAATTTTACTATTTATTTATTTCAATATTCCAGTTAGGAAAGAAAATAAAAAAGCTCAATTGGGAGTTACTTTTTCTAGTCGGTATGCTTCAGATTTAGGAATGAATTGGAAACAAGCTTATTTAGCTGTTTTAGATGATTTAAATGTTAGAAGAATTCGAATACCAGTTTATTGGGATTTGGTGGAAAAAACTAAGGGTCAATATGATTTTTCAGATGTGGATTGGCAATTAGCAGAAGCTAGAAAAAGAAAGGCCGATATTATATTAGTAGTTGGACAAAAAGTGCCTCGTTGGCCAGAATGTGATATCCCAAAATGGGATCAACACAATAATCAAGCTAGAAAAGAAGACTTATTAAAATTTATTGATGTCACACTTAATAGATATAAAAATGAACCAGAAATAAAGAATTGGCAAATTGAAAATGAACCTTTCCTTAAGTTTGGTATTTGTCCAAAACCAGACGCTAAACTTTTAGATAGTGAGCTGGCTTTAGCACGAAGAATTGATCCCTCTAGGAAAATTATTGTTACAGATAGTGGAGAGTTAAGTCTTTGGGTGAAAGCGGCTAAGAGAGCCGATATTTTTGGAACTACAATGTATAGAACTATTTATAAAAATGGTTTTGGATTTTTTACTTATCCGATTGGACCAAGATTTTTTAGATTTAAATACGGTTTGATTAAACTCCTAGCTGGTCAAGATAGGGCTATTGTCATTGAATTACAAGCAGAGCCATGGATTTCTGGTTGGACGGTCAGTAAACCACTAAAAGAACAATTTGCTTCTATGAATGTTAAAAAATTAAAAGCTAATGTGAAATATGCTCGGGAAGTGGGTTTTCCATCGATTTATCTTTGGGGAGTAGAATGGTGGTATTGGCTAAAAACTGAAAGAAATCATCCAGAACTTTGGAATGCAGCGAAAAAAATGTTTGCTGATCAGAGAGTAGAATAGTAAACTTATTAGTATTTATGTTTGCTTGATAATATGCTATAATTAAAGCAAGAAAAAAGAAAGGAGGTGTATTATGAACAATCAAAAAACAAGCGATATTTTAATGGGGATTTCTATCCTAACGATTATTTTTTCTGGGTATGTTTTTTTTACTCAGAATAATATTTTTGGTTTAGCAGGAACTCAATGGATTTTAATCGCTATTGTAGTAGGTATCTATGGTATCTATGCTAAAATGAAAGCAGTTTAATTATTCTAAGGCGATTTATAAATAATATTTTATGTCTAAAGTAGTTGTTGATATTGAAACAATTGGTTTTGATTTTGAGAAGTATGATCAAAAAAGTCAGAACTATCTATTAAAGTACAGTCAAACAAAAGAGGAGGAAGAAAAAGTTAAAAATAGTTTAGCCTTGTCTCCTTTGACAGGAGAAGTAGTAACTATTGGGATGCTAAACCCAGAAACCCAGAAAGGCTATGTTTTATTTCAGACTAATGGAACAAAAATAGAAAAATTTGAAGAAAACGGAATTATTTTTGAGGCGGGAAATGAAAAAGGAATACTAGAAAAATTCTGGGAAATTATTAAAACTTATGAGCAGGTGATTACTTTCAATGGTCGTAGTTTTGATGTTCCTTTCTTGATGATGAGAAGTGCTATTAATAAAGTTAGGGTTAGTAAAAATTTAATGGGTTATCGATTTGATTATAAGTCGCATTGTGATCTTTTAGAGCAACTTACTTTTTATGGAGCTACACGACGATTTAATTTAGAGTTTTATACTAAAAGTTTTGGGATTAAAAGCCCTAAGGAGGAAGGAATAGAAGGTTCTATGGTAAAAGATTTTTATAAAGAAAAAAAATATTTGGAAATTGCTCGTTATTGCGCCAGAGATATTGTAGCGACTAAAGAATTATATGAATACTGGGAAAAATATTTGAGGTTTTAATAAAATGAAAAAAGAATTATATTTAATAGCTAATGATATTAGAAGTGCTCATAATGTAGGAGCTATTCTCAGAACAGCTGATGGAGTAGGTGCTAAAAAAGTTTATTTAACTGGTTACACTCAAGCACCTTTTTTGGAAAAAGATAAAACAGAAAAAGAACCAACTAAACCACAAAAAATGATTGCTAAAACTGCTTTAGGTGCTGAGAACTTTGTAGATTGGGAGAAGAAAAATAGTATAAAAGATTTAATTAAAGAGCTTAAACAACAAAAAATTTCTCTAATTGCTTTAGAGAAAAATAATAAGGCTGAGAAGTTAGGAGAAGCCAAAATTAATTTCCCTTGTGCTTTAATATTAGGTAATGAAATAAAAGGAGTGGAAGAAGATATTTTAAATCAGTGTGATAAAACTGTTTTTCTCCCGATGCGAGGGAAAAAAGAATCTTTGAATGTTTCGGTAGCAGCTGGAGTTGCTGTTTATCAAATTTTAAAATAAAGAGTAAATAATTAAAAATGGAAAAACAAAAAATTGCCGTTTTTGATATAGATGGTACAATTTTTAGAAAGAACTTAGCTTTTGAATTAATTAATGAGCTAGTTTGGATGAAGATTTTTAAGAAGAATGTTCGTCAAGAATTAGTAGTATTGTATTCTAAATGGCTCGACCACAAAGGAACTTACGAGGAGTATAGAAAAGCTCTAGTTACTCTTTATGTTAAAAACCTTAAAGGTCAAAAAAAAGAGGATATTATTAAAGCTAGCCAAATAGTTGTTCCTTTTTTTAAAAATAGAACTTATATTTTCGCGACTAGATTAATAAAGAAACTAAGAAAAGAGAATTATCATATTATTGCTGTTTCTGGCTCTCCTATTGAAGTAGTAGAGGAATATAATAAATATTTAGGCTTTGATGAGGTTTATGGTTCAGTTTATGCTGTTGACGAAATGGGTGTTTATACTGGACAAGCTGCTTTTGAGCCAACAATTCATAAAGGACATGTAGTCAATCAATATGTCTTAGAGAATAATCTAACTTTAAAAGATTCTTATGGAATGGGAGATACCGAGTCAGATGCTAAATTTTTAGCTATAGTTGATCATCCAATTGCTTTTAATCCCAATTTGAATTTACAAATTATAGCAAAAGAAAAAAACTGGAGAATTATTGTTGAGAAGAAAGATATTATTTATGAGGTAACTAATTGTTTAAAAACTATTAATAAAATATTATGAATAAATATCTAGTATTAATACTAATTGGAGGAATTTTTTTCTTTAGTCTCTATTTGATTATTGAATATATTGCTACTAACGCCAATCTTTTCTGGAACAAGTGGTCTAGAAAGACTCTTTGGATTTGGCTTCCTTTCTATGCTTTCCAACGATTGATTAAAGAAGTTATTTTCAAAAAATAAAAAACTCTGGTTAAAACCAGAGTTTTTTTAAGGCAATTTATTTAAGGGTTTCAATAAATTTTTCAAAGACTTGAGGATTTTCTACTGCCATCTGAGAAAGAACTTTTCTGTCTAACTCAATATCTTTTTTAGTTAAAGTTTTAATGAAAGTGCTATATTTTAAGCCTAGTTCTCTTAAGGCAATATTTAATCTAGTTATCCAGAGTCTTCTCATTAATCTTTTTTTAACTTTTCTATCTCTAAAAGCGTAGCGTCCAGCTTTTATTACTGCTTGTTTAGCAGTGGCATAATTAGATTTGCGTCCCCATCGGTAACCTTTAGCATCAGCCAAGAGGTTTTTTCTTCGTTTTTTAGCGGCAACTCCGCGTTTTATTCTAGTCATTTTTTTATTATCTAAATATTAATTCCAATTATTAAACTAAAGCTTTCAAAACATTCTTTTCGTCAGTTCTAAAGAGGCGAGTGGATTTTTTTTTATTTCGTCCAGTTTTACCATTTTCTTTAGAATTAAGATGGTTTTGTCCAGTTTTTCTTCTAGTAACTTTTTTATTTTTAGTAACTTTAATTTTTTTAACTAAGGCTTTTTTAGTTTTTAATTTTGGCATATTTTTAATTAGTGATGATTGATTAAATTAAGAGAAAAATGATTATTCAGGAGCAATAACGACATTGTAACCTCCAGGATAGCGTTTAACTTCTTGTTCTATTTTATTAGGAACAGAAATGTTTCTGATAAAGTCAGCTAAATTTTTTTTAGCGATATGCTCGTGAGCTTTTTCTCTTCCTCGCATAGTGATTTCTATTTTAACTTTGTTGCCTTTTTCTAAAAATTTTTCTACTTGTTTCTTTTTGAAGTTGATATCATGTTCATCAGTTCTTACTCTTAATCTAATACCTTTAACTTCTGATTTCTTTTGTTTAGATTTATGTTGGCGATCTTCTTTAGATTTCTGATATTGAAATTTTCCAAAATCCATAATTTTACAAACAGGAGGAACTACTTTAGGCGAAATTTCTACTAAATCAAGCATTCTTTCTTTAGCTAATGACAAAGCTTCATTTAGAGAAAGAATACCTATTTGGCTTTTATCTTCATTGATAACTCGCACTTCCTTAGCCTGAATCTGTTCGTTGATTCTAGTTTTTGGAGCTTTTTTAACAAAAATTTTACGCTGTTTTCTTCTGATAGGTTTGATTTTAATTATTAAAATATTTTTTAGCGGTGGAGATGATGGGAATTGCACCCATGTCCAAAATTGTTTACCTAAAATAATCTACAAGCTTAGTTTATTTAGTAATTTCAGTTAAGAACAATAAATAAACAAAAAGTTTCTTAACTTATTTTCAATTTAGTTTTACAAATAATTCTTGAAAATAAAAAAATTTGCTATCCCGAAATATAACACCAAGCTCTGTCTATCGGGAGTGGACAGTTTGATGGCTAAAGCTTCCTGGGAAACAGGATTAGGCGATAGCAGTCGCAAAATTAGGTACAAAAGCGTTAGCAATTGCAGATTTTGCTTTGGTTATGAAGTTTGCACTTATAACTTTTGATAAAAGTTAACGAGTTTTTTATCATTCTCGGCTTGCGTATTTTAAATGTACAACCTGTCTAATCTACAACATCCCCTTAGAGAGATTAAAAATTTCTTAATCTTCTACGGATTTTTCTTTCGTCGTCTCTTTTAGCGATAGTCGCTCGCTTATCGTATTCTTTCTTTCCTTTCCCTATCCCAAATTCTAATTTGATAAGTCGTCTTTTAGTATATAGTCTAATGGGTACTAGTGTCAAGCCTTGAGCCTTTAATTTACCTATTAAATGCTTGATTTGTGATTTTTTGAGTAAAAGCTTTCGGGGATGAGTAGGATCATAATTAGCTACTTCTCCAGCGTGCTGATAAGGTGGAATATGAGCGTTAGTTAAATAGAGTTCATTTTGATGAGTAGTAACAAAACTTTCTTTTAAGCTGGCGTGTCCAGTTTTAATAGATTTTACTTCTTGTCCAGATAGAACTATCCCAGCGTCATATTTATCTAGGATTGTGTAATCAAAATTAGCTCGTTTGTTTTTAGCAATAGTAGTCATATTCTTAGTCTAGCATTTAATAACAAGATGACAAGGTGAAAAAAAGAAAATTTATATATTTTTGCCAAAAAGAAATTTAAGAATTTTTGTTTTAGGCAATAATAGGAGCAATTCTTTTTTAATTTCGTTACTATTGTCTTTACTTGACTTTTTCATTTGAATGGTGTATAATTGAATTACAATATTGAGAAACGGGTGATTTATTACCAGTTTCTTTTTTTATTGCTAATTATTAATTTATCCCTTAAATTAAGGGAAACAACACAATGGAAAAAACAAATTGTCAATGTCCTGAATGTAAAAAAAGGGAGAGTAGTGACAAAATGTCAGAAGAACTGAATTTTGCAGTTCTAGTGGCCTTAGTGCCAGTACTGACGATTACTCTTTTTAAAAGTGTCGGTCTTTTATAAAAGACGTTTCTTTTAAAGAGAACCAAATAATTAAATAACAAAAACAAAAACAAAAAAGTCTAGCAGATGCTAAGACTTTTTTTGTTTGGCTTTTTGATTATTAAACACGAGAAACATACTCTTCTCGTTCTGTATTGATTATTATTTCATCATCAACTTTTACAAAAAGAGGAGCTGACATTTTAAGTCCAGTTTCTAGTGTTACGATTTTTCCACCGGTAGAAACTGAATTACCTTTAATGCATGGAGGAGCGTCAGTTACTTTTAAAGTTATTTTGGCAGGGAGCTCAAGATTAATAGGATTGCTATTAAAATTTAAAATAGTTACTTCAGTGCCTTCTTTTAAATAGTCGGTTGCCTTACCTAAAACTTCCCTAGAAAGAGAAAACTGCTCGTAAGTTTCTTCATCCATAAAATTATAGTCATTACCATCTTGATAAGTAAATTGAGCTTTAGTTTTAGTAATATCAGCTTCTTGAACTGAATCAGCTCCTTGAAAGGTTTTTTCTAAAACTGTCCCAGTGATAAGATTTTTTAATTTAGTTCTTAAAACTGAACCAGCTCGTCCAGTTTTAGATTGTTCATGATGTAAAACAGCAAAGGGAATGCCGTTAAAAATAATATTTTTACCAGTTTTAATTTCGGAAAGATTTAACATAAAAACAAAAGATTATAGCAATAGTAGTATAATTGCTAATAGTTTAATAAATAATTATCTAGCCACGAAAGGAACTAAAGCCATCACTCGAGATTTTTTAATAGCGTTAGATAAAACTCGTTGGTGTTTAGCACAAGTGCCATGTCGTTTTCTAGGGTAAATTTTTCCTTGAGAATTCATAAAACGCCTAATCAAGTAAGCATCTTTAAAATCTATTTTGTCTATTTTGTTTTGACAAAAATAACAAGTCTTTTTTTCTTGAGCTTCATTCATATTTTTTTAATTGATAAGATTGGTTAATAAATAAGTTATTTAAAAAGGAACATCCTCTATTTTTATTTCATCCTCTTCTTCGTCTAAGTTAATAGTAGGAATCTCTTCGACAACTGGCTTAGATGGTTGTGTGGTCTCGTTAGTAGGTGCTGGAGAGGGAGAAAATGGTTTAGGTCTAGAAGATCCTTGAGCTCGAGAACCAAGTTGCATATTTTCCGCTACTATTTCAGTTACTCTTCTCTCAATCCCGTCTTTAGTAGTATATTTTCTAGTTTGAAGGCGTCCTTCAATGTAAGCTTCTTGCCCTTTAGTTAAATATTGTCCAGCAATTTCTGCTAACCTGCCCCAAAGTACTACATTATGAAATTCAGTTTGATCTTGTTTTTGCCCAGCTTTGTCCTTCCAAAATCTATTAGTAGCTAAGCTGATAGAAGCTACTGGTTGTCCTGAAGTGGTATTTCTTACTTCAGGGTCGCGAGTTAAACGACCAACTAACATTACTTTGTTGACATTCATATTTTTTATAACTTTTATTTTGGAGAAGAAAAGTTTTTTAATTAATTTATTTAATTAACTTTTACTTCAAAATAAAAATCTTTAAAAATTATAAGTTAAATATTTAAAATTTCTTCTAACTTTTTATCAATAGAGCTATCTGTTTTCTTTTCTTCTTTCTCTCCTCCTTCTTTTTTCTCTTTTTGTTCTTTTCTAGTCTCTTTAGTGGCTGGTTTTTTTTCTTGATTTTTTTCTAAAACTTTCAACTTTTCTTCTTGGGCTTCTTTATTGGCAGTAGCTATTTTTTCTTCTTTTTCTCGTCTGGAAGTAGTTATAGCTTCTTTTTTAGCTGCTTCATCAATCCGCTCTTCTTTGGATTTAAGAGGAGGAAGTTCATCGGCTTTGCTAATAATAAAGCGTAAAACTTGATTATAAAGATTCAAGGTAGCTAAAAGTTCTTTGATTTTTTCAACTTCTTCTAGCTCAAATCTCTGGGCAATATAAATACCGTGAGTTTCGTGTTTAACTTCATAAGATAGCTTTCTTTTTTCTAAGGTTTCTTTTTCTTCAAAAACACCACCTAGCGAAGTAACCATCTCGGCAACTTCTTTTTTAATTGTTTCTAGATTGGGTTCTTGAGAAATTCCAACTAAGTAGAATAATTCGTATCGCATAGTTTGATATTTTCACAGATTAGTATTAGAAATAATTCTAAATACTAAAAGTGTTATTAATTAATAAAAAATCCGCCCAAAAGTCCTTCTGACGGATTATAGCTTTTCTATCCTAGGCAGAGCCTTGGCGGGAAAGCTAATTGGACTTTCTAAGTTGTACTTATACTATCAGTAAATAGCGTAAGCGTCAAGCGGAAACGCTTAAATCTTAAATTCAATTACATCGCCATCTTGAACTATGTATTCTTTTCCTTCTAGGCGAAGTGTTCCAACTTCTCGAGCTTTTCCCCATGAGCCAGCCTCTAATAGTTTGTTCCACTGAATAACTTCTGCTCGAATGAATTTGTCTTTGAAATCATTATGAATGGCGGTTCCAGCCATTGGGGCCTTCCAGCCTTTTTTGATTGTCCAGGCGCGAGTTTCATCAGCACCAGTAGTTAAAAAAGTGATAAGCCCTAGAACTTCATAGGCTTTAAGAATAAGTTTATCTAGTTTAGAATGTACTTCTAATTCTTGAGCTTCTTCAGTAGTCATTTCTAAAAGCTCTTCTTCAATTTTTATGTCTAGCTTAACATGATTTTTTTCTTCTAGTTTTTGAGAAAGCTCTTTACCTGTCTCATTGACATTATAAATATACAAGAAAGGTTTCATAGTAATAAGAGAAAGTTCACGAATGATTTGGGTGGTATTTTTTTCAGAAAAATCTAGATTGATTGAATTAGCTAGGTTTCCTTTTTCCAAAAAAGATTTTATTTTTTTTACAACGGCAAGTTGGGTGTCAACACCTTCTTTATTTCCACGCAAATCCTTTTCTAGTCGGACTTCCACTTTTTTGACGGTTTCCAAATCAGCTAGAATTAGCTCGGTATTGATAATTTCAATATCTCTTTCAGGATCAATAGAATTATAAATATGAGTAATGTCGTTAGAGTTTTTAGCTAAAGGAAAAACTCGAACAACTTGAATAATAGCATCGGTTTCACGGATATTGGCTAAAAATTTATTACCTAAACCTTCACCAGTAGAAGCACCTTTAACTAAACCAGCAATATCTACAAAATCAATAACGGTAGGAATTATTTTAGCTGAATGAGACATTTCAGAAAGCTTGGTTAAGCGATGATCAGGCACTTTAACAATTCCAATATTGGGTTCAATAGTACAAAAAGGATAGTTGTTGATGTCAACAGGATTTTGAGTAATAGCTTTAAATAAAGTAGATTTTCCTATATTTGGAAGTCCGACAATACCAATTTTAAGAGGCATAAGTTTTAGATTTTGAAAAAATAGTCAAAGTATTTTTTCAGTTAAGAATTAATTTTTTTGGATAGTTTAATTATTGGATAAATTAAGAGTATCTTTTTAAATTGTGGCGGTTGTTTGAGTTTTTGTCAATTAGGATATAATAAGAGTAAGCTCAAAAGTAAAAAGATTAGATTAAAATAAAAACTATGTTAATTAAGAAAAATTTTTATAATCAAGATACAATTAAGGTAGCTAAGAGATTATTGGGTTGCTATTTAGTTCGGAAGTATCGAGGGAAAATTATTAGAGCAAAGATTATTGAGACCGAAGCTTATCAAGGAGAAAATGATTTAGCTAGCCATGCTTCTAAAGGAAAAACTGAAAGAAATAAAGCTATGTTTGGAGAACCAGGGCGAGCTTATATTTATTTAATTTACGGAATGTATTATATGTTTAATATTGTTACAGAGAAAAAGAACTTTCCAGCTGCTGTTTTAATTAGAGGTCTAAGTAATGATTATCAGATTAAGACTAAAAATCAAAAAAAGCGAATAAAAAAACTCAAAAAACTAGATGGTCCAGGAAAATTGACTAAAAATTTAGTGATTGGTAAATCTTTTAATGGTTGGGACTTAACGAAAGGAGAAAAAATATGGTTAGAATATCCAGTATTACAAAATCAAAATAATATTAAAGTCAAAGCTTCTCCTCGGATTGGTGTTGATTATGCCAAGGATTCAAAAGATTGGTTATGGAATTTTAAGATTGAAGAATAAATACAAGAAACTACAAATTGAAATAGTTTGTAATTATTAGCTTGCGTGAATTATTTTTAAAACTTCAGTAACTTTTTCTTCCATTAGTTTTTTATTGTCTGCTTCTAGATTAAGTCTTAATACTGGTTCAGTATTAGAAGGACGAACATTCAACCACCATCTTTTTCCTGGTTGATTATCCCAGAAACTTATTTTTACTCCATCTAATTCATCTAGTTTCCCTTGAGAATACTTTTTTTTAATTTGTTGAATAACAGACTTTTTATCTTGCACTTGGCTATTTATTTCCCCGCTATGATAATATCTTTTCATCACACTCAATAGCTCAGAAATTGGTTTTTTAGTTTTAGCCATTAAATTTAATAAATAAATAGCTGGCAAAGAACCAGCTTCGGCGGTATAGTTTTCTTTAAAATAATAATGTCCAGAAAGTTCTCCAGCAAAAATGGCATTTTCATCTCGCATTTGTTTTTTGATAAGTGCATGTCCAACTCGGCATTCATGAACTATTCCGCCATTTTCTTCGATATATTCTTTAACCGCTTTAGACGAGCGAAGGTCGCATAAAATAGTTGCTTGAGGATTTTTTTCTAAAATCACTTTGGCGATTAAACCAGTTATAAAATCCATAGGAATAATTTCTCCTTTTTCATTAACAAAACCTACTCGGTCAGCATCTCCATCATAGGCAATTCCTAAATCAGCTTTAGTTTCTTTAACCTTATCTTGTAAATCCTTGAGAGTTTCTGTCTTTAAAGGGTTGGCTTCGTGATTAGGAAAAGTGCCATCTAGATTATCATAAAGTTTTATAATTTTTAAATTTTGAGCCTGAGAAGTGTAGACAGGTAACTCTAAAATTCCCATAGCATTAGCAAAATCAATTACAATTTTAAATTTTTTAGTTCCTAATTTCATTTTAGCAATCCAATTAGCTAGATATTCTTTTTGAATATTTTTTTCAATAATTTCTCCAAGAGTGTCATTTTTAGCTAAAGAATTTATTTGCAAAGCTATTTTTTTTATTTCTAACAAACCGCTATTTTCTCCAATTGGAACAGCTTGAGAACGGCAAAGTTTAATCCCATTATATTGTTTTGGATTGTGGGAGGCGGTAATCATTACTCCACCATCTACTTCAAGTTTCCCAGAAGCGTAATAAAGCATAGGAGTAGTAGCTAAGCCTAAATCATAAACAGTAGCACCTTCATCAATTATTCCTTGAGCTAGGTGTTTAAAAAGAGTGGGGCTAGATTCTCTAATATCTCTTCCAATTACTATTTTTTTGGCTTGTAAAAATTTGACTAAAGCTCTGCCGATTTTATAGACAGCTTCTTCATTTATTTCCTTTGGATAGATTCCTCGGATATCGTAAGCTTTAAAAATTTCTTCTTGCATTATTATTAGTATAAATTCAAAAAGATAGATCTTAAAGAATTATAAAATTAGTTGATTATAACTGTTATTTTTTACTAAACTAAAAAGATAAACCCATTTTCTCTTTTACTTCTTTCATTTTTTCTTTTGCCAAGGGAAAAGCTTTTTGTGCGCCTTGTTTTAATATTTTAATAACTTCTTCATCACTAATAGCTTGAAATTTCTTTTGAAAGTCAGTTAAAAATTCTATAATTATCTGAGCTAAATCGTTTTTAAATTCAGCATAACCTCTATCTTGATATTCTATTTCAATTTCTTGAGTAGTTTTTTCTGAAAAAAGAGAATAAATATTAATAAGATTTTTCAGAGCTGGTTTTTCTGTTGAGTAAACTATTTTGGAGCCGCTATCAGTTACTGCTTTTCTGATTTTCTTTTGAACTATTTCGGCAGAGTCTAAAAGAGAGATATAATTGTATTCTGAAGAAGAAGATTTACTCATTTTTTTTAGAGGATTATCTAATCCCATTATTCGTGTTCCATTTTTTTGCAAAGAAGGCTGAGGTAGAATAAAGGTATTTCCGAATTTTTTATTAAATCTTCTAGCTAAAGTTCTAGCTAATTCAATATGTTGCAGTTGATCTTCTCCGACTGGGACTAAATCAGTGTTGTAAAGTAAAATATCTGAGGCCATTAAAACTGGATAATCAAAAAGTCCAACGCTAGAATTTTCCTGACCTTTTTTTTGACTTTTGTCTTTAAATTGAGTCATTCTTTCCATTTCAGAAATTTTAGCTAAGGTATTTAAAATCCAAGCTAATTCAGTATGTTCTTGAATTTGAGATTGGACAAAAATGGTTGATTTTTCTGGATTAATTCCACTAGCTAAATAAATCTTAGCGATTTCTAAAACTCTTTTTTTTAATTCTTCTGGATCCTGAGGAACAGTAATGGCGTGTAAATCAACAATACAAAAAATAGCTTCATAATCATTTTGTAGATGAATCCAATTTTTAATTGCACCTAAATAATTTCCAATATGTAACTGTCCTGAAGGTTGAATGCCTGAGAAAACTTTTTTTTTCATAAAAATATAATTGTTTCATTATTTATCTAGCTTAATGATAACTTAAATTTTTAGAATTCACAAGAAATAATTTGAAAAAAAAATTAAAAAGTGTGCTAAAATTAGCTAAATAAGTTAGACTAGTAGATAGTAAGACATAAGAATATTAGCGGGATAAATGAGACAGTAATGAAGTTGGATAGATCCGTTATCTCATCAAAAATACAAATTAAATACTCAAATCTTTTTATTATGCGTTATAAACTTTACAATAAATCTCAAAAGGCTTGGTCAGCGATGTTGGCGGAAATTAAAAAGGCTCAGAAATCTATTTATTTAGAGATGTATGTTTTTTTAGATGATACTGATAAGTATGATTTTATACAGGAGCTTAGAAAAAAAGTTCAAGCTGGTGTTCAAGTAGTAATTATTACTGACGCTTATGGAAGCAGTAAATTAAAAAAAACGACTATTCAATCAATTAGAGAAGCAGGAATAGAATTCTTTTTATTTAGTAATTGGTTGCGTCATATCCATCGAAAAATTTTAATTATAGACGAAAAAGTGGCTTTTATTGGAGGAATAAATATTGGGCAAAACTTTGCCAAATGGAACGATTTACAGATAAAATTACAAGGAAGAATTGTAAAAATAATAATGAAATCGTTTTCTTATACTTATGAAGTAGTTGGTGGAAAAAACCCTACAATTTTAAAATACAGGAAGAGAACTTTTTCTAAAAAAATGCGACTTTGGATGATGGAGAATGTTCCAGCTAGAAATATTTATATGCTTAAAGATCAATATCGAGAAAAAATCACTCAAGCTCAGAAAAGAGTTCAGATAGTTACTCCTTACTTTGTTCCTCCTCGTTGGTTAATAGCTCTTTTAGATGATGCTATTAGACGAGGAGTTAAAGTAGAAATTGTTGTTCCTCAAAAAACCAACTATATGTTTGTTAATAGAATTAACTATTTGTATATGTATAAACTTTCCTTGGTGGGAGTTAAGTTCTTTTTAACCAATGAAATGAATCATGCCAAGGTTTTGTTAATAGATCAAAAAGTTGGATTATTGGGTTCACAGAATATTGATTTTTTCTCTTTTCAAATTAATGCAGAAGCAGGGATATTTTTTCGAGATAGAAACTTAATTAAAGATCTTACAACCACTATTACTAATTGGAAAAAACAATCAGTTACTTTTTCACAGAAAAATTACCGAATGAAATTTATAGATTATCTTATTTTACTCTTGATAAAAATATTGCATCCAATACTCTAATTTAGAGTTTTTACGAAGCCAAATTTTGTAAAGTCTTAAAAATAGACCAACAAAAAAGAGCTTTTAAGGCTCTTTTAAGTTAAAAACAAAATTGATAAAGATTAAACTTCAATAATAACCGGCAAAACCATCGGTCGGCGTTCAGTTTTAGAGTATAGATATTGTCCGATAATATCACGAATATTATTTTCAATAAATCTTTTTTCTACGGAGGTATTTTTAGAAGTAGTGTCTTTAATAATCTTAACAATTTTTCTTTTTGTTTCATTAACTAAATCAAAGTTTTCTTTTACATAAATAAAACCTCGAGAAGTTATTTGAATATTGCCGACTACTTTTTTAGTTTTTCTATCAAGTAAAACTGTGATGACAAACATTCCATCAGCTGAGAGAACTTGACGATCACGCAAAACAACTTGTCCAACATCTCCAATACCTAAGCCATCAACCATGACATAACTAGTATCAGCTTTTTTATTTAAGACTTTAGCTTGGTTTTCTTTAAACTCAATCACAGAACCATTATCTAAGACAAAAATTTTCTCTTTAGGTATACCAACTTCCATTGCTAGTTTGGCAGCTTCTTTTAAAAAGTAATGATTAGCATAAACGGGAATAAAAAAGTCTGGCTTAATCTGTTTTAAAACTTCCTTAATGTCGTTAGCATTACAGTGTCCACTGATATGAACATCCATAGTGTCAGTGTGAATTACATTATCACATTTTCTGTAAAGGTTGTCTTTTAATCGCTGAATGGTTCTTTCATTACCAGGGATGACTGAAGAAGAAAAAATGATAGTATCATTTTTTTGAATTTTAACAAAGCGATGATTATCGGTAATAATTCTAGATAAAACTGCATTTCCTTCTCCTTGCGCTCCAGTACAAATGATAATAGTTTTATTTTTAGGATATTTATGTAGGTCTTGAACAGAAATAAGAGTATCTTTATGGGCTTTAATATAACCTAATTCTTTGGCTATTTCTACATTCATCTTCATACTATATCCATCTAAGGCTACCTTTTTACCTATTTTTTCAGCGTATTCTATGAGAGTTCCAATTCTTTTTATTTGAGAAGAAAAGGTACCAATCACCACTTGCCCTTGAGCTTCACTAATTAAATGCTCTAAATTATCAAACATTGCTTCTTCTGAAGTAGCGGCTGGACGTACATCGGTAGCACCTAAACTTTCTAGCATCAAAATTTTAGGACTAGGAACGTTGGCTAGTTGGGTATAAGTTAAATCTTTTTTAGTTTCAGGATTGTGTCCCATTGTCCAATCGCCTGGATGAATAACATTTCCTTGAGGGGTAGTTAAAATAACTCCTACAGCATCCATAATAGAATGCTCTACATCAAAAAAACTAATTTTAAAATTTCCTAAGCGAATTTTATCTGTAATAGAATTTATCCGAATAGTTTTTAACTGACTAGTGGAACCTTTCTGATAATCTTCCATTTTTTTCTTAGTTAAGGCTAGAGTAAAATCTCGTCCAATTACTGGAGGATAACCTAATTTTTCTAAAAGAATAGGAGCTGCTCCAATATGATCTAGATGTCCGTGACTAAGGAGCACTCCTCTAATATTTTTCTCTTTTCCTTTAAGGTAACTGATATTAGGGACTATATAATCAATTCCTGGCATATCTTCTTCAGGAAATTGAAGCCCCATATCTAAAATTACAATATCTTCTTCATATTCAAAGACAGTCATATTACGACCGACTTCCTCTAACCCACCCAAAGGGATAATCCGTAATTTATTTTTAGTAAATTTTGAGAGAGAATTATTTTTTGATTGATTTTCTTTTTGGGAAAATATCTTATGATTACCTGACCGAGGGCGGTTTTTGTGGGTAGGTTTGTTATTTGGTTTGTTCATTTTTTTTGATTGTTTAAATAGAAAGTTTACTAAAATAGTAATTTTCTAAGTTTTAATTATAATAGTTTCTATTTTTTTTCAAGACATTCAAAAAACTTTATTGATTTCAAATAAAGAAAATTTTTGAAATAGTTTGTCTTATAAAAGATAAAATAAAAAATGTTCCTTGCAGAAGAATTGAACTTCAAAATTAAAAATATTAATTGTTCCAACCAAGGAAAGATCTCAAAAAGAAGGGAAAATATAAAAATAAGAAAGAAAGCTAAAATAGCCTATAATCATTACAATGTCCTTATTATATAGCAAGAAGTAATAAAAGTCAAGTTTAATTTTTGTGTCAAAGTGGGAGTATTCTATTTAAATCTTGTCTCGGTTGTAAATATCTTCATAGCGGATAATGTCGTCTTCTTCTAAATAGTCACCAGATTGGACTTCAATTATTTCTAAATTTATTTTCCCTGGATTAGAAAGACGATGTTTAGCAAAAATAGGAATAAAAGTGCTTTCATTTTTTTGTAAGGCTATTTCTTGATCACCGTTAACAATAAGAGCGGAACCTTTAGTAACAATCCAATGTTCAGCTCGATGATTGTGAGATTGAAGACTGAGTTTTTCTCCTGGATAAACAGTTATTTTTTTAACTTTATGATCAGGGTTATCCAAAAGAATTTCGTATTTACCCCAAGGACGATGAACAATTAAATTATGTTCCAACTCTTTCATTTTCTGTTTTTTTATTTCTGTAACAATTTTTTTCACTTCTTCTCCGTGTCCTTGTTTTTGCACTAGAATACTATCGGCGGTTTCTATAATATTTAAATCCTCTACTCCAATCGTGGCAACTAATTTCTTAGAATCACTATGAATGTAGATATTCTTTGAATTAAGGGAAAGATGCTTAGCGGGATAATTTTTTTTCGATATTTCAGCTAAACTATCAAAAGAACCAATATCATTCCAACCAAAGTTTCCTTCAAAGACAATAACTTTTTTAGATTTTTCGGCAATTGCATAATCTATAGAGATAGAAGGAAGTTTTTTAAAGTTTTCAATAAATTTGTCTAATTTCTTATCGGCTAGTTTAGAAATTTCGGGTGAACAGAGAGCTAATTCTTTAAAAAAAGTTTTAGCGTTAAAAATATAGATACCGGAGTTCCAAACATAATTTCCTGAAGCTAAATATTTTTGAGCTACTGATTTTTTAGGTTTTTCCTTAAAATCTATAACCTTAAAATAATGATTTTTACTTTTTCCTTTTTTAATATAGCCGTAGCCAGTTTTGGGAGATTGAGGAGTAATGCCAATAGTTCCAATAAAAGTGCCTATTTCTTGAGTAGCTATATTCAATAGTTCAAAATATTTTTCTTTACTTTTGATATAGTGATCAGAAGGGAGAAAAAGAATAGGGTCATTAGTATTTATTTTAAATTTTTCAGTTAAATATTTAACTGCTAAAGTTATGGCGGGAGCAGTATTTAAACTGACTGGTTCAATTAAGATTTGTTCTTGATTGAAATCTTTGGCTAATTCTTTTATTTGATTAAAAACATTAAAATAATTAGCTTGATTAGTTACAAAAAAAATATGATTTTGAGGCATTATTTTTTGCATTCTCAAAAAAGTTTCTTGAAGAAGGGATTTGTTACTAAAAAGGTTAAGAAATTGTTTAGGATAGTTTTTACGAGAAAGAGGCCAAAGGCGTGTTCCAGATCCGCCACAAAGAATAACGCTATACATAATATTTATTTAAAAATTATAATTTTATTATAGCAGTAAATATAAGTAGTTCAAATTTTCCTCATTTTTTGAGGACTAAATTTAAATGGAATAATATTATTTGGGTATAATCTAATATTCTAAATTCTTTTTTGGTTTGTTAAAAAACTATAAATGCTTGATAAGCTTTGTTTGTGGTATAATTAAAAAATAAGAATAAAGTTAATAGAGATTAAATTTATAAATAAAAAAAATCAAGATGATAAAAATAAATTATGACAATCTTCTGGTTAATTCAGATTTTTCAAAAAGTCAGGATATTTTAGAGAAAATCCTGCAACAAGACGATTTCAGTTTCGAAAAAATCAAAACTGATTTGAAATATATTATTGAGAAAACTGAGAAATTCAAAAAATTCAAAAATATAATTCTAATTGGAAATGGTGGATCACGAACCAGCGCTTGGGCATTTTTTCATTCTCTTTTTGAATATCGAAACAAAACTAATTTTAAATTTTTAGCTTCAGTTGAGCCAGAACTTATTAATGAATTAAAGAAACAATACAAAAAAGAGGATACTCTGATTTTGATTATTTCTAAGTCCGGAGCTAATATTAATAGTCTGGAGCCACTGCTCTCTTTTCTAGATTATCAGGTACTTGTGATTACTGGAGAAAAGGATAACCCATTACGTCAAATCGCACAAAAAAAAAGATGGGATATTATTGTCCATCCTGAAGTAGGTGGTCGTTATTCGGGAATGACTTCTTGTGGATTGGTTCCGGCATATCTTATGGGATTAGACATTGAAAAAATTTATAAAGGAGCACGAAAAGGATATCAATTTTATAATAATAAAGTAGAGATTGAAAAAAATAATGCGCTTAAATTAGCTTGGTATTTTTGCAAATTAGAGAAAAAAGGTTACGCGGAAATTTTTTCTTCTCTATATTCCACTTCTCTTTTTGCTTTCTTGCCTCTAATTATTCAGCTGGTTCATGAAAGCTCAGGAAAAGATGGAAAAGGTCAAATAATTTTTGGAGATTATGCGCCAGAATCACAACATCATACTAATCAAAGATTTTTTGGCGGAACAAAAAATGTTGCGGGTTTATTGGTTGGGGTGGAAAATTCAGAGGATGATTTTAAAATTGAAATTCCGCTTGAATTAGAAGATATAAAATTTGATGGAGTAGCCTTAAAGAAGTTGGCTGGTCTATCGGCATTAAAATCAATGCATTTTGACAGACAAGGAGTTTTAGAAAATTGTATCAATAAAAAAATTCCTGTTGTTGAGGTTTTAATTTCAGAAATTAGCCAAGAAAATATGGGGGAGTGGATGGTTTTCTGGCAGTATTTTGCAGTCTATTCTTCTATGTTGAGAAGAGTAGACCCTTTTAATCAACCAGCAGTAGAAGAGAGTAAATTAATTAGTTTTAATTTGCGAGTAGGAAATAGTTTAGGTTAAAAAATAAATATCTTTAAAACTTTAATTTCTTTTCTTAAAAGTTATTTTGTAAACTGGTTCATATTCATTTTCATATTGATCTTTTAACTCAATAGTTTTTCCTCCCATTAAAGTAGTCATAGCTACATCTGTTAACATCTCATTTAATTCTACTAGTTTGTCTTTAATTTCTTCAAATCGTTGATAGCGAAGTCCTAATTGTCCTTGAACCATAGTTTCAATTTGTTTTTTCTTTTCTCGTAATTCTTTCGCCTCATCTACCGTTTCTTCATATTCATTAGCATTATCAAGAGCATCTTTATATTCAGCTCTTATTCCTTTTTGTTCTTTTTTTAATTCTTGAATTTCGTTAAAAATTTCTTGAATATTTCTCATTTATTTGTTTAATTATCTTTAAAGCAAATTTTTAATAATTATTAGCTTAGCAGATAAAGTTAGTAAAATTAAATAACAAATTTAATTTTAACATAGATTTTCAAAATATTAAAATTAAAATCAAGTTCAAGATAATTAGCTAAAAAGAATAGGCTATTATTCTTAATCTTACCTGATTAAAGCGAAAAAATAAGAAAAAAGACTTTATTTGAGCCAATAATTCAAAATAGCTATTGACAAAATTAGTTTTATTTGCTATAGTCTTAAGTTAATTAAAAATAAATTAAGTTCAAATTTTTAATTAGCCTATCTTTCAAAAGGGGGATTTAAGAAAGATAGCTAACAATTAGAAATAATGAATGCGTATCATTAGTGCTTTCGTAGTCTGGCGAATAATTATAGCACTACTTCTACCACAAGTAGTTCTAGCCGCCGAGGTCTTTCAATCTAATGAAACAAAAACAAATTTAAAAATAGAAGAAAAGATTGCTAATTATCCAATTATTGATCAACAAAATACAGTAATGTTAGCTTTAATGGATAATAATTCGGAAGGTTTTCTTTTGGGGAAAAAACCTCAAGAAACTAAAAGAGAAAAATATTTGGCTAAATTTCAAAAGCGAGCCAAGAGAATAACTGTACCACAAAAAAAATTTATCATTAATGCTTCAGCCTATACAGCGGCTGCTGATGAATGTGGAAAATCTGATGGAATTACAGCTTCAGGTTTACTAGTTAAAGAGAATGAAACTGTCGCTTGTCCTAGTTACTTACCTTTTGGAACTAAATTACAGATTGCTGGTTTAGGTACTTATATTTGCGAAGACAGAGGAGGAGCTATAAAAGGCAATCACATAGATATCTATATGAAAACTAAATCTCAGGCTTTTGCTTTTGGACGTCAAAGACTCTTAGCAGAAATAGTTAACTAATTTTTGACTAGCTATTAAATCCCTTGTTTGAACAGGGGATTTTTTCGTTTAGTTATAGTTTTATTTTCATTGACTAGCCCAGAATGTTTTGGTAGTATCTATAAATAAGTAGTTCTAATTTAAAATTGAGAATAGAGAATAATAATGGTCGTGTGGCCGAGCGGTTAGGCGTGGGTCTGCAAAACCCTTCACCCCGGTTCAAATCCGGGCGCGACCTCAAAAAGGAAAATATTATTTGTCAGTAGATAAATAATTAAGTATAATAGGAATGTTTTTATAAGCCCGGATGGTGGAATTGGTAGACACAAGGGACTTAAAATCCCTCGGTAGTAATACCGTGCGAGTTCAAGTCTCGCTCCGGGCACCAGAATCTAACTTGTCGGCATTTTGCCGACTTTTCTTTTCTTTGATTTTTTGGTAATCGTAGCGTTAGTTACAGGTTTTGTCTTTCTTGGATAAGATTTTCCCCTGTTCTCAAAAAAAGCTTGTCCAAAAATAACGAGAAAGAAAGGTAAAATTTATGGTTGGTACGTTATGTTAGTAAAAGAAAAATTCCTTTTGGTTTTCTTTTAAGATAGAAGGCGGGGCTTAATTTTTTTTGAAATAATAAAGACGGATAGATAAATTTGATTTTTCTAGTTTAATTTGCTTAAGTAAGAAGAGCTATTTAACAATCAAAGAACCATTAATTTAAAAAAGGAGGTATTGAAAAATGGGTAAGACATTAGTTCAAAAGATTTTTGATGGTCATATTATTGATCGACCATCAGCTGGTACAGTAGCTTTAGAAGTTGATTTGGTAATGTGTCACGAAATCACTACGCCACCAGCAATTTTGGATATTCAAAACAAATGGGGCGATGAAGTTTTCAATCCCAACAAGATTGTTGCCCTGATTGACCATGTTAATCCAGCTAAAGACAGCGCCACTGCTTTACAAGGAAAAGTAATGCGTGATTGGGTTAGACGGCATGACATTAAGTTTTATGATGTTGGTAGTAATGGAGTTTGTCACGCTCTTTTGCCAGAACAGGGACATGTTCTTCCAGGTATGACCATCGTTTGTGGCGATTCTCATACTTGTACTCACGGCGCTTTTGGAGCATTTGCTGCTGGTATCGGCACCACCGATTTAGAAGCAGCAATTCTTAAGGGTGTAGTATTTTTCCGCGAACCTAAAACAATGAGAATCCAGCTTGATGGCAAATTATCTGAAAATGTTTATGCCAAAGATGTGATTTTGTATCTGATTTCGCAACTGGGAGTAAAAGGTGCAACTGATTATGTCATTGAGTTTTGTGGTCCAATTATTGAAAACATGGATATGGAAAGTCGGATGACAATCTGCAATATGAGTGTTGAAGCTGGTGCCACTTCCGGTCTTTGTTATCCCGATGGACAAACTCTTGAATACTGCCGACAGAGAAATCTAGAAATAGAATCTTTGATTTGGGATTGGCAACCCGATAGTGATGCTCAATATGACAAAGATCTTTTATTCAATTTATCTTTGTTAGAACCACAAGTCACTTTTGGTAGTAATCCAAGTCAAGTTAAATCTGTTACTGAAATGGCTGGAACAAAAGTTGATCAAGTTTATCTTGGTAGTTGCACTAATGGACGGATTACTGATTTGCGAATAGCGGCCAAGATTTTGGAAGGTAAACATATTGCTAAATCCGTGCGTATGATTGTATCTCCAGCCACAACCCAAGTTCAAATACAAGCTATTCAAGAAGGACTAGCGGAAATTTTTATTCAAGCTGGTGCTTGCTTTACCAACCCGACTTGTGGTGCTTGCTTGGGGATGTCTAGCGGTGTTTTGGCTAAAGGAGAGGTTTGTGCTTCTACAACTAACCGTAATTTTCCTGGGCGTATGGGGAAGGGTGGTACAGTTCATTTGATGAGTCCGGATACTGCCGCGGCTACAGCTTTGCGAGGATTTATAACTGATCCTAGGGAGGTAATATAAATGAAAATTCAAGAGAAAGTTTATTTTCTTGATCGTGCAAACATAGACACTGATCAAATTATTCCTGCTAAGTATCTTACTGGAATTAGTATTAGTGGTCTTGGTCCTCATCTTTTTGAGGATTTGGATATGCCGGGCTTTAGTCAATCTAATCAAGATTTTCAAGAAGCAACTATTTTAATTGCTCAAGAAAATTTTGGTTGTGGTTCATCTCGTGAACATGCTGTTTGGGCGCTTGAGGCAAATGATTTCAAAGTAGTGATTGCTCCAAGTTTTGCCAGAATTTTTCGACAAAATATGTTCAATAGAGGATTACTGGCGATTGAAATTAGCCAAAGCGAAATTGATCAGATGTTTAACGCAGCCGGACGAATGGTTAATTGTGAAGTTGACCTTAATGAGAAACAGATTAAATGCAACAATGGTTTAATCTTTCGTTTTTCGCTAGATGAATTTGCGGAACGACTGGTGCGTGAAGATGGCCTAGTTGGCTTTGTTGCTAAAAATTACTAACAAGGAGGTAAAAAAAATGATGAATAAGAAAATAGCTGTGTTACCGGGTGACGGAATTGGTCCTGAGGTTATGACTCAGGCACTTAGAGTTTTAAATGTCATTGAAAATGAATTTGGGATCAAATTTGAAAAGCAAACTTGTCTTATTGGAGGAGTTGCTTATGATGAAACTGGACACCCTTTTCCGGAGGAAACCAAAAAAATATGCGATGAAGTTGCTGCCGTTTTGTTTGGTAGTATCGGCGGTCCCAAATGGGCTGATTTGCCTTCGGAGCTAACACCAGAGCAAGGAGCTCTTTTGCCGTTGCGCAAAAGATATGGTTTATTTGCTAACTTGCGACCAGTAATAGTTTATGATGGTCTTGAGAACGCTTCTTCTCTGAAACCAGAATTTTTAAAAGGATTGAGTATTTTGGTGGTTAGAGAGCTGACCGGTGGAATTTACTTTGCTGAACCAAAGAGTATCGATGGTAATACTGCTGTTGATACTATGACTTACAGTCAAAGTGAAATTGAACGTATTGCTCATTGTGCTTTTCAAATCGCAATGAAACGAAACAAAAAAGTTGTTTCAATTGATAAGGCCAATGTGTTAATGTGCAGTAAGCTTTGGAGGGATATTGTTGGCAAAATTGCTAATGAATATCCAGAGGTGGAATGTAGTCATCTATATGTGGATAATGCGGCGATGCAGTTAGTTCGCGATCCCAAGCAATTTGATGTTATTCTTTGCTCAAATATGTTTGGTGATATTTTGTCAGACGAAGCTGCTCAACTGACTGGTTCGCTCGGTATGTTGCCGAGTGCAAGTATTAATGGAGAAACCAATTTTGGACTGTACGAGCCAGCTGGTGGCAGTGCTCCTGATATTGCTGGTAAGGGGATTGCTAATCCTTTGGCGCAGATTCTTTCTTTGGCGTTGATGCTCCGTTACAGTTTTAATCTGGAGGAAGCAGCTGTGGTCATTGAAACAGCAGTTAAAAAAACCATAGCTGACGGATTACGGACAGCCGATATAATGTCGGATGGTTGCCGTCAGTTGACTACTCAACAAATGGGCGATGAAGTTCTTAAAAGATTAAATTAAAATTTCAGCGCGAAAACCAATCTCGTTCTCAATTCAGTTGTTTATCAATTGAAAAGAGGATGAGATTTTTTTATACAATTTTGCTCTCTTTAACTTACTTTTTTTAAAAAGTACCGTTGATATTACTATGCACTTCATGGAACACAAAAAGGCAAAGCAAATCAATCACACAACAATAAAACAACCCCCTTCTTTTTTCTTTCTTATTCTTTGATTCTCCACCACCAAAAGAGTATAATTTAAATATTGAGTAAGAATATTGTTTAAATAGATAAAAATATGACAACTGCAAAGGAGGCAAAAGCACGAATAAAAATAAACAAACTTCTTGAAGAAGCAGGATGGCGGTTTTTTGATGATGAAAATGGAGAGGCAAATATTCAACTAGAGCCAAATGTAAAGATTAAAAAAGAAGATATAAATAGTCAGGGAGATAATTTTGAAATGACAAAGGATGGCTATATTGATTATTTGTTATTAGATCAAGACGGAAAAGCTTTGGTAGTTTTAGAGGCAAAGAAAGAAAGTATAAATCCTTTAAGTGCAAAAGATCAAGCTAGAAAATATGCCAGAACAAAACCTTTAAAAGTTTTTTGCTAATTTTTTTTGATAGCTTAATTTACTCAGATTTTATTTTTCTTAAAATGATAGGAATTTTTTGAAAATCTTGAAATA